>ERZ1669248.163-NODE-163-length-39971-cov-5.555492_pt1 | contig 39971 bp, 42 predicted proteins | sample MGYA00579296_ERZ1669248 | MGnify/ENA primary metagenome ERZ1669248 (study PRJEB41166, sample SAMN08046057) | hot springs metagenome | biome: hot spring; feature: neutral hot spring; material: thermophilic sediment; isolation source: thermophilic sediment from...
GGGCTCGGAGATGTGTATAAGAGACAGTATATTCTACGCCCAAAGTATATATTAAAGATATCTCTATTATAACAGAGATAGTCAACAATTTTGGGATAGTGAAATATAGTATTGAGAGCGAAGGGAAGAATTTTCATGTTATTTTAAGAGATAAAGGTGAAATTGTAGCAGAAAGTAGAGGAAAAGATGGAGTTATGGAGGTAAGAAGTCCAAAGCTGTGGGAACCTGGAAATTCCTACCTTTATAATTTAGAAGTTAGACTTTTAGAAAAAGATAACTTTGATGTGTATAGAATGGAGATAGGAATAAGAACTGTAAAGGTTGAAGGAAAGCAGTTTTTAATAAATGAGAAGCCATTTTATTTTAAGGGGTTTGGCAAGCATGAGGATGCAGACATAAGAGGTAAAGGCTTAGATCATGTTATTAATGTCAAAGATTTTAATTTACTGAAATGGATAGGAGCAAATTCTTTTAGAACCTCTCATTATCCTTATAGCGAAGAAATACTCTTTCTTGCTGATAAATACGGGATAGCTGTTATTGAAGAGGCTCCAGCTGTAGGTTTAAATCTGTGGAATCGTGATGAAAAAGTTTTTACCAAAGGAAGAGTTGATGAAAAGACTTTAGAACATCATTTAGAGGTAATGAGAGATCTTATCTATAGAGATAGAAATCATCCTAGTGTAGTTATGTGGAGTGTGGCTAATGAGGCAGCAACTTATGAGGATGGAGCAGAGGAGTATTTTAAGAAAGTTATAGAGGAGACAAGAAAGCTTGATCCTACAAGGCCTATAACTATAGTAGAAAATGTAGCACCTAAGGAAACAAAGGTTAGTAAGTATGTGGATGTGATATGTGTAAATAGATATTATTCTTGGTATACGGATTGTGGAGATCTAAGTATAATTGAATATCAGCTTGAAAAAGAGCTTAAAGAATGGTTTGAAATATATAAGAAGCCATTGATTCTCTCTGAGTTTGGAGCAGATACTATTTCTGGATTTCATTCTGATCCTCCTTTAATGTTTACAGAAGAGTATCAACAGGAGATGATTAAAAAGTTTGTAGAAGTTCTTGATAAACTCGATTTTGTAGTGGGAGAACATGTGTGGAATTTTGCTGATTTTATGACAAAGCAACATATAACAAGGGTGGTGGGAAATAGGAAGGGGGTTTTTACGAGAAATAGACAACCCAAAATGGTGGCTCATTTTTTAAGAGAAAGGTGGAATAAAATACCTAATTTTTGGAAAAAATAGAATTATTGACAACGTATCGTATATTTTCTATAGTATGCTATGTGTCATAAAATTCTATAAAAAAATTAAAAAGGAAAAGATATGTTTGAGAATCTTACAAGTAGGCTCCAAGAGATATTTAGAAAATTAAGAGGAAAGGGAAAACTTACCGAAAAGGACATTGAAGAAGCTCTAAGAGAGGTAAGGCAAGCTCTCTTGGAGGCTGATGCTCATTATAAGGTGGTCAAGGAACTTTTGAATAATGTAAAGACGAAAGCCTTACAAGAAGATGTTTTAAAGAGTGTAACTCCTGCAGAACAGATAATAAGAATACTATACTATGAACTTTTAAATATTCTTGGTGGTGAAAAAGTAGATCTAAATCTTGGAGATAAAAAACCAGGAATAATTTTAGTAGTAGGACTTCAGGGTTCAGGAAAAACTACTACTTGTGCAAAACTTGCATATAGACTTTCTCAAGAACAAAGGAGAGTTCTTTTAGTAGGAGCGGATACTTTTAGGCCTGCAGCAGGAAAGCAGCTTCAGATTCTCGGGGAGAAGATTAAAGTTCCTGTGTATATTGATGGAAGTAATCCTTTTGAGATAATTGATGGAGCATTAAAAGTAGCAAGAGAAAAGTTTTCTGATGTTATGATTGTGGATACTACTGGTAGACTTCATATTGATGAAGAAATGATGAACGAGTTAAGTGAATTAAACAAAAAATACCATCCCTCGGAGATATTGCTTGTGGTAGATGGAATGACAGGGCAAGATGCGGTAAATATTGCTGAGAAGTTTAACGAGAAGTTGCCTTTAACAGGAGTGATTTTAACCAAAATGGATGGTGATGCTCGGGGTGGAGCAGCACTTTCAGTTAAGGCTATCACTGGTAAACCTATTAAGTTTATAGGGGTTGGAGAAAAGATTGAGGATTTAGAGTATTTCTATCCTGATAGACTAGCTTCAAGAATCCTTGGAATGGGCGATCTCGCATCCCTTGTGGAGAAGATAGAAAAGAATATAGAATTAGAGAAAATGGCAAAATTGGAAGAAAAGCTAAAGAAATCTAAGTTTGATCTTGAAGATTTTTATATTCAATTAAAGGAACTTAAAAAAGTGGGAACTTTTGAGCAGATCCTTGATATGCTTCCTTATGTTCCTAAAAATAAAATAAATGTGGAATTAAGTGAGAAGGAGATCAAAAAATTTCTTGCTATAATAGAATCAATGACACCTGAGGAAAGAAGAAATCCTTCCATAATTAATGGTAGTAGGAGGCAAAGGATTGCAAGAGGAAGTGGTACTTCGGTACAGGATGTGAATAGATTATTAAAACAATATTTTCAGACCCTTGAGTTAATAAAGCAGATTAATAAAGGTAAAAAATCTATGTTCCCATTTTTTAGATAAAATAAATTAAAAAAGGAGGTGATTTTAGTTGGTAAAAATTCGTCTTACAAGGGTTGGGGCAAAAAATAAGCCAGCTTACAGAATAGTTGCTATGGATAGTAGAGAGCCAAGGGACGGAAAACATTTAGAGATTTTGGGTTTTTATGATCCTAAAACAGATCCAGCTACGATTCAACTAAAGGAAGAAAGAATCCTCTACTGGCTTAGTCAAGGTGCTCAGCCTACAGATACTGTTCTTAGTATTCTAAAGAGATATGGTGTGTGGGATAAGTTTTTAGCTATGAAGAAAAGTGCAAAGAGTTCTGCGTAAAGGGGGCTTTGGTTAATGAAAGAGCTTTTGGAGTATATTATTAAGGCGATTGTACAAAAGCCCGAGGAGGTCGAAGTAAGAGAAGTAGAAGGGACTAAGTCTGTAATTCTTGAGGTAAAAGTTGCTCCAGAAGATAGGGGCAGGGTAATAGGGAAACAAGGACAAACTGTTAAGGCATTGCAGACTATAGTGAGGGTTGCTGGACTTAAGAAGGGAAAGAAGGTTGTAATTGAAGTACTACAATAGAGAATGAGGTCTCGTTTGGTAAGAATTGCTAAATTGGGTGAACCCTTTGGTATAAAAGGTGGTATTAAGATTTGGCCCTTCTTTGACTTGATTGATACTTTAAAGAAGGGACAGAAGATCTATTTGTCTTGGGGAGATACTCTTTTAGTGAGAAGAGAACTCTCCTTGGAGAATATAAGAGAACATAATAAAGGTTATGTTATTTATTTCTCTGAAATAGAGACAAGAGAAGATGCAGAAAAGATTAGAGGGAATTGGCTTTTAATAGAGGAGGAGGATCTACCAAAACTTCCTGAGGGGCAGTATTACACGTATCAGATAATGGGGCTCTCGGTATACGAGGAAAGTGGTGAATATTTGGGGAAAGTTAAAGAGATACTTGAAACTGGAAGTAATGATGTATATATAGTTGAGGGAGAAGATGAAGATATATATATTCCTGCTATAAAAGATGTAATAGTTGAGATAAATTTGGACGAAGGAAAAATTATTATAAGGAAAATGGAAGAGTATTGAAGATGTTAAGGATAGACATAGTAACAATTTTCCCTGAAATGTTTAAAGGTCCTTTTGATGTAAGTATTTTAAAGAAGGCTCAAGATAAAGGTTTGGTAGAAATTAAGGTATATAATCTGAGAGATTTTACAGAAGATAAACATAGGACCGTTGATGATTATCCCTATGGCGGGGGTTCGGGGATGGTGATGAAGCCCGAGCCAATATTTAAGGCTGTGAGAAGTTTGAAAAAAGAGGATAGTGAGGTAATTTTACTTTCACCAAGTGGAGATTTATTTAATCAGAAAATTGCGGAAGAATTATCTAAGAAAAATCATCTAATACTGATATGTGGTAGATATGAAGGAGTAGACGAGAGGGTGAAGAGTATAATAACGAGGGAAATCTCTATAGGTGACTATGTTTTAACTGGGGGAGAAATACCTGCAATGGTAATAGTAGATGCCGTGGTTAGGCTTGTGCCCGGGGTTTTGGGAGATCCTGATTCCTTGAGGGAGGAATCCTTTCAGTGGGGTATATTGGAATATCCTCAGTATACCCATCCAAGAGATTTTGAGGGTATGAAGGTTCCTGATATTTTACTTTCTGGAAATCATGAAAGAATTAGAAGATGGAGGAGAAAGGAAGCTTTAAAGAAAACTTTCTTAAAAAGACCTGATCTTCTTGAGAAAACTAGCTTGACCCAAGAAGATCTTGAACTTTTAGAAGAAATAAAAAAAGAGCTAAGAGAGGAGGTATAGAAAAATGGATCTTATAATTCAAAATTTAGAGAAGGAATATATGAAAAAGGATATTCCCGAAATATGGCCAGGAGATACTGTAAGGGTACACTATCGTATAGTGGAAGGTGATAAAGAGAGAATACAAGTTTATGAGGGTGTAGTGATTGCAAAAAAGCATGGAGGTATTAGAGAGACTATAACTGTAAGGAAGGTAGTTCAAGGGGTTGGTGTTGAGAGAATCTTTCCCTTACATTCTCCTTTAGTAGAAAAAATTGAAGTGGTAAGAAGAGGTAGGGTAAGAAGAGCTAAACTCTATTATTTAAGGGAGAGAAAAGGTAAGAGTGCAAAAATAGCTGAGAGGGAAGAAAATGAAGGATAAAATTTTGGAGATTGTAAGCAAAATACTTTCTAAGAGGCAGGAATTAAAACAGCATGAATGGTATGATCTTCTTGAAACTATTGTATTAGCATTTATATTAGCTTTCATAATAAAAAGCTTTATATTGCAGATTTCCTATATTCCTACTGGTTCTATGATACCAACTTTAAATGAAAGGGAAGCGGTTCTCGTAGTGAGAATACCCTACTATTTTAGAGAGCCAAAAAGAGGGGAGATTATTGTTTTCAAATATCCCGAGGATCCAACAAAAGAGTACGTAAAGAGATTAATAGGAATTCCTGGAGATATAGTGGAATTAAAAAATGGAGTAGTTTATATTAATGGAAAAGCATTAGACGAACCTTATGTTAAGAATAAAAGCTATGATAACTATGGACCGGTAAAGGTACCTAAGGATAGTTATTTTGTCCTTGGTGATAATAGACCTGTAAGTGTAGATAGTAGATATTGGGGATTTGTTCCAAAGAAAAACCTTGTAGGAAAAGCGGTGCTCCTCTTATGGCCTCCCCAAAGAATAGGCCTCGTACATTAGGAGAAAGAGAGAGGGAGCTCTGGTATTATTTTAGATATATTGCAGGTGTAGATGAGGCAGGGAGAGGAGCACTGGCCGGCCCTGTTTATGCAGGAGCAGTTATTCTTCCTCCCCTATCTTCTATTCCTGTAAATGACTCCAAATTGTTATCTCCTAAGGAGAGAGAAGAACTTTTTGAGATAATTAAGAAAGAAGCTCTATGTTGGAGCTTTGGTTATGCCACAGTGGAAGAAATAGAAGAATTAGGTATCTTAAAAGCTACCCTTTTGGCTATGAGAAGAGCCATAGAAAAATTAGAAATTAAACCTGAGTATTTACTTGTAGATGGAAACATTCCTATTCCTAACATGGATATACCCCAAGAAACCATTGTAAAGGGGGATCGGAAGTGTTTGAGTATTGCTTCAGCATCTATTGTGGCAAAGGTTTTGAGAGATAGGTACATGAAGGAGCTTGATAAGGAGTATCCAGGATATGGTTTTAGTAGGCATAAAGGATATGCTACGAAGGAGCATAGAGAAAAGATAAAGAGCTTGGGTAGTCTTTTAATTCATAGAAAGGGTTTTAAACTTTTATGAATAATAAAGAGATAGGTAAGTTGGGGGAGGACTTTACAGTAGAGTTTTTGAGTAGTAGAGGTTTTATTGTGCTTGAGAGGAATTATAAGGTCTCTTTTGGAGAAATTGATATTATTGCAAGGAAGGGAGATATTTTAATTTTTGTAGAGGTAAAAACGAGGCGAAATTTAGATTTTGGTATGCCTGTAGAATCGGTAAGCTTTGAAAAACAAAATAGAATTAAAAAGATAGCAGAAATATATGTAAAGAATAAACAACTTAGATTTAAAGAGATAAGATTTGATATTATGAGTATAATCCTTTCTCCCAAGGGGGAAGTTTTAAACTGGGAGTATTTACCTAATGCTTTCTAAAATAAGGTCAGCAACTCTTTTAGGGCTAAATTGTCATGAAGTAGAGATTGAGATTGACATTTCTAGTGGTGTACCAAGCTTTAATATAGTAGGACTTGCAGAACAAGAGATTCAGGAATCTAAGGAGAGGGTAAGGTCTGCACTTAAAAATTCAGGGTATGAATTTCCTTTAAAGAGAATAACTATTAATCTTGCTCCTGCAGATCTAAAAAAGAACAGTCCTTTATTCGATTTGCCTATTGCTATAGGTATTCTTTCTAATTATATGAACTTTGATTTTAATCCCGAAGAATCAGCTTTCTTTGGCGAGCTTTCCTTTGAAGGTAAAATAAGAAAAGGCAAAGGCTTACTTTCTTTAGTTTATGGATTAAAAAATAAAGGCTATAAAAGGTTTTTTGTGCCAAAAGAAAATGAATTTGAGTGTGCTTTAGTGGATGAAGTTGAGATTTATCCTATATCTCATATTTCAGAGCTAGTTAAATTTTTGACAGGAGAGATCAAGATTAAGCCTTTGAAATATAGTTTTCCAGATTATATACCTACGTTTAGTGAAGATTTTTCCTTTATAAAGGGGCAAGCTTATGCTAAAAGAGCTTTGGAAATATCTGCAGCAGGAGGACATAATGTTCTATTAGTGGGACCTCCTGGAACAGGTAAGACTCTCCTTGCAAGAACCTTTCCTTCTATATTGCCTCCTCTTACTTATGAAGAAGCTTTTGAGGTGACTCAGATTTATAGTGCTGCTGGTCTTTTAGATAAGGAATCTTTAGTATTGGAAAGGCCGTTTAGAAACCCTCATCATACCATATCTTATGCAGGTCTTCTGGGAGGAGGCTCTAATCCTCAGATTGGAGAAATAACCCTCGCTCATCGAGGAGTTTTATTCTTAGATGAACTTCCTGAATTTAGAAGGGATGTTTTAGAGGCATTAAGACAACCTCTTGAGGAAGGTAGGATTGTTATTTCAAGGTCTAAATATACTGTGGTTTATCCTGCTCAGTTTATTCTAATTGCAGGTATGAATCCATGTAAGTGTGGATATTTTGGAGATAAGGAAAAGGAATGTACTTGTTCTCCTTTTGAGGTAAAAAAATATTGGTCAAAAGTTTCTGGTCCTCTTTTGGATAGAATAGATATTAGAGTATATGTAGGAAGGATTGAAAAAGAGAAGATATTTAGCGATACTGAGGAAGAAAGTTCAGAAGAGATAAGGAAGAGAGTAATCGAAGCTAGAGAGATACAAAAAGAGAGATATAAAAAAGAAAAATTTCAATTAAATTCTCAATTAACTCCAAAGACTCTTAAGAAATATGGTGTCCTTTCCAAAGATGTTCAAAGGTTTCTATTGGATGCAGTGGATGGAAAGAATTTATCAATGCGTGCGGTAGATAGGATAATAAAGGTGGCAAGAACTATTGCAGACTTAGAGAAAAATGAGTATATTAGAATAGAGCATTTAGCTGAGGCTTTATCTTACAGAGGGCTTGAGGATTTCATTTCAAATTTGTAATTTTTTTTTGTTGAAAGGGGGTATTTTATTTGTTTGGAGCATTAGCTAAATATTTTGGATTTAGAGAAAAGGGTACATCTTGGTCTAACGAGATCATAGCAGGACTTACTACTTTTGTTACCATGGCATACATTTTATTTGTGAATCCAAATATATTAGGCGATGCGGGTATGCCAAAGTCCGCAGTGTTAATGGCAACAGCTATTGGAGCTGGTATAGCTACTCTTACTATGGGACTTTATGCGAAGCTTCCCTTTGCTCTTGCTCCAGGAATGGGCTTGAATGCCTATTTTGCCTACTCAGTATGTCACGGATTTGGACTTCCATGGCAAGTAGCTTTAGGAGCAGTTTTTATTGATGGAATAATCTTCCTTATATTATCCATACTACCTGTGAGAAAGTGGATCATACAATCAATTCCCCTTAATATAAAGCTTGCCACGTCAGTAGGTATTGGATTGTTTATAGCGCTTATTGGTTTAAGGTCTGCAGGAATTGTAGTGAAAAGTGATGCTACCCTGGTTACCCTTGGATCTTTAAAGACTCCAGAAACCCTTCTTTCTATTTTTGGAATAATAGTCATAGCCCTTCTTATGGCTTTAAATGTTAAAGGAAATATTCTTCTTGGTATTATCATCACCACAATTGTGGGAGCTTTTGTTAAAGGATCAAATGGAGAATATATTACCCATTTTACTGGTAATATTATAGCTCTACCCAATTGGGGTGAATTTTCAAAGACCTTTTTAGCTCTTGATATATTAGGTGCTTTAAAGTGGGGATTCTTTTCTATAATTTTTACCTTCACTTTTGTGGATATGTTTGATACAGTAGGGACAATATCAGGACTTGCTTCTAAGTTAAATATTTTAAAAGAGGATGGAAGTTTTGAGGGAGCAGAAAGGGCTCTTGTAAGTGATGCTGTTGGAACTATCGCTGGAGCCCTCTGTGGTACCTCTACTATTACTACCTATATTGAATCTGCTGCTGGAATTGCTGAGGGAGGAAAGACAGGAGCAGTATCATTAGTTACAGGTCTTTTGTTTCTTCTTTCTATCATCCTTTGGCCTCTTGCAGGTATAATACCATCGGCAGCTACTGCTCCAGCTCTTGTGATAGTTGGATTTCTTATGATGGAGCCTATACTAAAAATTAATTTTAAGGACATTGCTGAGGCTCTTCCTGCTTTTGTAACAATTATTGCAATGCCCTTTACTTATTCTGTTGCCAATGGTTTAATTCTTGGCATTCTAAGTTATGTGTTATTGAAAATTCTTACTGGAAAATTTAAGGATCTCAATCCTGTTCTAATAATCCTCTCTATACTCTTTATTCTTTACTTCGCTTTCTAAGAATTAAGAGGGGAGGAGAGATCTTTTCCTCCCCTTTTTGATTTTTTACCAAATTTTGGTAAAATAATTCGGAATGTATCAATTTAGAGTTGAAGATAAACCTTTTATATATGCTTTAAGCTTCTTCTCCCCTTTATTTAGAAGATGGAGAGAATGGATTGATATTATAAGTCCAAAAGAGTTGTTTTTTCTTTCTGAAAGTGAGTTAATTAATTTATTTTCAGGATCATCTCTAATTCAAGAGTTTATTGTTTTTAAGCGTAGGTTTAATTGGGAGAAAGAGTGGGAAAAGCTTGAAAAGCATTGTATAAAGATGGTCACGTTATGGGAAGAAGACTTTCCTCCTTTACTAAAAGAAATTAAGAATTCACCACCCCTCCTCTTATATAAGGGAAGTATAGAGGGAGAAAAATTTATAGGTATTGTTGGAACAAGAAGACCTTCAGCTTATGGAGTTAAGATGGCAGAAAGTTTTGCAAGAGAGTTAGTAAAGTATGGCTTTGTGGTGGTAAGCGGACTTGCATATGGTATTGATACTTATGCCCATAAGGGAGCTATTGAAGGTGGAGGAAAAACTTTTGCTGTTCTTGGAAGCTCTTTAGATCATATATATCCATCAGGGAATTTAAAGCTTGCGGAGAAGATCATGGAAAGTGGAGCTATTATTAGCGAATATCCTCTTGGAACAAGACCTGCGCGTTATACTTTTCCTCAAAGAAATAGAATAATAAGTGGTATATGTCAAGGCATATTGGTGGTTGAGGCAGGAGAGAAAAGTGGGGCCTTGATTACTGCAGGTTTTGCAGCAAATGAAGGAAGGGATGTTTTTGCTATTCCAGGTAGGTTAACCGATGAGAAGAGTATTGGCACCAATAAACTTATAAAAGATGGGGCTAAAATGGTGATTGATATAGGAGATATTCTTGAGGAATATAACATTCCTTATGAGGTGAGAAAAGAAAAAGACTTTGAATTGACCGAAGAAGAAAAATTAGTACTTAATTTTTTGGGTTTAGAGCCTATTTTTATCGAGGATTTAATGAAGAATTTAAATATTGATTTATCCAGATTGATGTTTATAATAATATCCTTGCAAGGAAAGGGCTTTGTAGAAGAATATCCCGGACTAAGATATGCTAAAAAAAGGAGTGTTATTATTGATGGATAACGAAAAATTAATCATTGTAGAATCACCTGCAAAGGCTAAGACTATAGAGAAGATTCTTGGAAAAGAGTTTAAGGTTTTGGCTTCTTATGGACATATAAGGGATCTACCAGAAAAGGAACTTGGAGTTGATATAGAGAATAATTTTAAACCCAAGTATGTGCTTTTACCTTCTCGAAAGAAAATTATTGATACTATTAAGGATTTGTCAAAAAAGGCAGAAAAGTTGTATCTCGCTACAGATCCTGATAGAGAAGGGGAAGCTATTGCTTGGCATTTAGTAGAAGAATTAAAGCTTCCGAAGGAAAAATTTACACGAATAGAGTTTCATGAAATAACTCCAAGGGCAATTCTTGAAGCAATAAAGAATCCAAGAGAAATAGATCTAGATAGAGTTGAGGCTCAGCAAGCGAGAAGAATTCTTGATAGGCTTGTGGGGTACGAGTTGAGTCCACTACTTTGGGAAAAAGTAAGAAAAGGACTTTCTGCTGGCAGAGTTCAATCGGTGGCTCTTAGGTTTATATGTGAGAGAGAAGAAGAAATTGAAAAATTTATTCCTGAAGAGTATTGGTATATATATGGAGAATTTAGAGATGAAGAAAAAGTGCTATATGGAAAGCTTATTTTATATAAAGATGAAGAGGTAAATGTTAAAAATGAACAGGAAGTAAATAAGATCATTAGAATATTAAATTGTCTTGATTATAGAATTGACAAAGTTGTAATAAAAGAAGAGAAAAGAACACCACCGCCTCCTTTCATAACCAGTACTCTTCAACAAGAGGCTTCAAAGAGGTTTGGTTTTCCTGTAGGAAAGACTATGAAGATAGCCCAATCTCTTTATGAGGGAGTTGATATAGGGAATGAGAGAATCGGGCTTATAACCTATATGAGGACTGATTCTACAAGAATTGCTCCTGAGGCAAGAGAGGAAGCTGTTCAATATATTGAATCGGGCTTTGGAAAAGAATATGTGGGTAAGGAGCATAAGGAAAAGAAAAAATTAGGGGTACAGGATGCTCATGAAGCCATAAGACCTACTTCTGTATTTAGGGATCCTGAAAAAATTAGGAAATATTTAACTGATGAGCAATTTAAGATATACAAGCTCATATGGGAAAGATTTATAGCAAGCCAGATGAATCATGCAATATTTGAGGTGGTGGAGATCTACATAAAAGGTGGAGATTATGTATTTCTTTCTAAGGGTAAGAAGCTGAAATTTGCAGGATTCATGTCTCTTTACATGGAGAAAGAAGAGAATGGAGAGGAAAAAGATGAAGTTAATATAGATTATGTACCTGAGGAGGGAAAGAACGTAAAACTGACAACTCTTATCCCAAGGCAATTTTTTACAGAACCTCCTCCAAGATATACTGAAGCAACTCTTGTTAGGACTCTTGAAAAATATGGTGTTGGACGGCCAAGTACCTATGCTACAATAATTGAGACTTTAAAAGAACGAAAATACGTAGAGGTTAAAGATAGAACTCTTGTTCCAACAACCCTTGGAAAGGTGGTAAATGACTTTTTGACAAAGCAATTTCCTCACCTTATTGATGTAAAATTTACTGCAAGGATGGAGGAGGATTTAGATAAGATAGAAAGTGGGAAGGTAAAGGCAATTGAAGTGTTGAAAAAGTTTTATCCAGCTTTTAAAGAAGAGCTTGAAAAAGTATCAAAAAATATTGGAAAAATTCAAGTGATAGAAAAAACTGATGAGATTTGTCCTCTTTGTGGTAGTAAGTTGGTTATAAGAGAGAATAAAAATGGAAAGTATTATGCTTGTTCACGATATCCTGAGTGTAAATACACACAACCTATATATGAAGAGGCTCAAGGTAGATGTCCACTATGTGGTGGGGTTGTGGTAAAGAAAAAAGCAAAAAAGACAAAAAAGACTTTTTGGGGTTGTATAAATTATCCTGAGTGTAGGTTTGCATCCCCTTATGAACCATTAAATGAAAAATGCCCTCAGTGTGGAAGCACCATGCTTAAGGGGAACGGATTTAAGAAATGCAGTAATAAAGATTGTAATTATATTGTCTGGACAGGGAGGAGAAAGAGATGGAAAAAGTCAAAATAATAGGTGGAGGACTTGCTGGATCAGAGGCAGCATGGCAGCTTGCTAAAAGGAAGATTCCTGTTGAGATATATGAGATGAGACCTATAGTTACAACTCCAGTGCATAAGACAGAATACCTTGCAGAACTTGTTTGTAGCAATTCCTTTAAATCTACAGAGATAACCAATGCATCAGGTCTTTTAAAAGAAGAGATGAGGAAACTAGACTCTCTACTTTTAAGGGTAGCAGAGGAAACAAGGGTTCCTGCAGGAGTTGCTTTAGCTGTAGATAGGGAACTTTTTTCAAAAAGAGTTCAAGAAATATTACTTGAGAGTCCTTATGTTACCGTAATAAGAGAAGAAGTCAAAAAGCTACCTAAGGAAGGTATAGTAATAGTTGCCACAGGCCCTTTAACCTCTTCAGATTTTGCGGAACATTTAATGGAGGTTCTTGATACTGACTCTTTGTATTTTTATGATGCGGTATCACCTATAATCTACGCTGATAGCATTAATTATGAAAAGGTCTTTAGTGCCTCCCGTTATGGAAAAGGAGAAGAAACTTATCTTAACTGTCCCATGACTAAGGAGGAATATGAAAGGTTTGTAGAAGAGCTTATTAATGCCGAGACTGTTGAATCCCATTATCCTGGAGAAGAAAAGTTTTTTGAAGGATGTCTCCCTATAGAGGTCCTTGCTAAAAGAGGTATTGATACCTTAAGATATGGACCTATGAAACCTATTGGGCTAATAGATCCTAAAACAGGAAAGGAACCTTATGCAGTAGTTCAGCTCAGACCTGAAAATATTCAGAAAACCCTTTATAGCATGGTAGGATTTCAAACAAGATTGAAATTTCAAGAACAGAGAAGAATCTTTAGAATGATACCTGGACTTGAGAATGCAGAATTTGCAAGGTATGGAGTAATGCATAGAAATACCTATTTTTATGCTCCGAAGTTCTTGAAAGCCACTCTCCAGTTTATAAAAGATGAAAGGGTGTTTTTTGCAGGGCAACTAATAGGAGTAGAAGGTTATATGGAGTCAGCTGCTATGGGAATTGTGGCAGGAATAAATGCAGCACGTTTGTATAAGGGAAAGCCTTTGATTATTTTACCTCCAACTACTATGATTGGAGCTCTTATCTCTTATGTTACTACAAAGGTGCCGGTGAGATATTATCAGCCTATGAATGCCAATTGGGGTATATTATTACCTCTTGATAAGCCTATAAAAGATAAAAAGCTTAGGAACAGACTCCTTGCTGAAAGAGCACTTAGAGATCTTGAGGATGTAATAAGGAGATTTGCGATCAACGTATGAATTTGGATCTAAAGAGAGAAATAGAGAATTATATAAATTATCTAAGATTTGAAAGAAATTATTCTCCTAATACCTTAAGGAGTTATCTTAGAGATCTTTTGGATTTTTATAAGTATTGCAAAGAAAAAGATCTGGATTTTACTAATAAAAGGAATATTAGAAGTTATATTCAATTTATAGCCCAAAAAGGTTATAAAAATAGTACCTTTGTAAGGAAAGTAATAAGTTTAAGGAGCTTTTTTGAGTACTTATTGACTTTTGAAAAAATTAAAGAGGACCTTACCGTGTTTATTCCAACACCAAAGATTGAGAAGAAACTTCCTCAATTTTTATCCATAGATGAAGTAAGGAAACTTTTGAATTCTCCTTCTTTAGATAATCTTATTGGCATTCGGGATAGGGCTATAATAGAAACTCTTTATGCTACGGGGATTAGGGTAAGTGAGCTTGTGGGCATAAATGAGGAGGATATTAATTGGAATTATGGAGAGATTAGGGTTTTTGGGAAAAGGGCTAAAGAGAGGGTGGTAATAGTAGGTGAAGAAACTCTTAAAATATTACAGCTTTATAAAGATTATGTAAGACCTAAACTTCTAAAGAAACCTGAAAAAGCCTTCTTTCTTAATGCAAAAGGTGGAAGAATCTCTGATAGAGGAGTAAGAATGATCATTAAAAAATATACCAAAGAATTTAATAAAAAGATTTCTCCTCATACTTTGAGACATACTTTTGCTACCCACCTTCTTGAAGGAGGAGCAGACTTGAGGTACGTACAAGAGCTCTTGGGACACGTAAGAATTTCTACTACTCAAATTTATACTCATTTAACTACTGACCAAATAAGAAGAACTTATACTGTATCTCATCCAAGAGCTATCAAAAAAGAAAGGGAGGAATAATTATATGAAAAGATATGTTGTACTTGGAGTGATGCTCTTATTAATGTTAAATATTGGTCTTGCAAAACAAAGTTTTGTTTTAGATTTTACTAAAAATCCACCAAAAGGTAATTTAAGTTACGAGATTAGTAAAGGAGTTGATTTGGAAAAAGAAGATGGAGAGTATCATTTGGCATTTTTAAAGGGTGGAAGTAGTTTAAAAATATATACCCCTGTCTCATCCTTAGAATCTCCCAAAAGAGTCATACTTAAGCTTACTGGTATATCTTCATCTCTTTTATCTCAAGAGACATGGGCACCAATAGTAATTTTAGTAAATTCTAAGGAGCTTGTTAGTGGTTTTGATTTTGGAAGCGATTATTACATTACACCTTCTTTTAATATTTCCAAGTATTGGCTTAATGGGCAGACAAATATCGTAGAGATAAGATTGGATAAGGATGCTAGTGGAGAATTTTGGCTTAAGAAGATAGAAATTTCTATTTATGAAAAATAAAAATATCATCTTTTATTTCTAAGGTTTCAGGTAAAGAATTTCTCTTGGGGGAGATAGAGTTTAATAGTGAAAACTCTATCTCCTCGAATCCTGGAACTCCACATATGGCAAGAATTAAGTTTTGTAAAAAGCTTTTTTCTTCTTCCATTTTATATGGAGTATTATATTTGTAGAGTTTTTTTCCTTTGAATCTTTCTGATAACTTGGGAAATTTATCAAAATTTATAGCAAAGGTTATAAATTTTGTCATCTTCAGATAAAAGGATAAGACTTCCCAAAGGAAATTCTCGTAGGATAAGTATTTCATATCTGGGATTAAAATATCTTCAGGCAATATTATATTTTCTTGGCATATTAAATTTTTGATGTCATCAATTATAAGACTGATATTATTTAAATTTTCAGTAGTTCTTAATGTAACTAAAATTTCTCCCCTTAAATCTTTTATCTCATTAAGCCTTCTTATTAGCTTGTTAAATTTAGATTTGTTTTTGATCATCCAATTTTGAAAATCTTTAAAGTAATTAAAAGATTTTATTAGCTTTTCCTCTTCTCCCTTTTGGAAATGATAAAAATAAAAAAGAGTTTCCTTACCCCATGAAAAGGGTAAGTATATTCTTTCTAATAAGTCTCTCATCACTTTATGAATTATTTCCTGAGGAATATCTTTCATTTTCTAAGATCTCCCTTAAAAATTTTATTGCTTCTTCTTTTGTCTTTACCCTTTCTTCTATTTGGGCTTCTATAAGTTTCTCTTTTAATGTACCCACAATTGGAGAGGGATTTAAATTAAATAATTGCATAATTTCATGTCCACTTAATAAAGGTTTGGGGATATTTTTAAGTTTAAAGAATTCTTCTAACAACTTTTCAAAGTAGTCTTTATTTTCAAAATTTCCTTTTATGGCTATCTGGTCAGATATAAAAAGAAATACCAGGGATGGTACATCTTCATTTACCCTTGAGATTAGTTTATGGATTGTTTTTATCTCTGGGTTTTTTATAAGATCAATGAGATACATGTGATTTCTTATAAGTTTTTGTATAAATGTTAACTCCTTGTTGCTTAATTTTAACCTTTCAGCAATTTCTTTTATCATTTCTGCCCCTACTTTTGAATGTCCATAGTAATGAACAAGATTCTCTTCATCTATACTATAAGTTTTACTCTTTCCGATGTCATGGAGCAAACTTGTAAGTTTTAAGGTTTCTTTTTTTGTAAATTCTGAAAATAAATTTTTGCTAAAATAATTTTCCAGATCTTTTTTGATAGATGGAAAAAGAAAATCCATATTATAGAATAGGTCTTCTAGAACATATAAGGTAGTTATGGAGTGATCAAGGGGATTTTCGTGATGGGGTTTACTCCACGGAATATACTTTATCTTGGAAAGTTCTGGAAATATCTCTTTTAATACTCCGTATTCTTCCATTTCTTTCCAAAAGTGAGAGGTAAAAGGATTTTTTAATATCTTATAAATCTCTTCATGAATCCTTTCAGGTTTTATTTTAGAAAGGTTTTGGCTATTCTTTTCTATGTTTTCAAGAACATTTTTATCTATCTTAAAGCCTGAAGCTCCAAACCTAAAAACTCTTAATATCCTCAAGGGGTCCTCTCTTAGAGAATTGGGAGATGAAAGCTTTATCACGTTTCTTTCTAAATCCTCTAAGCCTCTTAATGGGTCAAATATTTTAAAATTCTTAAGATTTAATACTATGGAATTTATAGTAAAATCTCTTCTTATAATCTCAAAAAGAAGATTTTGCTGATATATAGGAGTAAAGTCAAGGACAAAAGTCTTTTCTTTATTTTTTATTACTATTCGGAAATATTTTCTCTCTTCATCTAAAATTACGAGCCTACCGTTTAATATTTTTACGATATGATCTATGAAATCTACATTGAAAGGATGAATTAGGAAATCTATATCCCTTGGATTTTTCCCTAATAGGTAATCTCTGATAAATCCTCCTACAATATAGGGAGTGATATTATATACTTTTGCATATTCCCTTACTACATAGAGTATCTTATATAACTCTTTATCCATCTTCTAAAGTCAACTTTATCTCTTCTATCTCTTCTTTTGTGAGGTCTCTGGGGTAATTATAGGGTATAATTCTTGGACTTTCGTTATAATATGGTCTGTTGCAGTAAGGACAACCAGAGGTTTTAAATATTTCATGAAAATATGGATAAGCTTTTTCTAAGATCTTTTTAGTTAGTATAAGCTCGTCTTTATCAAAGGTTAAATCCTCAGAATCAATAAGATGATTTTGCAATAAATAGGTAACTATTTGTATCTTTCTGTATTTTAAGTAGGAGGGTTGGGATAGGTTTTCAAGAGGTGTACCTGGTAATGGGGTAAAGGCAAAAAGGGCAACCTTTACTTCCCAACAGGAAAGGTCTTTTATAAGTTCTACTAAAGATTTTTCTTTTTCTCCTAAACCTACAATGATATGAGTTGTTATTTTCTTGGGAAATATTTTGCTTGCTTCTCTTATAAGATCTATTTTCTCTTTCCAGTTTTTCCCTTTAATTTTTTCATAGAGTTCTTTTTCTGCCGCATCTATAGAGATGTTTATCCTATCTACTCCATTCTTAAAAAGGAAGTTAACATCTTCTAAATCCTCCACGGGTGCAGATATAGAGATAGGAAGATTATATTTTTTAAAGGCGTTTGTAAGCTTTACAATATTAGCCTTCCAACCTAAATGGTTTGTAACTTGAAGGCATATTCTTTTGAAGGGATTAAACTCTGATAGGAGTATTTCAAGCTCTTCTAAATCTATAGGAGGCCATGAGATTCTTGACAGCATAATAGTTTCTTTTCTTACGTTTCTTGCTTGAATACAAAAGGCACAATTATTTAGACATTTGCTTCCAATTAAAAGATAAAGAGTGGTGGGAGAGTCTTTTTTAAATATTTTTCTTTTTAATACTTCAAGACTTCCAGAAGAAACTCCAATCTTCATAGTAGAGCACAGCATTGATCAAATTTGTTATCGTCTAAATTCTTCATTACATCATGATAAGGATTTACTATTGCTTTAAATTCAAATTCTAAGGCAAGAGAATCTAATTCATATCTATAATCTCCTTTGGGTCTTACGCATCCTAAGTATAGATCTGTATTGGGAAGTTTTTTCTTTGCAAATTTCCAAAGGTCTTCTATCTCCTTAATAGGAGGAAGGTCTATCTTTTCAAAAGGTGTATTTTTTAATGGGGTGATTACGATGAATATAAGCTTTTTGGGGTTTATTTTTTCTAAAAATTCTATCTCTTCATACTCCTTACTTATTTTTCCATAATTTGCTCCTATCAAGATGTGAGGGCTTACTGGGAAGTGTTCATTGAGAAGTAAAAATGACTCTTTGAAATTTTCTTTATTTTTGCTTTTCAAGTGAAATACTTCTTTTATGACAAAGTTGTCAAATATGAGATCAAAGGATACCATGTCAGGAATACCATTAAGTTTTTTAGCATCCTCTTCATTAATAAGTCCTAAGTGGAAGTTTAATTTATATCCCATGGATTTAAATCTTTTAAGGTATGTTAAATGGACATCGGTTATAGGTAGCACTCCTTCTTTATTATAGCCCCCACTTATAAGAATACTTTTATAATTGTTATCCTTTTTAAGCTTATTTTCCGAAAGGTATAAAGGAGTCATGTTTTTGAGAAAATGTGCTTTGCAGTGATCACATTGTAAGGCGCAATAATCTCCTGTGATACTTATGGGCAGAGTACTTATAGGGGTTACTTTTATGGTCATCTCCAATTTACCTTTAACATTTTTGCTGCATAGGCTTCATTTAGTCTTTTTACAGGAGTATTATGGGGGGCATTTTTGACTATTTCTGGATTTTCATCAATCTCTTTTAGGATTGTTTTTATGATATCTACAAATTCCTCCAAGGTATATTTAGTCTCTGTTTCAGTAGGTTCTATCATTAATGCCTCTTCGACTATAAGGGGGAAGTAAATGGTAGGAGGATGAATACCATAATCTAATAGTCTTTTTGCTATGTCAAATACTTTTACACCTTTTTCTTTTAGTCTTTTACCTGATAATACAAATTCGTGCTTGCATATAGATGGATAGGGAAGGTTAAAATATTCTTTTAGCTTCTCTTTTAAATAATTTGCATTTAATACTGCCATCTCGGTGGTTCTTTTTAGTCCCTCGTCTCCCAGCAGCCTAATATAAGCGTAAGCCTTTACCATAACTAAGAAATTTCCATAAAAGGTTCTTACTCGTCCTATAGTTTTAGGAATATCATAATTTAGATAATATTTTTCTCCATTAAATTCTACCGTTGGAATAGGCAAGTAATCTTTTAAGAAGTCCTTCACACCTACAGGTCCTGCACCAGGTCCTCCACCTCCATGGGGAGTTGAAAAGGTTTTATGTAGGTTTATATGTACTGCATCAAATCCCATATCTCCAGGACGAGCATATCCCATAATTCCATTTAAATTAGCACCATCGTAATATAAAAGAGCACCCTCTTCGTGTACCATTTTAGCTATTTTAAGAATATCTCTTTCAAAAAGTCCAAGGGTGTTAGGATTTGTTAGCATTAGTACAGCCACGTTTTTATTTAAATATTTTGCAAGAATATTAGGATTTATGAGTCCCCTTTCGTCAGAGGGTATTTCTATGGTTTCAAATCCAGCCATTGAGGCACTTGCTGGGTTTGTACCATGAGCAGAGTCGGGTACAAGAACAATATTTCTATCTTCACCCTTATCTTTTAAGTATGCTTTTATCATAAGAAGGGCTGTTAACTCTCCATGGGCTCCGGCAGAAGGTTGAAAAGTGAACTTATCCATTCCTGTTATTTTAGAAAGTGCCTCTCCAAGTTTGTAAATTATTTCAAGAGCTCCTTGAGAGAGATCTTCAGGAGTATGGGGATGAAGATCAGTAAAATACTCATTGTTTGCAATTTCCTCGTTTATTTTTGGATTATATTTCATGGTACACGAACCAAGAGGATAGAAGCCAAGATCTACACCATATCCTAAAGAAGATAAATTGGTAAAATGTCTTACCACCTCAATTTCACTTAGTTGAGGTAAGGGGAGATCTTCTCTTAATAATTCTTTGGGCAATAATTTTTCAGGTGAGAACTCCTCTAATGGCTCTGGAAGATGAATATTAGGTCTATCATCATTACTTAGTTCTTTTATCAAAGGTATTTTCTTCTTCAATCTTTTTTAAGAACCTCCTTAAGGGATTTTACATAATAATCAATCTCTTCTATAGAATTTCTTTCTGTCACAGCTATAAGAATTTCTTTTTCTCTTTCTTTATAGAATTTAGAAAGAGGAATTCCTCCAAGAATCTTCCTTTCTTCTAATTTTTTAAGAAAAACCTTACTGTTTTCAGGAGTTTTAATCACAAACTCATTAAAAAAGTAGGAATTAGGATATATAAAATCTATTCCTAATTTTTTTTGAAGTCTATCCTTTAAGTAGTGAGCTCTTGAAAAACATACTTCTGCAATCTTTTTAATCCCCTTCTTACCCAGAAGAGCCATGTATACAGCAGCAGATATAGCGGATAATGCCTCATTGGTACATATGTTAGATGTGGCTTTTGCTCTTCTTATGTGTTGCTCACGAGTTTGTAAAGTGTTTACAAAGCCTCTTTCTCCCTCAAGGTCTATGGTTTCTCCAACGATTCTTCCTGGAATTTGTCTTATGAATTCTTTTTTTGTAGCGAGAATTCCTAAATAAGGCCCCCCAAATCCCAATGGAATTCCCAAGGATTGTCCTTCTCCTACCACAATGTCTACATTATATTCAGAAGGAGGTTTGAGGATACCAAGGGAGATGGGATATATAGAGAGAATGAATAATGCATTGTTCTTGTGAATTAGAGTTTCCATCTCTTTGAGTTTTGTTTCTATAACTCCAAAAAAATTAGGATTCTGTAATATAACCCCAGAAGTGCTGGGGGATATGGTCCTTTCAAGAGCAGTAATATCGGTTTCGCCATTTTCATCTAAAGGTAAAATTTTTAAGTCAATGTTCTGGACTTGGAGGTAGGTTTTAAGTACTGAGATATATTCGGGATTTAACCCAGAGGAGACAATAACCTCTTTTTTGCCTGTGATCCTAACAGACATAAGGGCTGCTTCTGCTATTCCTGACCCTGCCTCATATAAAGATGCATTTGCTACCTCCATACCTGTAAGATCACAAATAAGACTTTGATATTCAAAAATAGATTGAAGTACTCCTTGACTTATTTCAGGTTGATATGGGGTATAAGAAGTGTAAAATGTAGGAAATAGGCTTACTAATTTTACAAAAGATGGAATATAATGTCTATATGCTCCACCACCAAGAAAAGAAATATAGTCTTTCCCTATATTTTTCTTTGATATCTGTTTTATTTCTTCTAAAAGATCAATTTCTGAGGGAGACGCTGAAAGCTTAAAATTTTCTTTTGCTTTTTGCCTTATTTCTTCAGGAATCTCTGAAAATAGCTCCTCTATGGAGTCTACTCCTATGGTATTCAGCATCTCCCTAATTTCTTGAGGGGTGTGAGGAAAATACGCCATTTAATTATTCTCCAATAAGTTTCTTATACTCCTCTGCAGAAAGTAAACCCTCATATTCTTTTGGATCTGAGACTTCTAATTTAACAAGCCATCCTGCATTATAGGGATCCTCGTTTATAAGTTCTGGTTTTCCTTTTAGACTTTCATTGATTTCAATGACTTTTCCAGACAGAGGAGAGTAAACATCGGATGCAGATTTGACTGATTCAATTACTGCAAGAACTTCATTTTGTTTTACCTCTTTCCCCACTTCTGGAAGATCTACATGTACAATGTCTCCAAGTTCCTCTTGAGCGTGATAAGTGATTCCAATAATTGCTACATTACCTTCTATTTTTGCCCACTCATGATCTTTTGAATACTTTCTATCTTCTGGATACATTTTTATCTCTCTCCTTTCTTTATTGAAGTATTTTTAACAAAAGGTGGTTTTTCAATTTTGGCTTTATAAAATTTTTCTCTTATTTTAATAAGTATCTCATGGTTTATGTCTTTGGTAGTATATAACATACCAATACCCATTTTCAACATGGGAGAAAAGGTTCCACTTGTAATGTATCCGATTCTCTCTTTATCTAAATACACCTCGTATCCATCTCTTGGTATTCCATTTTCTAACATGACAAATCCTTTGAGGATCTTTTCTTTTTTTGTTTTTCTCTCTACCAAAGAGTCTTTGCCTATAAAATCTCCTTTATTAAGTTTTACAACCCAACCTAAATTGGCTTCCCAAGGTGTCGTATTTTCATCTATTTCGTGACCGTAGAGGGCATATCCCATTTCTATTCTTAAAGTATTCCTTGCGCCTAAACCACATGGAGTAGCTTTTTTCTTTTCTACCAAATCCCTGAATATTTTTCTCCCTATTTCAGGATCTGAGACTATTTCAAATCCATCTTCGCCTGTATAGCCTGTTCTCGAAATAATCATATGATTCTTTTTAAAGTGATAGTATTTGATGTTTGAAAGATTTAGGTTGAAATATTCTTCGAGAACTTTTTCTGAGTCTGGTCCCTGAATAGCTAATAGGGTTGTAGTATTTGTGAGATCTAAAATATTTACTTCAAATTTATTATTTAAATTTAGCCAATCTAAAATTTTTTGAGTATTTATTGCATTTACTACCAACAAGAATTCCTCTTCACTTATTTCATAAACAATAATATCATCCTTAATGGTTCCGTCGTAATTTAATATTAGAGAATATTGAGCTTTCCCAGGATAGAGATTATTCACATCATTAGTAGTAACATATTGAACAAAGTTTTTTACTTTTTGACCTTTGAGGAGGATTCTTCCCATGTGGGATATATCAAAAATTCCAACGTGTTTTCTTACAGTAAGGTGTTCATTAATGGTGCCCGAGTACTCAAGAGGCATCCACCAACCCGCAAATTCAAAAAATTTTGCCCCATATTTTAAATGCTCATCTTCGAGAAATAGCCTCTTTGCCATTTTTCCACTCCTTTAAAAAATGCTTCCGGGCTGGGATTCCCCAGCCCGGAGATGTTTTTTACTTCTTTACTGCTTCACGAAGCTCTTTTCCTGGACGGAATACTGGAACTTTTGTAGCAGGAATCTTAATTGGTTGCTGTGTACGTGGATTTCTCCCTTCTCTTGCAGCTCTCTTTCTTACAGAGAAGGTTCCAAAGCCTACAAATTGAACAGTATCCCCCTTAGAGAGAGCTTCGGTAATGGTTTCTAATACAGCGTTTACTACTTTTGTTGCTTCTTTCTTAGTGATTTTTGCTTTCTCTGCTACTTTTGCGATAAATTCTGCTTTCTTCATTTCTTATTCACCCCCTTTCTGATATGGGTTTTTATAAAAACTTTTATAAAGTTTTCGAAGCCTCCCAAAGTTCGTCTAATTCTTCTAAACTATAATCTTTCCAATCTTTTCCGGATTCTTTTACTTTTCTTTCTATATAATTAAATCTTTCAGTAAACTTATTATTAGTTTTTCTTAGAGAAGATTCTGGATCAATTCCTAAATGCCTTGATATATTCACTACAGTGAACAACAAATCTCCAATTTCTTCCTCTACTTTTTCTTTGTTATCTTCCTGAATTGCTTTTTCTAATTCTTTTATCTCCTCATACAATTTTGGTAATATCTCTTTGCTGTTTTTCCAATCAAACCCCACATGAGAAGCTTTTTCCTGTATTCTAAAAGCAGTAAGAAGAGCTGGCATATTCTTAGGAATACCACTTAAAATTCCCTTTTCTTCTTTTTCTTTGCTCTTTATATTTTCCCAATTTGTTAGAACATCCTCTACTCCTTCTACCCTGATTTCTCCAAATACATGAGGATGTCTTGTTATTAACTTTATTTTTAAATTTTTACATACCTCTTCAAAATTAAATCTATTTTTTTCTTCTGCCATTATACTTTGCATAAGAATATGCAAGAGAATATCCCCAAGTTCTTCTTTTATCATCTCTGAATCGTCTTTTTCCAAGGCATCTATAAGCTCATAAGATTCTTCAAGAAAATATGGAATAAGAGTCTGGGAGGTTTGTTTTTGATCCCATGGGCATTCCTCCCTGACTCTCTTTACTACTAAGTAAAGATCTATAAACTCTTTACATATTTTTTCTTTTTCGTCCATATGGTTTTCTCTTTATCTTTAAAAATATGAATTTCACTAAAATTATAGCACTTACTTTATAAAAAGCAAGCCTCTATGCTATATTTTGAAAAATGAACTCAACAAAATAAGACTAAACCTTATTTGAGAAATTGCAAAAATTTTTTATTCATCAGTTTTTGGTAGTGGTGTCTTTGCCTCTTTTCTATAAAAGATCTGTTGAATTTCAATAAGTTTTCTCCAAATCCTCATCCATATATCCTTGTCTGAAAAGTCTCTTTCTATTTTTGCTTTGCTTACCTGATCTTCAAGCCATTTATTGAAAACCTTTGCCCTTTTGTCATAAAGTAGCTTATCTTCTATTTCTGCTTTGGCTTGAAAATATGGAGTAGTATAAGCTTCTTTTACCTCGGTGACCTTTGTTATGTAATATCCTTCATTGGTTTTTATGGGTTTGCTTATTTGGTTGAGAGGTAAAGTGAAGGTTATTTTTTCGACCTCTTCTGGGAGAGTCCCTTGGGTTATAAATCCTAATTCTCCACCCTTATCTTTTGTAGTTGTGTCTTCAGAATATTTCTTGGCGGCATCGGTAAAGGTTATTTTATTAGAGGTGAGCTCATTGTAAACCTCTTTTGCCCTTTTCTCATCTTTTATAAGTATGGAGTAAACCTTATATTCCTTAGGATGCTCAAAGAGCTTAATATTTTCATTATAATATTTTTTAATCTCGTCTTCTGTTACTTTTTCATCTTTTCCAATCTCATCTATAAGTTTTCTCATAAGAAGATTTTTTCTAAGTTCTTCTTTGAAGGTATTTCTATCATAACCGTATTGGGCAAGGGTCATCTCAAATTGTAAGACGCTTGGAAATTCTTTTTCTATTTCTTTTAATCGTGTGTCAACTTCTTTTTCTGAAATTGAAATTCCTCTTTTTTTTGCTTCTGTTTGTACTATTTTCCAACGGGCAAGATCTTTGATGGTCTCATCTTTTACCTTGGGGAGTAATTTTTGTCCTTCGGTAGTGGTAAAGTCTACGTTGAACATAATAGAGTATTGGGTTTTCATAAAGTTTAATCGGTCTTTATACTCTTGTCTACTCACAGGCATACCATTGATTTTTAATACAGGGTAATTCTTCATCTGATGATACACGAGAGCTACAAAGGCTCCTCCAAGAATAAAGATTGCAACAAAGACAATGAACAAAATCTTGAAAATACTGTGTTTCTTCATCTCATCTCACCTCATGTTTTACAGTTTTTGAAATAAAACCTGATTGCGATTATAACACAATTTTACTTAATATTGGAGATATCTTTGAGAAATTGGAGTAGAAATTGGGCTTTTTTTCTATAATCCCCTTTAGGTAAATTTAAGGTTCTTTCAATACCCTTTGAATATGTTAGTTTTACCTGGTTTTCAGATATTTCAATTTTTTCTATTCCTATTTTTTCAGCAAAAAATTTAATCTGAGAGAGAAGACATAAATTCTCAACAGAATCTGGAATAGGTCCGTAAATATCTTCCATTTCCTTTTTTATTTTTTCTATATCATTAATATCTTCAAGATGAGCCAACTTTTGATAGTAGTATATACGATCACTGCTTTGACTTATATAGTATTCGGGTATAATTGCCGGAAATGGATGTATAATATGGCAATTTATTTTATTTTTTTCACTTCCTTCTTTATTGCTTTTTAATTCATTGATTGCCTCTTCTAAGAGTTGAAGATATAAATAAAACCCAACAGAGTTTATATGTCCGTGTTGTTCTTTTCCAAGGATCTTTCCTGCACCTCTTATTTCAAGATCTCTTAAGGCAAGTCTCAAACCAGATCCAAGGCTTGAGAATTCTTTTAAAGCTTCAAGTCTTTTTATACTTTCAAGGGATAATTTCTTTAGAGGGGCATGCAAAAAATAGGCATAAGCTTGTTTATAGGATCTTCCAATTCTTCCACGAAGTTGATATAGCTGAGCAAGTCCCATATGTTCTGCATTTTCCACAAACAGTGTATTTGCATTAGGGACATCTATGCCTGATTCTATTATGGTAGTGGCAATCAGAACGTCTATTTTTCCATCATAAAAATTACTCATAACTTCTGTTAATTTTTCATCGTCCATTTTGCCATGGGCTATAGCATAAGTTGCCTCTGGAACGAGTTTTGATAGTTCTTCTCTTATTTTTTCTAATCTTTCTATGTCATTACACACATAATATACCTGTCCTCCTCTTTCTAATTCTCTCCTTATTCCTTCTTGAATAATTTCAGGATTATATTCCACTACAAAGGTTTGAATAGGTAAGCGATTTTCAGGTGGAGTTTCAAGTACTGAAAATTGTCTTATTCCAGAAAGAACCATGGATAAAGTTCTTGGAATAGGCGTTGCTGAGAGATAAAGAATATCTACATGGGGATATTTCTTTTTAAAGGCTTCTTTTTGTAGTACTCCAAATCTATGTTCTTCATCTATAATTATTAGGCCCAAATCTTTAAATTCCACATCTTTTTGTAGAATTCTGTGGGTTCCAATTATTATGTCTATTTCTCCCTTTCTTATCTTCTCTATTATTCTTTTTTGCTCCGATTTAGGTTTTAACCTGCTCAAGATTTCTACATTTACAGGAAAAACTTCTAACCTTTCTTTGAATACCTTCCAATGTTGATAAGCAAGAATTGTGGTTGGTACAAGAATTGCTACTTGTTTTCCATCAAGCACTGCCTTAAAACTTGCCCTTAAGGCGAGCTCTGTTTTGCCAAAACCTACATCTCCAATAAGCACTCTTTCCATAGGTTTTGTAGATTCCATATCCTTTTTTATCTCTCTAAGAGCTTTTATTTGGTCTTCTGTCTCTATATAAGGGAAGCTTGCTTCAAGTTCTTCTTGAAGTGGGCTATCAGGAGAAAAAGCAAAGCCCTTAGTGATTTCCCTTTGAGCATAGATTTTTAGTAATTCTTCAGCGATCTCTTTTGCTGATTCTTTTACTTTTCGTTTTGTTTCTTCCCATTGGCGAGATTCTAATCTACTTATCTGTGGTGGGTCGGGAGAGGAGGATACATATCTTTGGATAAGATGCATTTCTTCTAATGGAACATATAGAAAGCTATTGTTAGCATATTCAATGTATATAAATTCTTTTTCTAGTTCGTCTACTTTAAGTTTTTTTAGTCCTCTAAATATTCCTATACCGTAGTTTACATGAACCACATAATCGCCATCTTTTAAAAGGTATAAGTCCTTGGGTTTTAGTCCTTTTTCATATCTTATAACTTTTCTTTTCCTTTTTTTCCCAAAGATCTCATAATCAGTAATTACAAGAATTTTTTCCTTTTCCCATAAAAAACCCTCTCTTATCTTTTCTCCAACCAAGTATTTCACATTTAAATTCTTAAGCCTTGTCCTTACGATATCTTGATGTTCCGATGAAATGTATACTTCCCATCCATCATAAACGAAGGATTTTATGTTTTTTTCAAAAAACTCATTGGTACCTCGGTAAGAGGGAGGTGAATATATGGAAAATGCAATGTCTGCATCTTTACTATTCAGATCTAATACTTGGTAATGGGAAGTATAACTTTCTAATAAAGAATTAGTAAGATATAAATCTTCTGGAAGATTTTCTTTAGTCCTTCTTTTTTCAAGATTTGCTAATCCTTTTTCCGTCCATTTTTGGATTAGAGCAAGGCTTTCATCGTAATTTTCAAAGATTAAGATGGTATTTGGGGGAAGATATGAAAAGATATACTTTTTAAGCTCTTTATTTTTTAAAAAGTATTTCTCTTCATCTTTATTTGCAATAAGCTCTGAAATGGGAGTTATAAATACTTCTTTTGTTGTTTCTATAGATCTTTTGTCTTCCAAATTAAAAAATCTTATAGAAGTAATCTCATCTCCAAAAAATTCTATTCTTATAGGATTCTCATATATAGGAGAGAATATATCTAGAATTCCACCCCTTATGCTATAGTCTCCAATTTTTTCTACTTGAGGTAATCTTTGATAAAAATTTTCTGCCAGGTATTTTTCTATTTTTTCTCGAGCTATTTCTTCTCCGATTCTTATTTTTATGATTCTCTCTTTTAAGACATCCTTGGGGATAATTGGATAAATTAAGGATTTTAAAGAAGCAATAATGGAAAAATTTTTATCGTAAATTATATTTGAGATAGCTCTCAATCTTTTTCCTTGAATCTGAGGAGATCTTAGAGGTCGCTCATAAGGAAGATGCACATAAGAGGGTAATATACTTATTTCTAAATCTTCCTGTAAATCTTCCCATATATTCAGATCTTCTTCGTTATTGGTTATCCATAAAACGGGTTTTTCATATCTTTTTAGGTATAAAAGAAATAGAGGATAAATACCCTTGTATATTCCGAAAATTTTGAGACGATTTTTAGAGTTAATTACTCTCTCAAGAGTATTGAATTCGCTACTTTTTATGATCTTTTCTAACAGAATAGACATTTTCTATTATATAGGTTTTGTGCCTTATCCCATCCTTCTTTTATTATGGTCTCTATTATTTGGTGTGAGCTTTGTAAAATTTTTTCTATTGTTTTAAGTTCATCTTCATTAAATTTTCCTAATACATATTCTACGATTTGATTTTTATCTTGAGGTTTTCCAATTCCTATCCTTAATCTGTAAAAATTAGAGGTATTAATTTCTTTTATAATAGATTTTATTCCGTTATGTCCTCCATCTTTTCCATTAAATTTAATTCTTATAGTTCCTATGGGAAGATCAAGATCATCGTGAATCACAAGGAGCTCTTCTGGAGCAAAAGCAAATTTCTCTATGAACTCTTTGACTCCTATACCACTTAGATTCATATAAGTCTGAGGTTTTACTAAGTAGACTTTAGTATTTGATATTTTTCCAAAAGTAAGCAAGTTAAAATTTGTTTTCTGGTAGGATGGAAATTTATAAAAATTTTGCAAGTAATCAACTACCATAAATCCCACATTATGGCGGGTGTTAGCATACTCGTATCCTGGATTTCCGAGTCCTATTATTCCTAACCTTTCCACTTTTTTATTTTGGGAATATTATACCAGCATATCCTACTACTTGATCAATATCTTTTGTTATATCTCCTGAGGTTTGGTAAGCAACAAGTTGTGCTTTCCTACCCCCTAATAATTTTACTGCTATTATAGTAATAACTATGGGACCTACACCACATATGGAAATATCTTTCTCTACTACTCTTTTTATAAACTCTTTTTCGTCTAAATTAAGAATTGCCTCAATAGCATAAAAATCCTTTTGCTTTGCAATCTCGTAGGGTTCATAATGAGAAAAATCTGAACTTGCAATTATTACAGTATTTTTTTCGTAATCCAGGAGGGATTTTCCTATAGCATATCCCAGATCTTTAAGCACTTCATAGCTGTAATCTACTACTGTTATAGGAACTATTTTTATGTTAAAGTTGAGGTATTGGAGAAAAGGTACTTGAACTTCTAAAGAATGCTCTGGATGATGGGCTACAAAATCTTCTTTTAGATATTTAGAATTATTAATAATTTTTCGAGAAAGAATTGAATCTATTTCAACATCTCCAAGAGGTGTGGCCCAAACCCCCTCACTATAAATAGCAGAAGGATAACCAAGTCCATTATGGTTTGGACCTATTATTATTGCTACTTCTGGAACTTCCATAATTGAGTATATTAACCCAGCAACTTTTCCTGAGTAAATATATCCGGCATGAGGAACTACACAGCCTAAAAGAGGTGTCTTTTGGGGTACCTCTTTTATAAATTGAGAAAGCATATTTAATAATTCTTTTTCTCTTGCAGGATAAAAATACCCTGCTACCGATGGTAATCTTCTCTTCATATGATATAATTATAACCGATTTTGCTTAAAATTTGTTGAGGTTTTAACATTAGTTTAAAGATAATTTCTTAAAATCTATAAAGAAAGGAGGTTAAACAAAATGTCAAGAAGATGTGAAATCTGCGGAAAAGGCCCATGGACAGGCTTACAGGTTTCCCATTCTCATCGTAGGACAAAGACCAGATGGCTTCCAAATCTCCACAAAGTTCGTGCTCTTGTTAACGGAAAAGTTAAAACTATTAAAGTATGTACTCGTTGTTTGAAGGCTGGAAAAGTACAAAAGGTAGTGTAAGATTATGATGGAAGAGAAGGTTAAAGATATAGTATCTTTTATAAGTGCGAAAGAGAAAGAAGTAGAGATTGAAGTTGAGAAAGCAAAAAAAGAATTGGAGGAAGAATATTATTGGAAGGTTCAAGAATACTCTATAAAGATGGAAGAAGAAAAACAAAGATTTTTAAATGATTTAAGGGGCGAAGAAGAAAGTTGTCGTAAGGCTTTAAAACTAAAGTTAGAAAAAATGGAACAGGAGTATATTGATGAAATAAACAAATACAGAAAAGACGTGGAAAACAGAATATCTTATATCGTAGACTTCCTTTTAAGTAAATTAATTCAAAGGTAAGGATGAAAGTATATGGCTATTTTAAAAGTTGAAAAGTTTTGGTTGATTCTTCCTAAGGAAAAAGAAGAAAAAGTAGTTGACACTTTTAAAAATTTTGAGAATGTACACTGGGAAAAATTGACAGGAGAGGAAAATACAGAAAAGTCTTCTCCTTATGATTCTTACGTTACCAAGCTTGATGAGATCTTTAAAATATTAAGGATCTTTTATCCAGAAGGGAAAGGTTTTTTAGAAGCGTTTTTTTCAGGAAGAGAGGAAATAACAGAGGAAGAATTTGAGAAATTAAGAACCGAGGTTTCTATTGATAGCTTATATAAAGAAGCAAAGAACTTAGAAAGAGCGCTAAATGTAATAGAAGATAAAAAGAAAAGATTATCTGAGTTATACGAAGAGACAGCTTACTGGTTAGATATTAATGAAGATCTTAATTTCCCAAGAGTTTTTAAAAGATTTATTTTGTATTCAGGAACCTTTTCAAGGGATGAATGGAGTAATTTTTTAGAAGAAAGTAAAGACATCCTTGAAGAAAGCTGGTATAGGACCTTCGTTAATAATAAAAATGTAAAAGTCATATTCATTATACCAAAACAGTTTTCTGAAGTTTTTGAAAATCTTCTTCAAAAACATAATTTTATTCATAAACGTATTCCTTATTTGAAGGACTCTCCCCAAAAAAGTCTGGAAAGAATTCAAAAAAGTTTGAACAAAGTAGATGAAGACCTTAAGAACTTATATTGTAAAGCTAAAGAATTATTAGATAAAAAGAAGAACATTTTTGCATGGTATGATTATTATATAACTAAGATAAAAGAAACAGGAGCTAAGAATCTTGCCTATCGTAGTAATTACTTTGCTATATTTTCAGGGTGGATACCTAAGAAGGATAAAGAAAAATTTTTATCAATGTTAAGGGAAAATATTTCTGATTTTGTCTTTGAGAGTAAGGATCCGGATAAAGATGATGATCCCCCTGTAATCCTTGATAATCCTAAGATAATTAAACCCTTTGAATTTTTGACAAGGCTCTATGGACTTCCTCCTTACGGATTTATTGATCCAACTCCATTTATGGCTCCCTTTTATATGCTATTTTTTGGCATCTGTTTAGGAGATATAGGTTATGGACTTTTACTTCTCATAAGTTCTTTGTGGATAAAAAATAGATATAAACCTGAAGATGATACTAAACAGCTTTTAGATCTTTTGACAGTACTTAGTATTCCATCTATTATAGTAGGAACGTTAACATGGAGTTTCTTTGGAAATCAGCCCTTGTTGGGACCTGATGGAAAATTTTTAAAGGTTTTTCCTCTTATAAATCCTTCGCAAGATTTAATTACGGCTCTTGGTATATCCTTGTTTATAGGTGTAGCTTCTCAATTCTATGCTTTAATACTTCGCTTTATCTCTTGTCTTAAAATTAAGGATTATGAGGGTGCTTTGTATGATGCAGGCTTATGGATATTGTTCTTGGGTTCGCTTCTGGTTTATTTTGGTTCTAAGGTTTTAGGAATAAAATTCAGTGGTGTTGAAATATTTAAATATATTCTGATTTTTAGTCTTGTAGGACTCGTATTGACGCAAGGAAGGGATAAAAAAGGAATTGCTCGTATTTTAGTGGGACTGATTAGTCTTTACGGTATAATGGGAGGGTATGGTTTGACTTCTTTTGTGGGAGATGTACTTTCCTATTCAAGACTTTTTGCATTAAATCTTGTGGGCTCTATTTTTGGTTTTGTAATAACTCAACTTGCTAATATGGTGAAGGGAATACCTGTTTTAGGCTGGATCTTTTTAGTTTTAATATGGGTAGGCGGACAAGTTTTGAATTTTGTCCTTAGCACACTTTCTGCTTTTGTTCACTCTACAAGATTGCAATTTTTAGAGCTTTATGGAAGGTTCTTTGTAGATGGCGGAAGAAAATTTTTCCCTTACAAAATAGAAGGTAAATTCTTTAGGATAAAGAAAAATTATGATGGGAGGTAGTTAGTATGCTTGGTCTGGCAATTGCTATTATTGGGGCTGCTTTAGGTGCGGGTTTTGCAGCAGCAGGATCTGGTAAGGGAGTGGGAATAGCAGGAGAGGCTGCAGCAGGGGTTCTTGCCGAAAAGCCAGATCTTTTTGGTACAGTACTAATTCTTCAAGCTCTTCCTGGTACGCAAGGTTTTTACGGATTTATAGGAGCCTTTCTTATACTTATGAAATTAAGACTTTTTGGATTTAATGTGCCAGATCTCACTTTAGAAGAAGGACTAATGGTTTTTGCAGCGAGTATTCCCCTTATGATTGGAGAGTATGTGAGTGCTATATGGCAGGGTAGAGCAAGTGCTGCTGCCCTTCAAATGGTAGCTCAAAAGCCTCAAACTTCTGGTCAAGCTATAATTATTCCGGCTCTTGTAGAGACTTATGCTATTCTTTCTCTTATTACTTCTATAATTCTCTTATTCTTTGGAGTGAAGCTATAATGGCTTTGGAGAAAATAATTGAAAAACTTGAGAATGAAAAGAAAGTAAAGATTGAAGAGCTCAGAAAGAAAAGAGAGAAGGAATATGAGGATTTTGTAGCTAAGAAGGAAAAAGAATTAGAAGAGTGGAAGGAACAACAACGAAAAAATTTAAAGGAAAGCCTTAATAGGGAAGAGAGTACTCTTTTATCTCAATTGAGACTTAAATATAATACTGAAAAGGCACGCATAGAAGCAGAAACAGTAAACAGAGTTAAGCTTTTGCTATTAGAGAAAATCAAATCTCTCTCTAATGAACTTTATAATGGTATTTGGGATGGTTTTGTAGAAAAAGAGTCAGTAAAAGGTGGGGAGATAATTTTAGCAAAAGGTGAAGATAAGATTGATGTGGATCACTTTTGTAAAAAATATGGTCTGGTCTTAGGAAAAGATAGGGTTGAGGGTAAGGGTGGTTTTGTAATTCAGAAAGACAATTTGGTAATCGATCTTACTATTGATACTATTGTAGAAGAACTGGTAAATAAAAACATACTTGAGATAGCTCAAATTTTGCGTGGAGAAAAGTAGATATGTATACAGAATATTTATTTCTTTCTACAAATTTAAAAGCTAAACTACCCAAACTTCTTGATAAGCGCCAGTGGGAAGTTATTTTGAGTTCTGATTTAGGTGATATTTATAGTCTTCTTAAAGAGACTATTTATGCTCCTCTTTTGGAGGGATATTCTGGATTTTTGAAAGTTTTGTATGAGGATTTAAAAGTAATATCAAATACTGTGAAGTATCCCTATTGGGATTTAATGCTTTTTGAGTTTTTGACTCACGATGTAAGAAATGAGATTCTGCAATTGGAAAAAGAAAAAATGGAAATTTCTTTTAATTTCCTTTATGGGAAGACATATAAGGAGTTAAAAATCAAGTTGTCCTCTAAGATCCAGAAAATTTCTCAGCAGGTCAGCGATGTGGGTTGGTTGAATATTATAATAGATTTTGGAATTTTGGAGGCTTCAAAGGATTTATTAAAGGATGTAGAAAATACTAAGGTAAGAGATTTTGTAATTCTAAAGAATAAGCTTAACTTTATGAAGATAGAGACAAGAATTGAAAAGACTCCTTATGCATTAGAATTCTTAAGAAAAATTAATTTGGATCTGACTCCTTATAAAATACTCTATGAAGATGAGGAATTAAGGCAAAAATTTCTAGAGGATTCAAAAATTTATGATCCTGATATTCTTATTAAGAAATATCTATATTCCTATATGAGTAAGAACTTTAAAAATGTAGTAAGTGGTCCTGAAGTGGTTTTTTACTATTTTTATGCTAAGATGTGGGAGATGGAGGATCTTTTATTCCTTCTTGAAAATAAAAAGATGAGAATTCCTAAGGAATATTGGGAAAGAGGGTTGTTGAGAGTAAATGAATGAAAGTAAAATTGCAGTGATAGGACTGGATATTCTTGTTGAGATTTTTAAAGTTTTTGGTATTGATATTTATCCTGTCAAAAATTCTGACGAGGCTTACGAGGTTTATAAAAGTCTCTCTGAGAGAGAATATTCTCTTATTATTGTTCTTGAAAGCGTGGCTGGAAAAATTGTTGAGAATTTGAAAGGAAGAGAGAAGATTCCCCTCATTTTACCCGATACCTTTTCTAATAAGAAATTAGGGGAAGAGATTTTGAGAGATATAGCTGAGAAAGCCTTGGGAATTGATATTATTTCTGAAGGAGAGGGATATTATGGAAGGAAAAATAGTTAGAGTAGCAGGTCCTCTTGTGGTAGCAAAAGGGCTTCCCAATGTAAAGATGTATGAGATGGTTAGGGTAGGGGAGCTTGAACTTTTTGGTGAAGTCATAGGGCTTGATAATGAATTGGTATATATTCAGGTGTACGAGGAAACTCAGGGTATAGGACCTGGTGAACCTGTTTATGCTTTAGGTGAGCCTCTTTCGGTAGAGCTTGGTCCTGGAATTGTAAGTCAAATTTATGACGGTATTCAAAGACCATTAAATAAACTTGCTGAGATAAGCGGAGATTTTCTAAGTAGAGGTCTATCTTTTCCAGCCCTTGATAGAGAAAAAAAATGGAATTTTGAGGCAAGAGTCAAGTCAGGAGATTATGTGGAAGGTGGAGATATCCTTGGAGTTGTGCAGGAAACTTCGGCTTTGGAACATAGAATTCTTGTTCCTCCTTATCTAAAAGGAAAACTTTTGGAGATTAAAAGTGGATCTTATACAGTGGATGAAGTTATAGGAATTTTAGAAGATGAGAACGGTAATAGACATGAATTAAAGTTAATGCATAAATGGCCTGTAAGATATCAAAGACCTGTTAAAGAGAAACTTCCTCCTCAAATTCCTCTTATAACTGGCCAAAGGGTTCTTGATACTTTCTTTCCTCTTGTAAAAGGTGGTACTGCTTGTGTTCCTGGACCTTTCGGAAGTGGTAAGACTATAATTCAACATCAGCTTGCTAAATGGGCTGATACGGAAGTTGTGGTTTATATAGGTTGTGGGGAAAGAGGAAATGAAATGACAGAAGTTCTTATAGAATTTCCAGAATTGAAAGATCCAAGAACAGGGAAGCCTTTGATGGAAAGAACTATTTTGATAGCTAATACATCTAATATGCCTGTGGCTGCAAGGGAAGCTTCAGTATTTACGGGGATAACCATTGCTGAATACTTTAGAGATATGGGATACCATGTGGCTCTTATGGCTGATTCTACATCTCGTTGGGCAGAGGCTATGAGGGAAATATCAGGAAGACTTGGAGAAATGCCTGGTGAGGAAGGATATCCTGCATACCTGGCTTCGAGAGTTGCCAGTTTCTATGAAAGGGCAGGTTTAGTAAAGTGTCTTGGGAAAGAGAATAAGATTGGATCTGTAAGCATAATAGGTGCTGTATCACCTCCCGGAGGAGACCTATCAGATCCTGTGGTTCAAGCAACCTTAAGGGTCACGAAAGTATTTTGGGGACTTGATGCTCGTTTAGCTTTTAGTAGACATTTCCCTGCCGTTGATTGGCTTGTAAGTTATTCTCTATATTTGGAACCTGTAAGTAGATATTGGAAAGAAAATGTGGCAGAAGATTTTTATGATTTGAGACAAGAAGCAATGGCTATTCTTCAAAGAGAAGCAGAACTTCAAGATATAGTAAGGCTTGTGGGTATGGAAGCTCTATCCCCTCAAGATAGGCTGACTCTTGAAACCGCTCGTTCTATAAGAGAGGATTTCTTGCATCAGAATGCTCTTCATGAAGTAGATACTTATACCTCTCCTTACAAGCAATATTTGATGTTAAAAAATATTATGACTTTTCATAGCATAGCACAGAGTTTAATAGAAGAGGGATATCCTTTAGAAGATATTTTGAGACTTCCTGAAAGAGAAAAGATAGCAAGGATGAAATTTGTTCCTGAGGATCGTATAAACGAGCTTGAGGCTTTGCTTATGGAGATCAAAAAAAGGCTTGAGGGAATAAAGGAGGGAACAAGGGAATATGCCTAAGGAATATACCTCGGTTTCGAAGATAAGCGGACCTTTGGTTCTTGTGGAGAATATTGAAAATGTAAAATATGGAGAAGTGGTAGAAGTAAAGCTTGCAAATGGGGAAATAAGACAAGGACAAGTTATTGAGGCTCAAGAAGGGGCTGCTTTAGTACAGATGTTTGCTAGTACTCAGGATTTATCTTTGAAAGGAATGCGAATAAAATTTTTGGGACATGTCCTTGAGATAAATTTATCTCCAGAAATTCTTGGAAGGACCTTTGATGGTCTTGGTAGACCAAGAGATGGTGGTCCTGAAATTATTCCTCAGAAAAGAATGGATATAAATGGAAGTCCTATAAACCCCTATTCAAGAGCATATCCTCAAGAATTCATACAGACTGGAATTTCTGCTATAGATGGTATGAACACCATTGTAAGGGGACAAAAGATTCCTATATTTTCAGGGGCAGGACTTCCTCATGCTACTCTTGCTGCTCAGATAGCAAGACAGGCAAGACTTCTTAACGAGGAGGAAAAGTTTGCCGTAGTTTTTGGAGCTATGGGAATAACTTTTGAAGAGGCAAACTTCTTTATAGAGAATTTTAGGAGTACAGGTGCTTTAGAAAGAACTGTTTTGTTTATAAACCTTGCCAATGATCCTGTAATTGAGAGAATAGCAACCCCAAGATTTGCGTTAACAGCAGCAGAATATCTTGCCTTTGATTTGGACATGCATGTTCTGGTAATATTAAGTGATATGACCAATTATGCCGAAGCTTTGAGAGAAGTTTCGGCTTCAAGAAAAGAGGTTCCAGGAAGACGTGGATATCCTGGATATCTTTATACAGACCTTGCTACTCTTTATGAGAGGGCAGGAAGAATCAAGGGGAAAAAAGGTTCAATAACCCTTTTGCCTATATTGACTATGCCTGAGGATGATAGAACTCATCCTATTCCTGACTTGACTGGATATATCACTGAAGGACAGATATTTTTAAGTAGAGAGCTCCACAGACGTGGTATATATCCCCCTATTGATGTATTGCAGTCACTCTCAAGATTAATGAGAGGTGGCATAGGAGAAGGAAGAACAAGAAAAGATCATGGAGATTTATCTAATCAGTTGTATGCTGCTTATTCACGGGGTCTTGAAGCAAAAGAACTTGCTGTGGTTTTAGGTGAGGCTGCTCTTACAGAAGAGGATGTTCAGTTCTTAGAGTTTGCTGAAGCTTTTGAAATGGAGTTTATTAAGCAGGGAGAATATGAGAATAGAAGTATATTTGAGACATTAAATTTAGGGTGGAAACTATTAAGAAGGCTTCCAAGAGCAAGTCTTAAGAGAATTAGACCTGAATATCTTGATGAATTTTGGGGGAAGGAAGATGCCTCTTAAAGTAAATCCCAATAGAATGGAGCTTTTAAGATTAAGAAAAAGGCTTGCTATTGCAAAAAGAGGGCACAAATTGCTCCAGGATAAGTTGGAAGGTTTAATTCAAAGGTTCATGGAAGAGGTTCAAAACTATAGGACATTAAGAGAACTAATAGAAAAAGAATTTCTTGAATTTCTCTCTGTGGGAGGCATGGTATATATAAGACTTTCTGGTCCTCTTTGGGAGACTTTGCTTCAAGTCAACGATGGTAAAACTACAGTTTTCTCAAAATTAGCAAAGAAGATGAACATACCTGTAAAGGAAATCTCTGTAGGAAATCTTTATATTCCTTTTTATAGTTATCTTGAGACTCCTTCTATGATGGACGAATTGGTTGAGAGATGGAGTAAATTACTCGAAAATATAATAGCTCTTGCAAATAAAGAAAGATATTTGATTTCTCTTGCTGAGGAGATTGAAAGGACTAAGAGAAGGGTAAATGCCCTTGAGTACAAACTTATACCCCAAATAGAGGAGACCATAAAACTTATCACTGTTAAATTGGAGGAACTTGAGAGAAGTAACTTTTTCAGACTTTTGAGATTGAAGGAATCTTAATGAAAGAGATATTGGCTTGGAGAGAGATTAATCTCTCTTTTCTTTTAGATAATTTAAAAGTTATAAAAGAAAAAGTTGGGGGAAAGGTTGATGTAATAGCAGTGGTTAAGGCTGATGCCTATGGTCATGGGGCTAAAGTTATATCTTTATTTTTGCAAAAATATGCTAATATTAATACTTTTGCTGTAGCTCATATAGATGAGGGTATCTTCTTAAGAAAAATAGGTGTTAATAAGAAAATATTAGTGCTTTCCCCCCAGTTGAAATCTTCTATTCCTTATTATTTTGAATATGAACTTACTCCAGTTATTTCTGACATAGAATTTCTGGATGAGTTAGGGAAATATTCTAATAATAAAGATAAGAAACTAAAAGTTCATCTAATTTTTGATACAGGAATGGGTAGAGAGGGTTTTCTTCCCTCCGAATCCGAAGAAATATTAAAACTCCTAAGGAGATATCCTAACTTAATCCTTGAAGGGATTTCTTCTCACCTATCTAATCCTGAAAACAAAAAAGATCCCTATAATATTTTTCAAAAGAAGCTATTCTATGACATATATAATCAATTCAAAGATGAAGATTTGGTTTTCCACTTTTCCAATACAGGGGGTATTTTTAATTTTCCAGAGTTTCATTTTAATGCAGTAAGACCAGGAATATCTTTATATGGATATGGTGATAAATTACTGAAACCTGTTATGGAGATTAAAGCAAGAATTACGCTTGTAAAGGAGCTTCCTGAAGGATGGGGTGTGGGATATGGGCATACATTTATGACTGAGAAAAGTACTAAGATTGCTATTGTTCCCTTAGGGTATGCTGATGGATATAGGAGGGATCTTTCTAATAAAGGAAGGGTTATTGTTAATGGAGAATATTGTAAGATCATTGGTAGAGTATCAATGGATCAATTTACTATTGATATAACAGATAAAGAGGTAAAAAGAGGAGACTTAGTGACAGTAATGGGTAGAGAGAATGAAAAAATGGTTGATGCTCAGGAACTTGCAATTTTATCTAATACTATTCCTTACGAGATTCTAACAGGTTTTGGGTCTGCAAAAAGGCTTAAAAGTATATATAAGTTTCAAGGAAAGGTATTGAATGATCCTATAACTGAGTTGAATTTATAAACTCTTTTATTATTTTTTCTTCATCCTCTTTAGATTTTACTTCTCCATAGTAGTGCTTTAGAAATAATTTCTTTAATAAATCTCCTATTATTTTCCCTTTAAAACCCATGTTTATAAGATCTTCTCCTTTAAGATAA
>ERZ1669248.164-NODE-164-length-39884-cov-9.233498_pt1 | contig 39884 bp, 41 predicted proteins | sample MGYA00579296_ERZ1669248 | MGnify/ENA primary metagenome ERZ1669248 (study PRJEB41166, sample SAMN08046057) | hot springs metagenome | biome: hot spring; feature: neutral hot spring; material: thermophilic sediment; isolation source: thermophilic sediment from...
ACCGTCCAAGGAGCTAGCATTCATCATTGGTTCAATTATCGGAGACGGAAACATATTTATATATGCTAAGGAAAAGAAACATTATTATAGAATATGTCTAATATGTAAAGATTTTGATTATGCTTTAGAGTTTGCTAGGTGCCTTGAATACATTGGTGTTAACTCACGTATTGGAAAACGACGAAATGGATGCTATATTGTTGAGGAGTACTCGAGAACGTTATGTGAATTATTGAAGAAGCCGTTAGACATTGAGAAGCTAAGATATTATATTGAATATAGTGTAGAGACCATGACAGCGTTTCTTAGAGCATTCTTCGACAGCGAGGGAAGTGTAGACAAGAAAGGAAGAATATATGTTTTCAATACAGATCTAAGAATTCTCAATTATGTTAAGGAACTATTATTGAGGTTGAATATAGAAGTGACAGGACCACATCTAGGAGTAAAGAAGGGAACATCGATCTATGATAGAAAAAAGAGGAAAACATACTATGTAAAGAAAGATGTTTACTATCTCTATATTCGAGTAAATTCTAGAGGGAGGTTCGCTGAACTCATAGGATTCACTATTAGGAGGAAGATGGAGAGACTAATGAAAGCCCTCAACCCCCCACCATTCTTCTCCCTTGCTTAGTATTTTGAAGTGTCTTACGCCTCGTTCTGAAATAGTGTCAAGGTACATTGCAGCATAATCACTAGAAAGATATACAGCTGACTTAAGTTCAAGAATAATTCTATCCACTATATTACTTAGGAAATAATCAAACCTAGAATTATATCTAACTATTTCTCTTCTCTCTATTTCATATCTATGAGGTCATGGAAGCTTACCATACTCTCCCTTAATTCATTTATTAAGCTGTTTAAAAATTTAATTCTTCTATCTATAAATGACTTGTACCCTCCAGATGTAGTGTGAATCTAGAGGAATTGGTCGAGGAATCTAAGTCTCTTTGCTGGGTGAGGATGTGTACTGAATATTTCCTCGAATATGCTTGGTTTCTGGTTCTTCACTTCTTCAATCAGTCTGTCAATGTTTTCTCCATATGCTTTGAATTCAACTTCAGGGTCTGATATGAAAAACGCTTTGAAATGCTGATATTTTTCTCTAACTCTTCTACTGATCCTCCCGGATGCTGCCATTATCTTTACTAGCGCTCTCTGAAGGTTTTTAGCTCCATTAAATGCTACTCTGCTCGAATGTGCATCAGCGTAGTATTCTCTCAGCCTACTCATGTAGAAGACAAAGAGATTGAAGATAAAGCTTAAGACCATTAACCCTAGGCCTAGGAGTAGTGCGAATGCTCCTCCGTTCCCTCTTTCCCGGCTTGACCCACTAAACCATCCCGATATATATAATGTGTACCCGATATAGTAGATTAATGCAGGTATAATGCTAATCATCATCATTACTATTACATCCCTATGCTTCAAGTGTCCGATCTCGTGACCTACTACAGCTTCGACTTCTTCTTGATCGAGATTTCTGAGAAGACCTCTAGTGACTGCGACCATGTTTCCAGTAAGAGGGCTACCATATGCGAATGCATTAGGTATATCTATCTCCGCGATCATTAGTTTAGGCGGTTTATCCATTCCACTTTCCCTAGATAGTCTACCAATTATTCGATGAAGCCATGGATACTCATCTTCCCTTACCTCCCTAACCTTGTAGACAGAATTTATAATATATGGTCCGATAAGCCACTGAAACACGTGAAAGACTACGACGAATCCAAGTATTCCATACAATCCGAAGAAAGACACACCTAAAATCGATAAGACAGCAACGAGGATAAGTGATGCCAAGGCCGTTACTAGAGCCCATACACCTATCATAGATAGTCTAAGCTTCAGCAAAGAAACTCTAGCTTCCGGTCTGGAAGTCGTACTGCTTTCTCTGTTAGACATAGTCCCTTCCCCTCTACGATGCATATCTTTGAAGACTTAAATTAAAACTTATCGCGAGATCTAATCTCATATATGAGTTGTGAAAATATTTCCATCACTAGTTCGATATAGATATTGAAGAAGCATGGTTAAGACAACTATATCCGTAATAAAAGCTGATGTGGGATCTATTGCTGGACATACATGCCCTAACGTAAAAATGATTGAGCTAGCAAGAGAGAAACTTTCAGAAGCAAGAGATTCTAGAATGATTAAGAGCTTTTACGTCTACTCAATCGGAGATGATATAGGTCTCGTAATTACACATGATAGAGGAGAGGACAATCCAGAAATTCATGGACTCGCATGGAACATCTTCAAAGAGATCACAGAAAAGATAAGTAAACCACTTAAACTCTACGCAGCTGGTCAAGACCTACTCAAAGATGCTTTCAGTGGAAATGTTAAAGGCATGGGTCCAGGTGTCGCAGAATTAGAATTTGAAGAAAGAGGCTCTGACCCTGTAATAGTGTTCGCAGCTGATAAGACCAGCCCTGCTGCATGGAATCTTATACTTTACAGAATTTTCGCAGATCCATCTAATACGGCTGGACTTGTCATAGACCCAGTCCTACATGATGGATTCATATTCGAGGTAATGGATCTAAAGGAAGGCAAGATAGTTAGATTGAAGACTCCTGAAGAAACATATGATCTATTAAGCTTGATAGGTACTATAAACAGATATGTTATCTCGAAAATCTATAGAGCGAGAGATAATGAGCCTGCTGCTTCAGCGTCTACGACAAGATTATCATACATTGCAGGGAAATATGTTGGTAAAGATGATCCCGTGCTAATTGTTAGAGCTCAATCAGGTTTCCCGGCGGTAGGAGAAATTCTCTCAGCATTCGCTATTCCACATCTTGTTCCTGGCTGGATGAGAGGAAGCCACTACGGTCCGCTAATGCCTGTAAGCTTCAAGAAGAAACACAATATTATTAGTTACTTTGATGGTCCCCCCAGAGTTATAGCTATGGGTTGGCAGGTATCGAATGGAGCATTAGTCGGAGTAGAAGATAATGAGCCTGTAGACTTGTTCGACGACCCTGTATGGGATTATAGTAGAGAATTGGCCACGAAGATAGCATTCTACATGAGGACTATGGGTGAGATAATGCCTGCTAGAATAGAGTCGGAAGAATTAGAGTATACATCACTACCTAAGGTGTTAGAAAAACTTAAAGAGAGATTTCTTGCACCAGAGAAGTAGGAAAAAGAAATAAGAAGAGTATTGATGAACGCTGGCTTAAAAGTCTTCTTTAATTATTGTTTTTCTACCATTTGCTTGGCATCTTTGAACAGCTTTCTTAACTATTTCTTTAACAACAGAGTCTAGACCGTCTAGAGCATCAGAGGCCAGCCTTATACCTTCAGGTAATAATTCCCTAACCTTCGATTCAACAACAATTCTCTCTCTCGCCATTCCTCAATCACTTACTAATATCTCGTAAATCCTACTAATTTAGTTTTTCAGATAAATATTGAACCTCTAATTTGGAGGTAATACATGTATATGTTTAGGAGCTATGTATATTTATGGCTTTTAATTAAATAGAGCATGGGGAGTCTACATGAGCAGCGTTGGAAAGTTTTCACCAAACGTCTTCAGAGCTTATGATGTTAGAGGTGTTTATGGGAAAGACTTAACAGATGATCTTGCTAAAGCTATTGGATTATCCTTTGCTACAATGCTGGGTAACTCTGGTGAAATTCTACTTGGCCGTGACGTCAGGTTAAGTGGAGAGACGTTAGCGAAGAATGTTTCAGAAGGATTGAGAGAAGGAGGATGTAATGTAATAAATGTAGGGATAGTTCCAACTCCTGTGAACTACTTTGGAGTAATCTGGTGGAAGACTAATGGTGGAGTACAAGTTACTGCAAGTCATAATCCTCCAGAATGGAATGGAATGAAATTAGTCACTTCAGAAGGTGACACAGTTTCTGAAGGAGCTGGAATGGAAGAATTAAAGAAAATGGTTCTGGAAAATAAGTGGAAGACGTCGGATAGACGTGGGGTTGAAGTAAATAGAGAATTAGTCTCTGACTACGTAGAATTTCTCCTTTCAAAGATAAAAATTGAGAAGAGAAAAATCAGGATAGCTGTGGATTATTCAAATGGGGCCACGACAATCGTTTTCCCGAAGATTGCAAAACTTCTTGGAATTGAGGTTATCGGATTAAATGATGAACCAAATGGCATGTTTCCAGGCCATCTCCCTGAACCAACAGAGGAAAACCTACAAGAACTAAGAGAAATTGTAAAAAGAAATCAAGTTGAATTCGGTGTTGGTTTCGATGGTGATGGTGACAGAGCAGTATTCATAGATGATAGAGGCAGAATTCTACCTGGAGACATAACCCTAGCAGTATATGTTAAACACTTGGATAGAAAAGGAAAAGTAGTCTACGACCTAAATAGTAGTTCAGCTCTACGGCATGTAATCCTAGAAAACGGGTGTGAGCCTGTAGAGTCTAGAGTGGGTAGAGCATACATATTAAGAGAGGTTAGGAGGCTTAGAGCAGTCATAGGCGGTGAAAAAAGCAATCACTTATATTTCTCAGAATTATGGGGATTCGATGACGCGGTCTATGCGGTCCTCAAGATGGTTGAGATACTATCTAAATCAGATAAGAAACTTTCAGAAATAGTTGATACTATACCATCGTATCCCTCTACACCTATAATGGTATTCGATTGTCCAGATGAAGTAAAGGAGAAAGTAGTGGATAAGATTGCTGAAAAACTTTCAACTCAAGCATTGAAGATAAGTAGACTAGATGGTGTTAAAGCATACTTCGAAGATGGGTGGCTCCTCATCAGACCCTCAAACACGATGCCTCAGATAAAGATGTCTGCGGAAGCAGTATCTGAGGAAAGACTCAAGGAGATAGTTGAATATGGGAAAAGACTAATCCTAGATACAGTAAAATCTTCAATATAACTACATAATTACCTGAGAACGTGTAACTTGAAAATCTTAAAAAGTTTAATTTCCTAAATCTACTGTATGCAACAACAAGTCCCATTTTACGGTAGCTTCGTAAATGGCGAAGTCATACTTACAGAAGAAGAGCATATCTTTAAAAATATTAACCCAGCCACTTCAGAAGTTATAGGTTACGTAAAAAGAGCCTCCGTAGATACTGTCAAATATGCTTTAGAGTCTGCGGAGAAGGCATTTGAAATATGGAGTAAGAAATCCTATCATGAACGATCTTCAATACTATTTAAAGCATCACAGATTATGAAGAATAAACGTGAGGAATTAGCTAGACTTCTTACAATTGAGCAGGGTAAGACATTGAGTGAGTCTAGGAAAGAAGTAGATGTATCTATCAGGATGATGGAATTCTTCGCGGGTGAAGCTGGAAGATTAATTGGAGAATTTGATGAAGCAGATAGAAGTGATTTATCCACATTCTATATTAGGGAGCCCTTGGGAGTAGTGCTAGTTCTTACACCTTGGAATTATCCATTAGCGATACCTGCATGGAAGATTGCTCCAGCTATTATGGCTGGAAACACTGTTATCTTTAAACCTGCAAGTTATACACCGATAATAGGGTTAAAGCTTGTAGAGATACTGCACGAAGCGGGGCTACCCAGGGGGGTAGTAAACTGTGTGACTGGAAGCGGGGTGGAAGCAGGAGAAATGCTAATTAGAGATAATAGGATAAAGGCTATTACATTCACTGGTTCAACTGAGGTGGGGTTAAGGATAGCTTCCATCGCGTCGGAGCATCTTGCTAGAGTACAGTTAGAGATGGGTGGAAAGAATGCATGCGTAGTATTGGATGATGCTAACCTCGACGTATTTATGCAAGGGTTTCTCTCAGCAACCTTCGGAGTTGCAGGACAGAAATGCACGGCTACGAGTAGACTAATCATTACAAGGAATATCAAAGAGAAGGTTCTTGATAGGATTCTAGAACTCACAAAGAAGATTAGAGTTGGCAATGGTCTTAGAGAAGATGTTGACGTCGGACCAGTCGTAAGTGAATCCCAAATGGAGTCAATTCTGAGATTCATCGAGTCAGGTAAGAGGCAAGGAGCTAAACTGTTGATAGGAGGTGCGAGGCTGAGAGGTGGAGAATATGACAATGGATTCTTCATACAGCCTACCATATTTGATGAAGTAACTCCAGATATGGAGATTGCTCAAGAAGAAATATTTGGACCAGTACTCTCGATTATGACTGTAGACAGCTTCGATCAAGCATTAGAGATAGTCAATAATAGCAAGTATGGATTATCAGCTTCGATCTTTACAAATGACCTATCCAAGGCATTTAGATTCATCAAGGAAGCAAAAGTAGGAGTAACTCTAGTGAATATGCATACAAATTATAATGAACCACATATGCCATTTGGGGGAATAAAGATGTCAGGATTCGGGTTGAAGGAACAGGGGAGGAAAGCACTAGAATTCTTTACAGAAATTAAGTCTGTTTACATAAAGCCTTGAATTTCCATCTTCATATCTTTTTGTTATACATGCATCTTAAATAAGACGCCAGTTTACTATTAATTTGGAATGTTAGCGTTAAGATTATATGGTAAAGAGGATTTAAGGCTTGAAGATGCTCCTGAGCCTACTTTGAAGAATTATAATGCGATTCTAAAAGTTAAAGCTACGAGCATCTGTGCGACAGATGTTAAAGCGTACATGACAGGAGTTAGGACAAAGGTTCCCATTACTCTTGGTCATGAGTTTGCTGGAGAGATTGTTGAGGCAAGTAAATCTCTCAAGGATTATGTGGGTAAAAGAGTTGTTGTCAACCCAAACATTTTCGATGGCACATGTGAATATTGCCTTTTAGGAGAGCATGTCCTATGTCCTAATAGGTACGCGATAGGAATAGATGTTGACGGCTCTTTCGCTGAGTATGTTGAGATACCTGGACAAGCTTTCCAAGTAGGTGGAGTATTGGAAATACCAGAACATCTAAGTTATGAAGAAGCTTCACTAGTCGAACCTCTAGCAGCATGCTTTAGAGGACAATTAAAACTCAACATTCGACCTGGAGATACTGTAACCGTTATAGGCGCTGGACCAATAGGCTTAATGCATTTCCTCCTAGCAAAAGCATTCGGAGCCTCCAAGATAATTATCAGTGAAGTTGATGACAGAAGGATAGAAACAGCTAGAAACCTAGGCGTACAATATATTGTCAACCCGATCAAGGAAGATATTGAGAAATCAATCAGGGAACTAACTGACGGCCGTGGAAGCGACGTGGTCATTGTTGCGGTAGGCTCACCTCATGCACAAAAAGATGCTTTAAAGATTGTGCGGAAAGGAGGTAGAATAAACTTCTTCGCTGGTCTACCAGCAGGAACCGAAGAAGTACCCATAAACACTAACATCATACATTACAAGCAGATAACCGTTTTAGGAACTTCTATGCAGACCCCCATAGAATTCAAGAAGACGCTCGAACTTGTATCTTCAGGGCTTGTTAACGTCAAGCCATTAATAACTCACACATATAGTTTAAGAGAAGGCCTGGAAGCTTTCTCAAAAACTCTTAGAGCAGAAGGATTAAAGATAATATTAATTCCTTAAAGAGTAGGCTGTACGTATTCAGGTTTTCTGATATCTAGGATTATCAACTATTCTTACTTGCTTGTTTTCTTCTATAACTATTTTGGCGAATCCTTTTTCTTTAACTATTAGGTAATCATGACCAGCGTCTGAAGGATAAGCAAAGAAGAAGATGAATTTTCCTCTTCCAGTGTTTATTGTGCGGTGACCCCATCCGGGAGGAACGTATCCTAAGGAACCGGGTTCAAGCTCTATCACCGATACTTCACCATTTTCATTCTGCATTAGAAGCAAACCTTTCCCCTTTAAGCAGAGATAGAATTCAGCTGCATCTTTCTCATGGAAGTGCCCTTTCGTCATATAGTATTCTTTTCCAATCTTTCCAGGATATATTATTGTTACTCCAAGGTTCAAATTGCCAGATGTTTCGGAAGCTATATATTCGCTGTACTCATATATGATTGGGTCTCTTCCTCTTGATAGTATCTTTTCCGCATCCTCAATACTTGAAAAGTATTCTTTTATTTCGCTTAATCGAACTTCCTTCTTTCTCTTGTATGGTTGTACGGTTCCTTTCTTAAAGTCTATAATTACTTTCTCAGGTTTTAATAGTTCAGACATACTCTATCTACTCAAGGTAGATCTAAGGCAATTTTTATATCTTTAGATACGATTCCATCCATAGTCCATCTCCTAGCGGTATAGTATTCATCCAACATAGTGTTAAATATTTCAGGTGATAGAACGTGGCCTTTTGCTGGACCGTCAGGTATCGGTTCTCTCATGATTCGTTCTGGAAGTATGTCGTCTTTACGATTAACTCCTTCTCTGTTTAAGATCATTCTTTCAAGATTGTAGACTCGTTCACCTATAGAGTTTAAGTTTATGTCAAGCTCTATTCCTGTAACGAATTTGAAGACTTCTGGGCTAGGAGTATCAGTAAAGTTTAGGGATCTTCTCGGTATCGTACATATTCCTAGGGAGTCAACGTATCCTCTTACATCCTGTATTGTTTTAACGAGTTGACCTTTGCCCTTCACCGCGTATCTATCAATTTTTGGTTTAAGTAATTCATCTCTAATAGTCCATCCTCCCACATTATGGCATGCTCCTCTAGATGATGTTGCATATGCAAGACCCATCCCGTAGAAGGCTCTAGGTTCATATGCTGTAAACTCCATTCTCTTGACATGCATTGCATAGTACTCAGCGTTATGTCCAATATACTGAGCTGCTCTTACCGCTCCATCCGCTAATTTTTCTCCGAAACCTCTTCTCTCACCAATCAATCTCGTTAATTCCACTACTGCTTCACTATTTCCAAATCTCAACTCCATCCCATTAGTCTTCTCTTTATCAAGGATTCCTTTTTCATACAATTCCATTGCGAACCCGATCACATACCCTGCTGAGATCCCGTCCAAACCATAATCGTCTGAGAGATTGTTAGCAGCTACTATGTAGTTGTAGTCGAAAACCCCACATTGAGGTCCAAATGACCAAATTGTCTCATATTCAGGTTTACTAGTGAAGTCTTTGTATTCTTCCATGTTGGGTTTAGCATATTTCCCACATGCGATTGGACATCGATAACATGCTACGTCTTTTGCTACAAATTCTTCTCTGAAAATCTTAGAAGACAGTCGAGCTATAAGATCTTCCTCAACTCTAGTTCTAGTAAAATTCATCAATGGATAAGCTCCAAGCTCATATAGCGAGTCTATATACTGGGCCGTTCCATACTTTGTATGGTAACCCGTTGTTTCTTTTAACAAACTTAGATTATTCCTCAAATATTCTGAAAGCTTGTCAGGTTGAGCGATTTCAACTTCTTTTGAGCCTGAGACGATTACTCCTTTAAGATTCTTTGAACCCATAACTGCTCCAACACCTCCTCTTCCAAAGCTTCCACCCCTACGTGCGCCTGGGAAATCAACTTGGACGCTGGCAATTTTAGAAAGTTTCTCTCCTGCAGGACCTATACATGCGACCGTTCCCTTATCGCTTCCCACTTTGTCAAGTAGAACCTTCTGAGCCTCGCTACTCTTCAACCCCCAAGCATCTTCAGCATTTGCTATTTTTACTTCGTTATCGTTTAAAATAATGCATGATGGTTTATTCGCCCTTCCTTCTATTATTAGACCGTCATATCCAGCTTTTTTAATGAATGCTCCAAAGTGGCCTCCCGCATTGGATACTGTGTAGATGTTTGTTAACGGAGACTTAGTTACGATGTGTGCTTTCGAAGAACCCCATACAGTAGTACCCGTTAGTGGCCCTGTCATTATTATTAATTTATTTTCTGGAGATAGTGGAGGAGTATCTGGACTTATTTCTTCATAATAGTATCTTGCAGCTAATCCACGACCTCCCAGATACTTTCTTAACCATTCTATTGGGATCTTTTCAGTAGATATTTTTTCCTTAGATAAGTTTATACGAACTATTCTTCCATTATATCCATAGAGTTTTTCTTGACTCATCACTATCCACTTCCTAATTCTGGTCTAGATTTCTATTTTAGGATTATGAAAAAGCATCTTAAGACTGTATAGAGTATTTCTTGATAAAAAATCTATAGTCTGTACTCAAATAGCTTCTTGTCTTCTTTACAATTAAAGCTTTGGATTTCACCCGATTAATGATTCGTGTCCTTCAAGTATGTAATCAAGTTTATCTATCAGCTTCTCATAGAAATTAGAGTATTTCTTGTATGTTTCATGTACTTCAGGGTTTGGCTGGATTCTCTTGATCGGTTTAACCCATTCATTGATTGTTTTGTTGTAGTCTTTTATAAGTTTTACACCATATCCGCCTATAACTGCTAATGCTGTAACGGCGTATTCTTCTCTGTTAAGTAATACGTAGGGTACTCCGAGGATGTCTGCTTTAATCTGATTCCATACATCACTTTTATTTCCACCTCCGATACCTCTAACTTCTTCTATCCTAATCTCTTTCAATAGTTCTTTCAGTATCTTTAGGTAATGGTTGTATTCGTATGCTATTGCCTCGAGTATGGATCTAAACAGATGACCTGTTGTATGTTTCCATGTGAAACCTATCCAAACCCCTCTTATTCTAGGATTGTATGGGTATGCTCTACCTCCTAGGTGAGGTATGAAGATTACGCCTTCACTTCCAGGAGGAATTCTTGAGGCTTGTTCATCTAGGGTCCTGTAGGGATCTTGACCTTTTTCCTGAGCTATTCTTTTCTCTTCTTTAGCTATCTCATCCCTAAACCATCTTAAGCATAAGCCGCCTCCATTTATGTATGCTCCAACACACCATAGCTCTGGTACTACTGATTTTAGATATAGAAGAGTCTTGTATCTTGTATCAGGTACAAGTTTATCTGTTGATACATAAAATGCTGATGCAGTGCCAGCTATATCTAGACATAATCCAGGTTGAGTTAAGCCTGCTCCAAATGTACATGCCATCCCATCTCCTGCTCCAGCGGCTATCGGTATACCCTTCGGCAGCCCTAGCTTACTAGCTTCTTCTGAGACTAGTTCTCCAATTATCTCCCAAGGCTTAACTATTTTAGGCATTTTATCTAAGGGTAGCTTGAATATTTCGGCTAATTCTTCAGAATACTTCATTTTATGTACGTCGAATAAACCTGTAAATGTTACATATGTGTAATCATAGAAAGCTTCGTCGCCTTTTAATCCAGCAAGTTTTCCTGCTACATAGACTGCAGGCACTGTAAATTTACATATATTTTCAAATACTTCTGGTCTTTCATTCTTCCACCACATCATTTTTGGTAAGTGATCTATTGTGGGTGGTGCACCTGTTAACTGTATAAGCAGGTCTTCATAATTTTGTTTGATGTAATCTAGGTATTCTTTACATCTTATATCCAACCATGAATCATAAGGCATTACCGGTTTCCAATCTTTATCTACTGCTAGTATTCCAGCCATCTGTCCACTGAAAGCAATAGACGCTACGTCTTTAGGGCTTACTCCAGACTTTTTTATTACTTGTTTAATTGTATTAATGGATGAAGTATAGAAATCTTCTGGTTCTTGTTCAACCCATCCAACTCGCGGATAGTATAGTTTTGATTCTTCGTAAGCTACTGCTAACTGGTTTCCCTCAACATCAAATATGGAGGCTTTCGTTCCAGCAGTTCCTATATCTACACCTATCAAATATTGTGAGCACATAATATCTACCTCTTCAAAGATCTCTAACGATTAGTTAATAATATATCTTGCTTGAATCTTCGATTCCACTACTCTTCATAATGAATCTATAAGTAATCTTTCAATTTATTGTCCTCCAAGTTCTCCTTCATGTCTTTTCGCATATCTTCTATCTACAACTTCATCTATCCTCAACAACATTACAGCTGTCTCAACAGATGTCTTTAGGATTTGTTCTTTAGCTTTGTAAGATTCAATAACATTCTTTTCAAGCATATTGGCTACAGCCCCAGTATATGGGTCAAATCCGTAATAATATTCCCCACCTACATGTTTAGACATCAATTCCGGTATAATGTCTACTGGATTGTATCCAGAATTACTGATTAATATTCTCGGTATGTTCTCTAAGGCATTCGCAAAGGCATGCATTGCAACTTGTTCTTTACCGCTATATTTGGTAGATTCATTCCTAATAGTTATTGCTAAGGCTTCTTCTACAGCTCCTCCTCCAGGAACGTATAATGGTTCTTGAAGTAGTGAAGCCACATATTTTACCGCATCCTTTATAGCGTGTTCAACTTCATCAAGTAATCTTTCTAATCCAGCTCTTAACAATATAGTCACTCCTTCAGAATGATCGCATCCCTCAATTATTACTACTCTATCTTCTCCTATCTTCTCTTCTCTAATTAGTGCAGCTTTTCCAAGGTCTTCTTCTCTGAGGTCATCTAAGTCTGAAACTATGTTCGCGCCTGTAAATCTTGCTACATTATAGAAGTCTTCTTCTTTTAGAAGTCTCCCTATGGCCATTACCCCCGCATCTGCAAGCAACTGACTCGCTATCTTGCCTATCCTCTTCCTACAGATTACAGCATTTACTCCAAGAGATAATATCTTGTTAACCACGTCTTTGATTAGGTTTCTTTCTTCTTCGAGGAATTGAGTAACATGGAGTGGGTTGCTTATGGTGATTTGATACTTGTAAGGTTGAAAGTGTCTAAATTCATCTATCTTTAATGCCATGTTTAGGACGGCTATCTTTGCATCTTTCACTATTCTAGGCATTGATGGATGAACAATCTTCTTATCTATCACTATGCCTTTAATAACAATACTTTCTTCAAGGCTTTTCCCTATCTTCTTAACTATCCTTATATTGTTTGTATCAAGTAACTCTTTGCTCTTAGAATTTTCAATAACGTGGCGTAAAGCTTTAGTAGTTATGTCTGCCAGTAATCTTGCATCGTGTATGTTTTTGCTATTAAAAAGTGTAAAAATAAAACTTCTTAGAGTATTATCAGCTACCTTCTCGATAGGCTTGCTCATCTCTCTTAAACGTTTTAGGGCTATATTATAGGCAATTAAATATCCATCAATGATTTTACTAACCTTAACCTTGTGACTAACTAGTCTCTCAGCTCTCTTCAGTAATTCTCCAATCAATATAATGGTTGTCTTCGAACCGTCTCCAACCATTGTTTCAACTGTTTTTGCAGCTTCCCGTAATACTTTAGCTACAGGATGGTGTAAATCCAGTTTATCTAAAATTACTGCACCATCATTTGTAATTCCAGTCTCATCAAACTTGTCTATAACCATTTTGTGCATTCCTCGTGGTCCTAAGCAAGGTTTTAGGAATTCTGCGATATACTCAGCAACAGAAATATTGTCTTTCCATGCTACTAATTTCCTACTCTTCAGTACTCCTTCTCGATGAAGTGAGAGAGGATCACGTATGATGTATCTCTTAGACATCTTATCACCTCACTCTAATCTGTCTATATCCAGTTCCATGGCTAATTCATTATCCAAGGTTATTAACATTTGCTTCCTATAGCAGATCTAGACGGATTCAGAACTTCTTGTAATAGTTTATTAGTTGATGTATGTATCTCTGCTTAGGCGATGATGAATCCTGGCTGCCGGATTTGATGATGAAGGCCAAAAGCTCTGAGTCAATCAAACAATATGATCTCCATACTAAGCCTCTGATTTCTACCACCATTTCATACTGTATCTGTAATCTTCTATTTCTTCACCCTTGTTAGGTTTTCTGAAAACAAATAAGTGTTCATGTTCGATCAAGTAAAAGTCTGTCCAGTAGCGTTTATCGTGAGGTTTTTCTACCCAGCATTCTTCAGCGGTCTTCACTAAGCCTACCCATTTTCTACCAGTTGTCTTGGTATGCCATTGGATTTTGATTATGTCTTCTTTCAAGATGAATCCTACATCTAGAAATTGCTGCATGACTCGGAAAGCTATTGGAACATAGTGTCTATGCTTCCTAGTGTCGCCTATTAGTATTGCGCAGAATCTACCAGGCTTTAATACTCTGAAGCTTTCTTTAGCTACTTGGCGTATACCTTCTAAATACTCTTCAAGACTGTAGACTTGTGATAAGTCACCTTCCACTCTTCTATCTTTAGAGTATGAAACTATGTTTGCATAGGGTGGATGTGTAGCTATCAAGTCTATAGACTCATCCTTGATCAAGTCTAAGTTTCTAGCATCACCATGATATACCCTTATCTCAGGTTCTAAGTAGTCTTGGTCTAGAGGCTTGTATGTAAAGTTCAGTCTATCTAAGGTCAGTATCACTGCATCATAATTTATATCGACGCCTATGGCGTTTCTACCTAAAAGCTTACATTCTACTAAAGTAGTTCCTCCACCACACATCTGGTCTAAGACCAGTTCTCCAGGTTTACTATATCGTAGTATAATGTTTCTAGGGATTTGAGGAGCCCAATTACCTCTATAATCGCCTCTATGAGTAGACCATTCACCTCTATCTGGGAAAGACCAGACAGTCGATGTTTCCAAAGTGAAGTTATGGGGTTGATATTTCTCAACCTTGTGAGGTTTCCCAACAGGTATCTCCTCATCTTCTATACGGACAGAATCATTCGTCTTAACATACTCTAAATACTCTTCAAGCTTTACAAGTCTCATATTGATATAACCAGATTCTCTAACCATGTTATCTTTAATCTTATAATCCATAAATATGAATCTATCAAGATTTATTTGCATCCCGTCAAACCCATCGATATATATTTAGAACACCTCTAATAAAGAACCACACTTTAGGCATCTAACAATTATTGAGAGTACACCATAATAACCATCATCAATATCTATAAACTCATAGTTATAATCATCAGGATATATGATGGTGTTACATTATGGACATACAATCTTACCATCATCATCTACAATAAACTCTATAAACATACTCTTAGACATCTATCCTATCTCTAAGATAAAGATTCTATAACCTTAGTTCCCATCAAATTTAAGTTTACGTTTTTCTATTTTTAGTGTATGAGTTATGCTGATATGTTGGCTATTGTTAGGAGGGTCATCTCTCCTATTGTGGCTGAGCATTACCCTAGTAAGGCTAATCATGAGAAGATGAGCCTACATGACCTTATTGTGTTCGGTGTTATGGCTCATATAGTCTTCGATGGCATCTATAAGAAGGCTTATAAGCTATTCATAGAAGAGCTTGGTTTCTTCCCAAGTGTTAGGTATAATAAGGTTGTGGAGAGGCTGAATAGGTATGAGGGGTTGCTGATAGAGTGCTTAAAGCTATTCAAGCTTGAGGGGCAGGTGGTCGTAGACTCTAAGCCCTTAGAGACGAAGAAACTAGCTAGGTTTAAAAGGCATAGTAGGAGAGGTGAATCTAAGCTCATAAAGAATGAGGAAGGTATAGGGTTCAACCCTTTAAAAGAGGGTTCTACGTAGGATACAAGCTAACCTGCGCTACAGATGGAATATACTTGAACCTCTTATACGTAGACTCTGCGAACGAGCATGACCTCACTATAATCAAAAATAGGAGAGAAGATTTCGTAGAAAGATTCAAGGGAAAACGGTCATTCTTGATAAAGCCTACATAGATAGAGGGTTCGAGGAGGAGATGAGGAGGAAAAACGTACAATACATAGCTATAAAATAGCTATAAAGAGGAAGAATATGATCAGCTCAGATAATGAGAGAGAATATTATAGAGCCTTATCCAAGCTTAGGAAGATGATAGAAACCATATTCTCACAACTCGAGAACCTAGGGCTAAGATTCGTAAGAGCAATATCAAGAAGAGGCCTAGCAATAAAGATCATCTTATCCACAATAGCATACAACATACTACAAGTGATGAGAGGAATTTGATGGGAACTAAGGTATAACGGAGTATTCTTGCTATCAACTTCACCGCCGGACGATTGACTTTATGTGTTGAAAAACTAGGTTTTTCTAGAAATACCGATTCTGAAACAGCATATTCCTTAGATTTAGCAGTAACTAATGAAAAACGGAGTTTTTCGCTCCAGTAAATAAGGCAATAGCTCTGTTCATATGATTCTTAAGCAATTAAGATTCAAACTTATTAAAACATGATTTAGAAAAATGCTTCTAAGAAGAAGTAAAAGGGAAGGGGGAAAGAAGAGAAGGTTTCTAGCACATTTATTGCTTTCTCCGTCAGTCTAAATGGCCGCCTGACCGGGTTCTGGGCTACATAGTCTTTCATAGACATATACTTGTCCTTTCTATTATTAGAAATGATAACATCCATAACAGTTTCACTTCAGTTTAATCTATCCCTCAGACGTCTTCCAAGAAAACGATCTGTCACGGTGGCTTAAAAACAGTTCAGTATATCTCAACTGTACATTAATAAATCTGCATCTCACGCAGACATGATCAAACCAGAGAGTCAGCCCATTATAGTTAAGAGGTAGAATGATGCTATTCCGTGTTTGCTAAAGTCTTAATACCTGGTTAACCATGGATATTGCAGGATGATGTGGAATCAGTCCTCTGATCGATGAAGAATATGGGACAGCCTGACTTTTAGACTATTCGTGATAATTCTTCATAATCTTCTCTATTCATCTTCCAACCGATTGAGCCTAGTATCTCTTCTAGATGTTGAGGGTTTAATGTTCTAGGTATAGCTACAACATTCTCATGTCTGAGTACCCAGTTGAGAGCTACTTGTACTGCTGTCTTACCATATTTCTTACCAATGCTTTCTAGCTTACTCTTGTATGGTTCATGAGCTATTAACCCCTTCGCTAAAGGTCTATAAGCAATAACTGTGATATCGTTCTCTTTACAGAATGGTAAAATCTCATCTTCAATTCCTCTATCAATAATATTGTATAGTACTTGGTTTGACACTATATCTGTATGGGAGAGATACGACATTGCTTCCTCCATATCTCTTACACAGAAGTTACTTACCCCGATGAATCTAGTCTTTCCCTCCATGACTAGTTTCTCCATAGCTTTCATTGTTTCCCTCAATGGTATTCCAGGATTAGGCCAATGAATCTGATATAAGTCAACATACTCTATCTTTAGTCTTTTCAAGCTTCCATCTAAGGCTCTCAAGACATCATTGTATCTAAGATTGGAACTCCATACTTTCGTCGCAATGAATGTCTTTTCTCTATCGAATTCTTTGATAGCTTCTCCAACTATTTCTTCTGAGTGACCTGCTCCATACATCTCTGCAGTATCTATGAATGTTATACCTTTCTCTACTGCAAGCTTGATGATTTTTATTGCTTGTTCATCTGCTGAATAATCGGGGGTGAATCTTCCACCAATCTCCCATGTTCCAAACCCTATTACAGGTAAGTAAACATCAGTTTTTCCAAGTCGTCTATACTCCATAGCTGTTGATAAAAAAGGAGAAACTAACTAATAAAGAATTTACTTCCTCCTCATAGAATCATATTCCAGCAATAATCTTCTAACCTCATCATTCGATATATCTCTCCATTCCACGTAGGCATCTGCCACAGCAAATATTGTACTGGATCTTATGTTTAAGCAGATGGCTTCATCTATCTTTCCAGAGAGGAGTTTTAATGCTTCAGTAGATGCTGTTGGAACTGCTACGATTACTCTTCTACATCCTCTCTTCTTCACTACTTCTACTGCGAGAGACATAGTATATCCAGATGCTAACCCATCATCTGTAATTATGACTATCCTATCTTTAACATTTAGATCATATTCTCCTAGCCTCCATTCTTTTAACCTAAGTTTTATTTCCTCCAATTCATGGGATATACACTCTGCGACAATCTTTGGAGAAAGCCTAGTCAACTTAATTAGTTCATAATTTAACAAGTATGTTTCATCCCAGCTTACAGCTCCAAATCCTGCTTCTGGATTCCATGGAAAATGTATCTTCCTAACCATTATCAGATTGAATTCTAGATTAAGTTTTTTAGATATGGTTAATCCGAGGGGGACGCCTCCGGAAGGTATGGCTAAGACTACTGTATCTCTTCTATCTCTATACTCCTGTAATTTCTCAGCAAGTCTTTCACCTGCATCTATTCTATCTCTGAAAACTCTTATCTTTTCTCTTAGTAGAGGATCATCTATTATCTTCATTCTTCTTCTACTGGCTCAATGAGGAGTAAGTCGCTAACTTTACCGACTACCTTTATTCTCTGTCCAGGTTTGACTTCTTTCTTCGATGTGGCTCTCCAGAGTTCTCCATCCAACTTAACATATCCTTCCGCTCCAGGGCTTATCGGGTCCACTGCTTTACCGTACTCGCTAGGTATCTCTCTCAAGTATGGTTTACTTCTTACGGCTTGTATTGCTTTATAGATTAAGAAACCGAAGAAGAAAGAGATGAGGATCAATATGATCGATATAGTTTTGAGAAGCTCGTTAAACCATAATTGGGAGATAAGTTGTTCCCTCGGAGGAGATCCAGCTATCAACACTATCCCTATACCTAGGGACAATATTCCACCAACAGCTACTGCACCGAAAGTATGTGTGAAGACTTCGTACACGAGTAATGCTGCACCTATACCTATCAATAACAAGCCTATTAAGTTTACATCGAATCCTTGACCGATCAATCCTAATAAGATAAGTATGCCGCCCGCAACCTCTGCACCCCATCCTGGCGAGGCGAAACCGAGTATCAATGTCATTATTCCTACTGCGAGGAGGATCGAGGATATAAGAGGGTTGGAGAGAGCCTCCATAAAGTAGACGTTCAAAGGTTTATCAACTTCTATTATAAGACTGTCTCTAGTTTCTATTTTAACTATTTTATCGCCTATCGTTACATTCCAGCCATTTATCTTATCTAAGAATTCTCTAGGGTTTCTAGCTACAACCTCTATAACTTTTTTCTTTAATGCTTCTTCAGGTCCTAGAACCAAGTTCTTCGTTACAAATAGCCTAGCCACTGATTCATTCCTATTATTCATTCGTGCAAGAGACGCGATTTTTTCAGTTAGGAAATTGATGGTTTTCGTATCGTTTACAGGTGTTCCACCTACAACTGGTTGGCATGCGCCTATCTGTGTATATGGGGCCATGCCTGCGATCTTACAGGCCATTAGTATGTATGTTCCAGCAGACATTGCGTTTGCACCTTCAGGATAAACGAAGCAGAAGACAGGTTTCTCAGAGTTTTGGATATGCTTAATAATCTCGAGCGTGGCCTCTGCTTCTCCACCCAGGGTGTCCAGAGTTATTAAGAATAATTCGTAGTCTTCCCACCTCTCGGTAAGAAATGTTTTAACATATTCTGTAGTAGCTGGAGAGATGTATCCTTCAATCTTCAACCATGCTACTTTTACTTGTTCACCGTTTATGTTTAGAATAAGTATGAATAAATTCAATAGGATTAGTGTTGTAAAGAGTAGCCAGTAACTCTTCTTCATTCTTTCTTCTCACTCTTGATTACACCTAGGAATGTTCCAAGCTGAGATGAGGCGCTCTCGGTTACAACGATCATATTCTTTTCTCTAGCTATCTCACTCCAAGTCTGGAGTTCTCTCAACCTTAATGCTATCGGGCTCCTAGCATAGTATTCTGCTGCTTCCGCCATCTTCTTAGCTGCTTCAAGTTCTCCCTCAGCCATTATTACCCTGCTTCTTCTCTCTCTTTCAGCTTCAGCTTGCTTAGCCATAGCTCTCTGCATAGCTTCAGGTATTATTACGTCTCTAATAGCTACAGCCGTTACTTTGACACCCCATGCTTCAGTAGCTTCATCAAGTATTGCTTGCACTCTTTTACTCAATTCTTCCCTCTTGCTAAGTAGCTCATCTAATTCTACTTGACCTATTACGTCTCTGAGGGTTGTCTGAGCTAGAAGGCTTGAGGCCATGATGTAGTCTTTTACTTTAACTGCTGCAGCGATTGGGTCGCTGACTCTGAAGTATACTACTGCGTCAACATCCACGGTAACATTATCTCGAGTTATTATCCTCTGCTTAGGGACATCCATCGTAAGCAGTCTTAAGTCAATTATCCTCCTTTTATCAATTATTGGTAAGATTACTACTAATCCTGGCCCCTTAGCACCCTTCAATCTACCCACTCTAAAGATCACTACTCTTTCATACTCTGTTACAATCTTAATTGATGAGGCCAAAATTATTATAATGAATAATAAGATAAAGAATCCTAGAAAAAGTGTCGCAGGCTGGATCTGACTTATCATTACTTCACCACCACCTAATTTTATTTTTGCCCAGATAAATAGTTTAAAGAATTAGACACTCTCGACTGATGTATCCCTAGCTGAAATACGATCAAACGATTTAACAATCCCATAATCTTTATCTACTGCATCTTAATGTTATTGAAGATATGGCTGACGAGGAATCAGAAAGAGAGTTTACCGTTAGGATGTTTATGTCTATTGACCCCTTGACTGTGAAAGAAGATGCAAGTATTGTTGAGATCGCTAGAAGCATGGCGGATAGAGGGGTAGGAGCATGCTTTGTTGAGAGAGATGGAAAAGTCGTTGGGATAATTACTGAAAGAGACATCGTCAGACGAGTAGTTGCAAAAAACCTCGATGCTTCAAAGACTAGAGCTCTGGAGATTATGTCTAAACCTATCATAGCTGTAGATCCTGATACGAGTGTAGAAGATGCATTACGGGTTATGTCAGAAAAGAAGATAAGGAGACTAGCAGTTATAGAGAAGAATGTACTAGTAGGGATAGTAACTATATCCGACCTAGCTAAGGCTCTTCTACAGAAAGTCGAGATCGTAAACATGTTCGTACGTGCAGCTACTCGTGAACTCCCAATGTATGGTTAACCCAGTTAAGCGAAGACATAATTTGTAGATGAACATCTATAATCATTAGAGAAGAATGGCGATAGTTCGCGTAGGTACTTCAGGATACAGTTATTTCTGGAATCCTGAAAAACGTAGCCCATTCAAATGGTATGTTATGCAGAATTTCAAGAGTGTTGAGATTAATGCTTCGTTCTATTCTTTCCCTAGAAAGAGTTGGATAATTAGTTGGCTGAAGAATTCTCCTGAAGATTTTGACTTCAGTATAAAAGTTCATAGAAGTATAACACATTTATCTAGAATGAGTGAGAAATCACTATCAATCTGGGAGAAGTTTTATCAAACATTTAAACCATTAGAGAGCAGAATAGTCTTCTGGCTCTTCCAGTTCCCAGCATATTTTAGAGCAACCTATGAAAATCTTATGAGAATACGTGTATTCATGAAGGAGACGGGGTTGGGAAGCTCAGCTGTAATGGAATTCCGTGAACCTAGATGGTGGAAATTCAAGACACAGATAGAAGATGCTGGAGCGGTATTCTGCTCTGTTGACGCACCTAACTTACCAAGGGAAGTTTTATCCTCAAATAACGTTGTCTATTTGAGGATTCATGGTAGAACATATTGGTACTCATATTATTACAATGATAGAGAGCTAGAGGAGATAGCGGAGAAAGTTAAGAAAACTATTTGCGAGAAGAAATACATATACTTTAACAATGATCATGGGATGCTAGAGAATGCTCTAAAAATGAAAAAATTATTGGAGGAAGATAGATGAGAAGAGATTTTGAACCATATATTCCAGAACAGATCATAGATTACTTTGAACCTATATCTGGATTAAAAGCCAAAATAATTGGGAACTATCTATTATACATAAACGGAGAAACAGTGGCGATTATCGGATACCCGATCAATGGAGAATATGATGAAAAAGAAGTTACTCAGATATTTCAAAGTTATTTTGAGGAAAAGAAGTCAATGAGGATAGTTATCATAGCTCCTAAACTACCATCTACTCTAGTCTTTGAAGAGGTAAAGACAGATAATTATTACAGGTTAATGCTCCCCGTCAAGCATCTTAGCAAGAAGATAAGGTACATGGTCTCGAGAGCATTTAGAGAGTTAGCTATAGAGGTTGGCAAGAACTTGACAAACAGTCATAGGGAGATTATGAGAGATTTCTTGAACAGACCTGACGTCGACGAATTCATGGATTACGTCTGTAGCCGCTTAGACCTCTATCTCTCTAGATCTAAAACAGTTAAAATCATTAATGCATTTAATAAAACTGGTAGATTAGTAGGCTTCGATATAGTTGATCTTCCTCCAGGTCGATATTCTTTCTATATGTTTAACTTCATTGATAGGAATGGTGGATATGTTCCAGGGGTTTCAGACCTTATGATGCATCATTTTCTAAAGATCTCTGAAGAAGAAGGGAAACTCTATGTAAATATGGGGCTCGGCATTAATGAGGGTGTGAAAAGATTTAAGGTCAAATGGGGAGCTGAACCTTTTCTACCCTATCAATACGGCGTCGTTAAGCGTAGCGATATTTCAAGAATATTCGAAATATTCTCAAAGCTGTGAATAATAGACCTAGCTTTTCTTCTCGACAGTCTTGAACTTAGTGAAGTGACAGTTTCCACAATAATACCTATCTTCATGTTCAGCCATTATGTATCCATCTCCACATCTTGAGCAGAAGACTACTGTCTTGATGAGCTTACCATCCTTTACTGTGTATTTCTTGTATAATTTAGCTTGCTTCCCCACTTTTCTCACCTTCTACAGATAGCAATGCATGCTTTTTCAATATATTTTTCTTCTCAAATTTCCTAGCATATTCTACATTGTCATATATGTGAACATGTATTCTTGCTTTCCGGGAACCGAAGATGCTCTCTATTTTCTCCACTATTATGTTTTCAGCAGGTGCATCAAATTGTTTAGAAATGAATTCTCTGACTTCTTCCCGTTTAGGTGTTGAAGATTCATACCCGATTATAAGTTTAAGCTCTCTCCTATTTAGTAGCTTGTTATACCAGTCTACCTCGATTTTATCTATCTTCATGTTGTCTGAGCCTCCTGCGATTCTTTCTTTGATGGAGATTGGACAGGTATGAGGACAGCGTTTATCTGTGCTATAGCATCACTGATAACATTTCCCCTGACTGTCTTCCTTTTCCTAAGCCCCTTCTTCTTTCTCTTCAACCTTTTCTTCTTCTTTTTCGATGAAGGCTTTTCCCTTGGATGAAATCCTACTCCACCCGATAAAAGTATCCTCACTTTCCTAGGTCCACTAACGTCTGGACGCATTGGAAAACCATCTCTATCTGTGCCTCCCGTTATCTTTATCTTGTATCCCTTGAATCCGACTATCGAGCCGTCAATTTCATCCCCTATCTTCTTTCCAATGAATAATTGGAAGATTCTTGGATCAAGCTGAATACTCTTCGCTGTTCCATCAGCAGGGTTAGACAATACAAGCTTTGGAGCCGCAGTCTTCTCTGACATGTTTTCATCTATCTGAAGGTTTAGCCTACTATATAAACCAGAATAGGAGTGGGATGAATCAAACCACTTTTACATAATTTATCTAGCCCATAAGGGGTTAACCGACCTTCTTATCTCAACAATTTCTTCTAAAGCTTTTCTTGAGTCTTCATCTAGCATGTTATAGTATTCTTTCAATAGTAGTCTTGCATCTTGTTCGGGTATAGCGACATACAGTGTTTCTCCTTCTCTTATATGTCTTCCTACAACAGGCTCCCTCATAGATATGGCGACTTTAGCTCCAGCGCTTGCTTCAGGTATACTTTGACCTTTATCTTGTATCTGTGAGATTGTGCCGACTATTTTCCCCTTAGAATTCATTAATGGATATTTGGGTTTGATTATTCCAGCGAGTATTTCTACCCCGACGATTGCGGGTTCGCTTCTTCTAAAAACGTATCCTTCCATTATCTTAATCTTTCCAGGCTTCATTAATGATTCAAAAGTTCTAAGTTTACGGGATGTCGTTTCTTTCTCAACCCATTCGAGATAAGCATTTACAAGCCTGAACAATACTGAGTCTTTAAAGATGTGGACCCCTCTATTTCCTGCTTCAATCTCTAAATCTGAGGGAACTTTTACATTAAAAGCAAGTATTACTCCTTTCAATTCATCCTTCATCCTTACGACTTCAGCTTCTACTATGTCTCTCTTACTGACTTCGCCTATATCTGCTTTCCTCACAGGGATCCCTTTCTCTTGGAGATACAGAGTAGCGGCCTCAAGGGACCCTAGAGTGTCAGCTTTTACGATAACGCCGACCTTATCAGTCGTTATCATGAATTCGCTAACTTCATTCTTTATCTTTTCTAGAACTTCCTGTTCTATGCTAGGTGATGGCACCACATATATTGGTGAGCCTGCGAGACATTTTTCTAGCTCATCTGCTACAATCTTTACGCCAACTGCTGCTTCAACTTGTTCAACTCGTCTAAACCTATCCCGTGGATCTCTCATCTCATCTAACGGTTTAGGCATTAATAGAGCTTTAACCCGTGTAGAGAATGGTCCATCTACACCCATTAAAGCTATTCTATCCCCAGTTCTTAATACTCCATCACTTATGATCACGTTTATTGTATGCCCGATCCCTGCCTCTTCCATTACTTCCAAGACGACGCCTTCAGCTGGACCAGTTGAAGTCAGTAATCTATCCTGCATAAAGGATTGAGCTAGCCCTAGGAGTATAAGTAGTAAGTCTGGAATCCCCTCACCCGTCTTCGCACTTACTGGAACTATGGCGAGAGTTCTAGTAAAATCTCTTATCCTAGTATACAGGTCTGCTTTGAACCCGAAGAATGATAGTTCTCCAATTAATTCATATATTCTCTTCTCTAATTCTTCTTGCGTGTACTTACTCTGTAACTCGAATGTTTTACTGAAGGGTGCTAATTCATTTGGTCTCCATCCTGGAATAAGGTCGATCTTGTTTGCTGCAACTATGAAGGGGGTACGTCTAGACTTTAACAATTGTATACATTCTCTCGTCTGCTCTTGAACACCGTTAACAACATCTATAACAAGGATTGCTAAGTCAGCAATGGATCCTCCCCTCTTCCTCAAATTCGAGAAAGCAGCATGTCCAGGAGTATCGATAAAGAGTAATCCAGGAATCTTAAGTTTCTCTATCTTCACCTCTCCGATAAGAGCTCTACAAGTTTCTATTACAGCCTCCAGTGGGAATAGGCTTGCTCCAATGTGTTGGGTTATTCCTCCTGCTTCTCTAACTGCGACAACCGTCCCTCTCATTTTATCCAATAACGATGTCTTACCATGATCCACGTGACCTAAGACAACAACTATGGGTTGACGAAGCCGCATACTCAATAACGCTACCTCCACTAAAGATTTCTTTAAACTAAATTAAAACTATTATTAGCTTCACTCATCTTCAAATTTTAAGGAAGATATTACCGCGTTTCATTCATATTCATTCTAAGATAGATACGTTTTTAAGTGGTTTCACAGTTGAGGGTTTGTAGAATGGTTCTCTAAGCATGACCGCTCTGATGAATAGTTTCTCAAGTTCTTCATCTGATGCTCCAGCTCTCATAGGTGTTAAGAAGTCTACTAAGTTGTCGTTCCGCATTAAGCATGGCTTGAATTTTCCATCATGAGTTATTCTTATCCTATCATCGTTCATGCAGAACTCATAGTTATTGTTAGGTCTAACAACTTCAACCCATACATCATTAGGTAAGAGATACTGTTTCCTCATGTGAAGACTTCTAGTAACAGTTTTTACAGCTGTTTTCTCAAACCTCTCTTCGAGCTCTCTTAAGCTATAATAGTATTTATTGAAGAATTCTGTATTTGCTGCACCTTCTTCTACTAATTCTATCAACTGTAAGATGACTTTGCTCCCGAACTGTGAGGCAAAATCTATTAGACTATCTATTTCATTATGGTTTACATTTTTCATGATGACAACATTTAGTTTTACAGGTGCTAGACCAGCTTCAACCGCTGACCTTATCGCGTCAACTGTGTATTCAAATCTAGTGCTTCCCTCACTTCTAGTCGCTGTACCTGTTATCCAGCAATATTTTTCCCTGCTCACTGTATGGAGACTTATGTTAACTCTTGTCATTCCTGCTCTTCTAAGCTTCTTGGCCATGGATACTAGCCGAGTACCATTAGTAGTCATGCTTAAATCGTCTAGACCCAGTTTTCCAAGGCGTTCAACTATTTCTAGAATGTCTCTACGGAGCATTGGTTCACCTCCACTCAGTTTAACTTTTCTTATATTGTACTTGAAGAGGAGTCTAACAATTCTCTCAATTTCTTCAGGGGTCATAAGTGTATCAGATTCAGAAGTGACTACTCCCTCCATGTGGCAGAAGATGCATCTGAAATTACAGCTATAACTTGGATTAACAGAAACTCTAAGACCCTTTAATGGTCTATTGTATCTATCAATTATCAGCAAGATCCAATTATTCCTCCAATGCTTTAGTAAAAGATTCCGCAATCAAGAATATAAATTATTTCGACATTAACAATTTGTAGAACTAGAGGAGGAGAATAGTTGCGTAATGATGAAAAAATCGTGTTAGGCATAGAGTCTACAGCTCATACTTTCGGAGTTGGAATTGCAACAACGATGGGAAGAGTACTTGCAAATGTTAAAAGCGTCTATACCCCAAAGTCAGGCGGTATCCACCCAAGAGAAGCCGCACAACACCATTCACATCTAGCTCCCGAGAAAATTAAGGAAGCATTAAAAGTAAGTGGAATAGCACCTTCTCAGATAAATGCAGTAGCTTTTTCATCTGGACCAGGTATGGGACCATGCTTAAGGGTTGGAGCAACTATTGCTAGAGCATTGTCCCTTAAATTAAGTGTTCCATTAATATCTGTAAATCATGGAGTGGCCCATATTGAGATAGGTAGATTGACGACTGGATGTAGAGATCCAGTAGTCTTATACGTTGCGGGTGGAAACACTCTTGTAACCTCTTACAAGGATGGGAGATATAGAATATTTGGAGAAACATTGGACATCGCTGCTGGAAACTGTCTCGACGCATTCGGGGTTACCACAGGTTTAGGGTTGATGCCGAATCCTGAGATAAAATCTTATGAAGGGAAAAAATTCTATTATCTACCATACAAGGTCAAGGGTATGGATGTATCTTTTTCAGGAGTATTAACTGCCGCTCTAAAATTGTTTAGAGAAGGGGTTAGATTAGAAGATGTCTGCTATAGTTTAGTTGAGACTGTTTACAGCATGTTGACAGAAGTAACTGAACGTGCTCTCGCATTTACGGGGAAGAAGGAAGTCTTGATAGTTGGAGGATTGTCGAGAAGTAAGAGGTTGAAGGAGATGATGATGGAGATGGTGAAGCTTCATGATGCAAAACTCTTAGTTGTCCCCGAAGAATATGCGGGAGATAATGGAGCAATGATAGCTTGGACTGGTGCACTCCAGCTCTTAACAAATCAGACTATATCTATTGAAGATAGCAAGGTTAGACCTAGATACAGAATCGATGAAGTTGAAATAAAATGGTTTAATTACCTATAGAATATACCATAGATAATCATCGAGTGCACTTATTTTCATATATTGCTTAATGCGTTATCGATGTCTTCGATTAAGTCTTCAATGTCTTCTAATCCTACTGATAAACGTAATAAGTCTTCTGTTATACCTAATTTCTCTCTAACATCTCTAGGCATAGTTAATGCTGCACTGATAATTGGATATGTGAGTATCGATTCAGCACCTCCTAGACTTGGAGCAGGCTTGATTATCTTCAAGCTGTTCATCAACTTTCTTACTTCTTCTTCACCGCCTCTTATTCTGAAGCTTACTACTCCGCCGAAGCCTTTTTTGAATAGTTTTCGAGCTAGGTTATGATATTTATTGTTAGGTAGACCAGGATATAGAACTTCTTTGATCTTTGGGTGGTCTTCAAGATATTCAGCAATGATTTGAGCATTCTTACAATGCTTCTCCATTCTCAGCTCAAAAGTCTTTAACCCTCTCATTATCAAGAATGCTTCAAAGGGTGGAAGGATTGTTCCAAGCATTCTTCTCCAATCCCATATCTGTAGTATTTTTTCTCTTCTCGATATTACAGCTCCACCAACTACGTCATTATGTCCTGCTAGATATTTAGTTAAGCTGTGGATTATTATCTCTACTCCATCTCTGGATGGTTTATATAGGTAGGGTGTAGCAAAAGTATTGTCTACAGCAAGTATTGTATTGTTCTCTTTACATACTTTCGATATTTCAGGGACGTCGAATACTCTTAAAGTTGGATTCGTCATAGTCTCAATCAAGACTAGTCTTGTGTTCTTATCTATAGATTCGATTATATTTTCTGTTTCAGGCCATGAGGTCTTGACTTCAACTCCGAAATCTCTAAGCTTCTCTCCTAATTGAAGAGTAGTTCCATAAGATTCAGCTGATAAAACTATTTTATCACTTTTCTTAAGTGTTGAAAAGTATATCGTGGAGATAGCTGCCATACCGCTGGAGAAACAGAGAGAGTCTTCACCATCCTCTAATTCTGCTAATATATTTTCTAATGCTTTTACTGTTGGGTTCTCCTCCCTACTGTACTTTAAATCAACCCCTCTATCGGTTTTCCGAGTCCATCCAGGCTGCTCAAAGATAGCTGTCTGATATATGGGCGGGATAAATACTCCTAAGACTTCATCTCTATATTTATGTCCATGAATAGATCTTGTCTGCAGGGCTGATTAAGTATCTATCTAGCCAGGATATATATTTTTCCCTGTCATCCTCAGATTCTCCAAAGAGACATAACGATTATGAGCGAAAAGAAACAGAATTTTCAATTGTAATTGTAAGCGAATAACTCTGCTAGTGGTTATTTCATGCTTTTGTAGCTGTAGCTATTTCATTCAACGCTGTTGTTAAGTAGTCTATTTCTTCTTTATTATTGTATAGGTAAAGGCTTGCTCTAACCGTTCCTTCAATGTTCAATCGTTGATGGAGTGGGTGAGCACAATGTTTACCCGTTCTTACAGCTACACCATAACCGTCTAGTAAACTACCAACTATATTCGAGTCCAGCTCTTTAATATTGAATGCAATTATTCCACCACGATCCGATATGTTGTTTGGACCGTAAATAGTTATGGCGTCTCCTAATTCAGATAATCTCTTTAGAGTGTAGTCGGTTAGTTCTTCTTCATATTTTCTTACGTTATCCATTCCTATTCTCTCTAAATAGTCTACTGCTGCACCAAGCCCTAATACTCCAGCTATATGGGGTGTTCCTGCTTCGAAGCGGTGTGGTGGATCCAGGAGAACAAAATCTCTTAAAGTTACTTCTCTGATGGCTCCTCCACCAAGCCTGAATGGAGATAATTCTCCTAGAAAGTCTCTTTTAACCCACAGTATTCCTACACCTGTAGGCCCAAGCATCTTGTGTCCACTGAATGCGAGGAAGTCGATTTCCAATTCTCTAACATTTACAGGCATGTGTGGTACTGATTGTGCTCCATCCACTATTATGACTCCGCCTACTTCATGTATTCTCCTCGCAATATTCCTAACGTCAACTATTGTTCCGAGAACGTTAGACATATGAGTGACTGAAACTATCTTAGTTTTCTCACTTATTTTTTCATCTAGCTCATTACGATTAATTAATCCATCGTTTGTGATGTCTATATAGTTTATTTTAGCTCCCGTCATAGAGGACATCATCATCCATGGGAGAATATTGCTATGATGCTCCATGACTGTTAAGAGAATTTCATCTCCAGGCTTCAGTATTCTTAGAGCATAACTGTATGCCAGCATATTGAGGGAATCGGTGGTTCCATATGTGAAGATTATCTCTTCAGGACTATATGCATTTATGAATTTTGCAACCTTTTCTCTAACATCCTCATATCTTGAGGTAGCTTGTTGACTAAGAAGATGGACTCCACGATGAACATTGCTATACTCGTTTAGATAAAATTCTCTTATCGTTTCTATAACTTGGATAGGTTTAAGAGATGAAGCAGCACTATCAAGATAGATTAAACGTCCGCCTCTTATCTTCTTCTTCAAGATAGGGAAATCCTCACGTATCTCTTCAACTTTAAGGGACGGCATCATCCTTGAGAAGCATAATCGGAAATATAAGAGCTTCTCAACAACTATCCTTCTTGTATCACTTCTGAAGATTCAAGCACTAAAACAGGTAACTATGATATTATAGATTCCGCTATGAATAACCTGCAAGTTGCTCCAGATTATTTGAAGAAGTATTCAGGGTTGAGGGGCTACTTAGAGTAGATGACGGTTACTTTTGTCCCGTTTTTCTCAACTATTTCAAACTTTAAGTTCCTCTTGTTTGCAAGCATCTCCAAAACTTTCAAGGGTACTTCTCTTTCATCCGATGTTACTCTCAACACTGCTTTTCCTTCTTCTACTCTTGCTAGTAACTGTGTTAATCTTATCACAGGATTTTCTGTACATCCAGGCTTTCTCTCTCTAAGATCTACAGAGTATTCATCCATCATGGTACCGTTCCGTATTTCCGATATAATCTCTCAATTAACTCTTCTTCCTCTAATGCTTGCCTTTCTTCTTTACTCAAATCCCTTGGAAGCCATTCAGGATGTTCTTTCCTGACTTCTTCAAAGTATCTTCTAATCGCTCTTTTCAATCCTCCAACAGCTAGGATACTGCAATGATATTTTATAGATGGTAGTCCGCCAAGCTCATTTGTTACATCTTCCCAAGTTATATCCCATGCTTCTTTCAGAGTCTTGTTCTTCACCATCTCAGTAATGATACTTGCAGCGGCAATATTCGCTGCACATCCATAACTCTCAAACGATGCATCAATTATTTTATCTCCATTGATCTTTAGATATATTGTGATTACGTCACCGCATGCAGGGCTTCCAGCTTGAGATGAAACGGATGCATCTTCCATTCTACCTAGATTCTTAGGATTCCTGAAGAGCTCAAGGATTTTAGGAGTATATATTAAGGGGGTTCTCGTGCTCATGCTTCCACCGTCTTCTTCAAAGCTATCCTACTTTCTCTAGCTAATGGGCTCATTATTCTAAGCTTCTCAATCGCTGGTGGAATTTGTGATAAAACGTATTCTATGTCTTCTTCAGTTTGATACCTTGACACCTTGAACAGGATACTTCCATGGGCTTCTTCATGTTTTCTTCCAATAGCTAATATTACATGGCTTGGTTCTAAGACCCTGCTCGTGCAGGCGCTCCCACTTGAAACGTAGATTCCTCTCAAGCTTAACTCTACAGTGATTGATTCTCCTTCAACATAGAGAAAGCTAACATTCAAATTATCTGGAGCCCTCTTTTCCCCCATAGGACCATTCAATAATACATCCGGGACATTTTCCAGAATTCCATGCATTAATCTATCTCTAAGCTTCTTCATTTTCTCAATGTTATAGTCAAAGTTGCTGAAGGCTAATTCTACAGCTTTTTTAAAGCCTGCTAATGCAGGAGTATTCTCTACACCTGGCCACATTCTCTGCGTGCTTAAAGCTCCATGCATTACAGGTTTAAGCTTGACATCTTCTCGAGCATACAGTATTCCGATACCTTTTGGACCATGAATCTTATGGCTACTCAATGTTAACAAGTCTACTCCAAGTTCTTCAACATCTATCTTCATTCTACCGTAAGCATCTACTGCATCAGTATGGAAGATTATTTTATCGTTTTTGTCTTTAACTGTTTCTACAAGAGTTTTTATGTCTTGAATTGTCCCAATTTCATGATTTACCATCTGTATGCTTACCATCAACGTCTCATGGTCGATTAGCATGCTTAACAAGTCTGGGTCTACGAATCCTTCCTTATCTACTGGTACTGTTACAACTCTGTAGCCATGTTCTTCCAGAGATCTTGCTGGGAATAGGACGCTTACATGCTCTATAGCCGAAGTTATAATCTTGTTTCTTTCTTTACCTCTAGCTAGTGCTCCCCCTATGATAGCTAGATTATTTGCTTCAGTCCCACTATGGGTTAAGATTAATTCACCACCTCTGGCATTAATAGTCTTTGATACTTCTTCCAGCGTTGATTCCACGACTTCATATGCTTCCCATCCAGGCAAGTTTGTTATCGATGGGTGCCCATATCCTTTCTGGTTAAAATATGGAAGCATCGCTTCTACAACTTCTGGAGGAACCCATCCTGAATTCTCATGATCGAGGTATACTTCTCTAACTGGTTTACCATGATATTTTATGAATTCTGATACTTTAGGCATGTTCTTCAATAACGTAGTTATATTAGCCTCATATAAACATATCAACTTAACTTATTTTTGATGATGTATCGGTGCTGTCAAATAGTTTTGAATTATTAAGCATTTATCGGCGAGCTCAGTTTCTAGAATAACTTCCTAGTTATTAATCCTCCATTAATTCTATTTCCTGGATAAAGTCTCCATGCCATGAGTGGTACCAGACATCTCCTGAAAATCCATTAACACTCAGCATTCCATGAACTACACCATCGAGCTTGTAATCCAGCGTATAGTATCCATAGAAAATTGTTGGTTTTTCAACATCTATTTCTCGACCTGGAAAGACCTGTGAGAGATATTTGTATGCGATTTTAACTGCTTCTTCACTTGAAACAGGCATCTCATAAGGATAAGCAAAAGTCCATTGACCCATCATACCCTGCATTCTATTATGCATCCCATATTTTAGATTCCACATCATATTCGGACCAGGCTCAGGGCTTATCACACCAGTATATGGATCGATGATTAATTCGAAAGCACCCCACCCAGTCTCATCTTCAGCTGCGATTGCATAGAAGTTGTTGCTAAACTCCATTATTTCAATTATGGATAATCCTCTCCATCTAGAGATATAAGCCTCTAACTTTTCTCGTACATCATAAATGCTTAATCTTTCCTGAGTGTTTTGAGAGTATCCCCTAGGTTGATACAGTCCATAATGCATAGGGCATCCCTGCCACCAATTCATCATACCATATGGAGGGTTAGATGTCTGAGCAGCCACTGTATTTATCCATAAGACAATACTTACTGAAATAATTAGTAGTGAGATCAGAACGATTCCTATTATGAGAAATCTTCTATTAGGATTGCTCATGCTCTCACCTTAGCAACAATGTGAGTGAGATGAATGCCTATGCTTCTCTTCAGCAGCTTCTTTTTCAACGTATTTTTCAGGGTTTCTTTCAAACTCTCTTCTACAATCCTCTGAGCAGAAGTAGTATGTAGTTCCCTCATATATAATTGAGAGTGAATTCTTCTCGACAGCCATTTTACAAACAGGATCTGTAAATTTCTTCTTCCCAAACACTTCTAATCAAGTAGTATATCGTTAGGCATCTATTTTTGGAGAACGTATTTTTCATCACTAAATGTAGCGTTTTGTAATCTCATCAATATTCCTGAAAGAAAAAGTATATTACATATTCGTTAAAGATTAGTTTTTATTTAAGGATCTTACTTTTAAAGCTATATCATTTAGAGGTTATGGACCTTCTTTTATCTCGATTACTACTGCGTGGTCGCTTAGGGAAAAGTATGCATTTATTCCTATTCTTTCGAAGATCGGTTGGATGAAGTGGGCGATGAATAGGGAGCCTTTACCGCCCAGAGTATGCATGAGAGTTATTACTTTCTTTTCATCTTTGTCTACTTCATTGTATTCAAAGAGGTTAGCATAGATGGATAGACTCCGCAAGTATTCAAGTACGGTTTCAAGGTTTAGTGTTCCATGTTTAGCTAATATGAATGGTTCTGAGACTTCTTTCCCCGCATTATAGCTAGCTCGTATAACCGCTTCATCAGGTATAGCTTCTAGTATATATCGTAATGCGAGACTAGACAATCGGATGAAATTAAACTTCTTAGCATATTTATCAAAGTTTGTATATGATAAAATTATCTGATTTACAAGAGTATTCACACTAATATTCTGTGTTTGAGCTTCTTCCTGTAATGCTTTTAGAGATAGCTCGCTTATCCTAAAAGACCGTGTAACAGTTCTGTCAGATCTTATCAAGACTGTGGATAAATCTTTCGCAGGGATATAAAAATATTAATGTAGGAGAGAAAAGGTTAAGAAACTCGTCTTATCAATAAACTCTGGTGTAGCAAATGGCTATAGATCCTGTTTGTGGAATGAATGTTGATGAGAAGAAGGCAAAGTATGTTTCAGAATACAAAGCTAGGAGATACTATTTCTGTTCATCAACATGCAAAAATTTGTTCGATAAAGATCCTCAGAAATACGTAAAATCATAGTTGAATCAATCTAGTCTACTTTCGTATGGTTATTTTCCATAATGCTTCTTCTAAACGCTCAAGGGTGAGTACTTGACATCCTTTTCTGATAGCTGCCTCCTTTATCGTTTCACATGATGGTTGATTATCAAATAGTACTTCTAATACTTCTCCTTCCTTAATCTTATCTAATGCTTTAACAGTATATAACACTGGGTATGGACAGGGAAGCCCTATTATCTTTAGGATATATCTACCTGATTCAAGCTGAACCAATTCTACTACCATAATTGTATCCTCTCCTCATCAATTCATCAGCAAATTCATTAAAGTTTTCATAACTACTTTCAATAAATAATCTGAGTATATCTTCTACTACCAAGGATACATGCTCAGACGGGATATTCTTCACTAATAATTTCGCAAGCTTTGAATTACTTCCACGTACGTATAAGTTGTAGCATGTAATAGTCTTTTCATTCTCTCTAATTATAGTCGATTGTAGACCAATGTCGGAGACGATGTGCTGAGCACAACTGTTCGGGCATCCACTAATAGATATAGTTATGTCCAGTTTACTTATCTGATCTTTTAATTCATCTTCTAAGTTCTTTAGTAGAGTGACCGCTCTCATCTTACTACTCTCACTAGTTTTACCGCAGAAATCGCTTGGACAAGCTCTCACTCTATATTTAATTAACGGTTGACCAGGGTCTAACCCTATCTCCTTCAGTTCTTCTTTAACTCTATCAAGTTCTTCTCTTGGAATGTGGGGAATTATTATTTTCTGTGAAGGAGACACCCTAATCTCAGAACTATATCTTTCAGATATGTTGATTATCTCTTTAAACTGGTGAACATTTAATAGCCCTGTAAAAGTAGGAACGGTCAAGGAGTATAACCCTTGAATATTTTCAGGCACTATTATATCATGCTCTCTCCAAACAATGGATAGGTAGCTAGCGTCAAATATTGGAAAAGGTTTACCTATACGTTCCTCTATCATATCTTTTATCTTTTCAACACCTAATTCTTTTACAAGCCATTTGAACCTTGACATGCTCTTTCTTTCTCTGAACCCATGTTCGTTATAGATTTCTACAACGGTTTTAATAAATTCGAGAGATTCTCGTAGTGGAATAAAGATGTTCAGTGGTTGTGCTATGAATGGTGGGTAACCTATGCTTCCACCTATAAACGGTGTGAAACCTAACCCATGATCTGTCTTTACAGCGATTAATGCTAGATCGTTTACTTCAGGTTTAATGCAATGGATTGGGCATGCTGAAATCCCTATCTTAAATTTTCTCGGTAGGTTAAGGTATTCTTTCTTTCCAGTAAAAAATCTGACTACATCTCTAACTATTGTATATGTTTCGAATAATTCACCATTCTGGATCCCTGTAAATGGGCATGTTGTTATATTTCTGATATCACCGTACCCTGCCTTCGGATAATGTTGACCACACATATCTGTGTATAATCCAGCTTCTTCAAGCTTGCTAAAAACTTCGATAGAGTCTTCATCCCTAATCCAATGAAGCTGTATATTATGTCTAGTGGTAACTTCAAGATATCCTCTACCATATTTTTCTGATAATTCAGCAATTGTCCTCGCTTGGTCTATTGTTAAGATCCCTCCTACAACCTTTATGCGGAGGAAGTGTTTAGAGCCATTTCCAGATTCAGAGCCTAAAGCGTATCTTCCAAGAAATCTATCTAGTTCACTTACCTGGATCTGTAGGTTTGCCACCCCGGTTGTTTGTATTCATAACACCGTTATATAAATATATTCGTCCTACGCAATAAATTGGAAAAAGTGAACAATAATTATGGTGAATTGGAAACTAATAACTTGATGATCTCAAGACCGCTCATCGAAGACATTATAGAATGCTTAAGGAGGGACTACCTAAAACCTATGAAAAATAAGGTTATAAAACTTAATGATGTCTCAATCATCGTTAAACTCGAGTATCCTGAAGACTTCTTGACTGATCCTTTGAGAACTATAAAGCGGAAACCTGCTAGCCTACTCTTTGAGGATGTATTTAGTAAAGGGTTGCTTAAACAAGGAAGAACAATTATCACTGCTTCTTCAGGTAATTTTTTGAGAGAGCTAGCTCTAATAGCTCTCAACCGTGGATTTAAGATTATAGGTGTTACACCTCCGAGGATTCCATATGAAAGCTTAAAGATCTTAACATCACTTGGAGTCAACATACTCCATATTAGTGAAGAATATGATCTGTGTCCAAGAGAGACGACAGTTTTCTATACTAGAAGCTTAGCTGAGAGGTATAGATTCAATCTTGTAAACATAGACCAGTATAATAGCTGGCAAAATGTTATGGCCCATTTGTACATGACATGGAATGAAATAAAAGACCTCGGAGAAATAGATTATGCCTGCATACCTCTAGGAAGTACTGGAACATTCATGGGAATTACTACTGGGTCTAATCTCGAAAAATGGGATATGAAAATTATAGGAGTCCAGCCAACAAAATATCATCATATTCCAGGCGTCCATCACATAGTTGGAGATTGCGAATGGAGTCCGGAAATATTCACTCCTCTAATCAGTAGAGAAATAGTAACAGTCGACGACGTCGATGCGTATGCTGGCTTAATAATGTTATGGAAGAACGGTATACCTGCAGGTCCATCAACAGGAATGACCTTCATCCAAGCAGTTAAGCTTGCTGAAAAAGTTAAAGAAGGCAGGATCCTAACCATATCCGCGGACAGCATCTTTGCTTACAGAGATTATGTACTAGAATACGTAAAGGAGATAAAAGAACAGATAATTGATAGATATCCTGAACTAGCTGAAGAATACGTAAGATATGTTGAATGGTTAAAGAAGCTTCCAGGCCTCGATCAAAGAATGGAATTGATTAAGAAATTATATAGGGTGGCGGATGAAGCCGGTAGAGTTTACAGATTTGATAATGAAGAAGATTTGCTGAAAGAGATAAAGATATCAACTTAAAAATGTGGAGGAGGGAAAAAGTTATAAGCAAGAAAAATTTGATGAATGACCTAGGAGGTTAGGAGAACTATCAGAGAAAATATATCTAAAATGTAGAGATTGTGGGAAATCTTATCCTCCTCTTCTCCAATACATATGCCCAAGCTGTTTTGGTGCATTAGATGTTGAATACACAGGTTTAGAAGACCTTAGGATAAATCCCCAAGAGTTATCAACTAGGAGAAAAGATATCTGGAGATACATAGAGCTGCTACCTATACTAGATTCTAATAACATCATATCGCTGGGAGCAGGATATACTGGGTTGATTCCTTCCACTAGATTGTCTAAGAAGCTAGGCTTAAGAAAACTATACTTAAAAGAAGATTTTACAAATCCAACTCATTCATTTAAAGATAGAGCTGCAAGCGTAGCTGTCTCTAAAGCTTTGGAATTCAGATTAAATGCTGTTGGATGCGCTTCAACAGGAAATCTTGCAGCTGCTGTCTCAGCCCGTGCTTCTAGAGCAGGTTTACCCTGCTACATCTTCGTTCCTAAAGGTGTAGAAAAAGAGAAACTATCACATGCGTTATCCTATGGTGCTAGACTCATTATAGTAGATGGAACATATGATGAAGCAAACTGGATGGCGGCACGATTCGCAGAAGAATACAACGTAGGCATAGTAAACGTGAACATTAGACCATACTATGTTGAAGGATCTAAAACGCTTGCATACGAAATATGTGAACAACTTGGTTGGAGAACACCTGACCACATAATTATCCCAATGGCTAGCGGTGCCTTATTAAACGCTATAGATAAAGGGCTGAGAGAATTAAAGACCATAGGCTTAATCGAGGGTGAAGTAAGAGTTTCTGGAGTCCAACCTGAAGGTTGCTGTCCAATAGTATCAGCATATAAAGAGAATACTGAGTATATTAAGCCAGTCCGTGAAATAAATACAATAGCAGTGAGTCTCGCGATAGGCAACCCAGGAGACGGTGTATACGCTTTAAGGACTATAAGGAGAACTAAAGGTGTCGCAGTAGCAGTCAGTGATAGAGAGATTCTTGAAGCTGTAAAAGAGCTAGCACAATTGGAAGGATTATTCGTAGAGCCTGGAGCTGCAGTGACAGTTGCAGGTCTTAAGAAGATGATTGAAGAAGGATCTGTAGATAGAGATGAAGAGGTTGTCTGTCTTCTCACGGGTTCTGGTGTAAAGACGCCATCTATCATCCAAGAATATACTATCAACCCTATCACAGTTAAACCTTCCACTATTGAATTATCTAAAATATTGGAGGTGAGAAAGACTGGCTAGGATTAAGCTCATTCTTCCATCGGTTCTAGCTGAGGGTGGTGATAGAAATAGAGTGCTTGAAGCTTCTACGCTTAGAGACGTTATCGAGTATTTATGTAAGATAAAACCTGAATTGAGAGATCGGATAATCTCTCCGAACGGCGAACTAAATAGATTCTTTAATTTCTATGTGAATGGTGTTAATGCGTATTTTATAAACGGAGCTGATACCTTGTTGAAGGATGGAGACGAGGTTTCAGTCATACCTGCTCTAGGGGGAGGACAAAGTGGAAACAAGAAACATTACTGATGAAGAATTCGAGCTATATTCTAGGCAGATAGTCCTCAATGTCATCGGTTTTGAGGGACAGGAAAAATTAAAGAATTCAAGAGTTGCAATCGTAGGGCTGGGAGGCTTAGGGTCTCCTATTGCTATGACTTTAACAGCTATGGGTGTAGGATATATTAGGATCATCGATAGAGATGTAGTCGAGAAATCTAACCTGCATAGACAACACTTATACACATTTAAAGATATAGGAACACCGAAAGTTGAAGCAGCCTCAAAGAGATTGAAGGAGATGAACCCATACGTTGAGATCGACCCCTACCCTGTATACATTGATGATTCAACTGCTCTGGAAGTTGTTAGAGATGTAGACTTAGTACTAGATGGACTGGACAATTTTAAGGCTAGAAGAGCTATCAATAAAGCATGCTATAAGCTATCAATACCGTACATATATGCTTCAGCTATAGAGACATACGGTATGGTTACAACTTTAATCTCTAGAGAGGGGCCCTGCCTTGAATGTATTTTTCCAAATATTTCAGACCAGAACCTGCCCACATGCTCTACAGTAGGTGTACATCCATCAATACTCCAAATAATTTCAAGTATTGAAGTCTACGAAGGCGTCAACATATTAATGGGGAGGAAGTCAAGACTTTCTGGAAAACTTTTAGTATATGATTTAGAAGATTTATCAACTACATTCTTAGACATAAAAAAATCTCCCAATTGCTCTGTATGTGGAGGGAGAGAAGTAGTCAAGGAGACAGTCACATATCCACAAATCGAGGAAACATGCTCTAGAGAAGGCAGAATCACGTTTATCATTAATCCAGGAAGGATAGACCCAATTGAGATCCAGAAATTAGCTAAGATTATTTCTGAGCATGGATACGTGATATCTAATATTAGTGAGCTAGGGTTAACATTTAGATTAGATGGTAACATTATCTTTAGCATATTGAAGACAGGGGTTGGGATAATAGAAGGTGCACACTCTAGAGAATATGCTCTCAAAGTTTATGAAGACATATTGAAAAAAGTTATAAACTTTTAGAACTTTAACATACGTAATGAGTGAAAAACTTTATTGTTACACAGGTAAAGTTCTCAGAGTTAATTTAACAAACAGAAGCTTTAAGATTGAACCGACTAGAAGAGACTTTGTTGAGAAGTATATTGGTGGAAGAGGTTTAGGCATCAGATACTTACTTGAGGAGATAGCTCCTAAGATTGATCCATTAAGTCCTGAGAATAAGCTGATTATTTCAACGG
>ERZ1669248.166-NODE-166-length-39361-cov-7.888389_pt1 | contig 39361 bp, 36 predicted proteins | sample MGYA00579296_ERZ1669248 | MGnify/ENA primary metagenome ERZ1669248 (study PRJEB41166, sample SAMN08046057) | hot springs metagenome | biome: hot spring; feature: neutral hot spring; material: thermophilic sediment; isolation source: thermophilic sediment from...
AAGCTCCCTAAGCCAGATGAAAACCCGAGTGGAATGTGGGGAAGGAAGGTGATGGAATGACATATCACTATAAAACTCCATTAAACCTAAACCCCTTAAAAAGACCTGAATCCCATAATGTGAAATACTCAAACGATTATGGCCTACTATTCTATGTTGAGTTTGTAGTTAAGGAAGTCAGTTACTGCCTTAACCACATAGTTAACACGAACTCTAATCTGCTTCCTACTATCCCTATCACGTAACGTTACGGTGGAGTCATCTAAGGTTTGATAATCGACGGTTATGGCTAGTGGAACCCCTATTTCATCAGCTCTGGCATACCTCCTGCCGATAGACCCCGAGTCGTCATATATTACATAGAAGCCATTATTAATCAGCTCATTGTATATCTCCTTAGCCTTAACTTCCAATGCATCATCATTTACCAACGGAAATACAGCTACCTGAATTGGTGCTAGATCCCTAGGTATTCTTAGTACTACCCTATCGCCCTCCTCATGATAGGAATGATCAAGAATTACCAGCACTAACCTCTCAGCACCGAATGATGGTTCAACCACATGCGGTATTATACGTTTCCCGCTAACCTTCTCAACAACTTCCCTAATACTTATTGATGACTTAGGTATTAGATATTGGCCTATTTCTATATAATCACCTCCAACCCCCAACAACTTCTCTAAATCTTCAATATTAGTAGATAATATTGAATTTATGACCTCATCGGCTTTATCCTTAAATAATCTACCTAGCAACGCCCTATTAACTAATACTTTTTTAGACTTAATCACTATTGGCTCCTTAAATTTCTTGAACACCGTGAACTCTTGACCGCTGAACTTCATATGCATCGATAAGTCGTAGTCTCCTCTATAGGCATGCCCGGAGACCTCGATCCAACCCCACCTACTAATCCTAACTAATTGATCGAACGTCTGGAGCGAGTAGTGGGCTCTCTCATGCGATAACTTCTCCTCGAAGTACATGTCGCTACTTGGAATACCTAAGTCGAGTATGAAGTCCCTAGCAACGCACATCCAATAAGCTAACCAAGGCGTCTTAATTACCCCCTCGGATATCGCCTCATTAACGTCGTACTCGGATGGCTCTTCAATGCCCTCAGCCCTATCGCTTGCTGGTAATATCCTTAACTTACCTTTACATTCATTGATTAAGTTGCACTCCGGTTCTTCAGGATCGAAGAAGAACTCTACCTCCATGATGGTGAACTCCCTAAGCCTCACCATGCCCTGCCTAGGCGATATCTCGTTACGTGCAACCCTACCTATCTGAGCTATGCCTATAGGTAATCTCTCTCTAAATGCTTCATATATACGCTTAAACGATACAAAGATCCCTTGAGCTGTCTCAGGACGTAGATAGCCCACGTCCTGGGCGTAGGGACCTATCGTAGTAGTAAACAATAAATTGAACAACCTTACCTCCCCCAACTCCCCACCGCACATCGGACATCTAACACCGTATTCCCTTAATATTCTATTGAGCGCATCAACGCTTAACCCTTCGACCTTAACTTTAGAGCTTTCCTCAATTAGCTGATCCGCCCTATACTTCCTGCCGCATTTAAGGCATTCAACTATAGGATCAGTGAAGTGCTTTACATGACCGCTAGCTTCAAGAACTTTATATGGCGTTATCACCGGCGTTTCAACCTCAACAACCAAGTCTTGGTGCTTCTTTACGAACCAATTACGCCACTTCTCAATAATTCTTTGTTTGAGTAAGGTCCCTAAAGGGCCTAGGTCGTAGAAGCCTGCAACCCCCCCATAAACCTCGTATGATGGCCAGTAGAATCCTCTCCTCTTAGCTAGCTCGACTATCTTTTCATATTTATCGTAGTTCATTAATTCAAACCACCTATGTATTTTTAAGAGAGTTAAAAATTTCAAATTAGGATCTACATGAAGGAGCTATATGTAGTTAGAACTCCATACATTTTCAATGGAGTAGTATCCCGTCATGAGAGGAATTTATTCGCAGTAGTAGGGGTACCCCTAGACTCGACATCTAGTTTTAGAGGTGGGTGCAGATTCGCTCCATACTACATTAGATTAGCGTCCCAGACGCTAGAACTACTTTCATTAAGGACTTTAGTTAACGTTGAGGAGGTCCCAATAGAGGATATCGGTGATGTAGCAATACCTCATGGCGATGTGGTTAAATCATTAAGTATTATTGAGAACGTTATTTCGGAGATAGTTGGTGGAGGGTTAAGGCCTGTAGTCATTGGAGGGGAGCATACGTTATCCTTAGGAGTTGTAAAGGGGGTTATTAAGGCTTTAGGGAGCGATATTTGCTTCTTATGCTTTGATGCTCATAGCGACTTCAGGTATGAGTATTTAGGTGTGAGGTACAGCCATGCATGCGTTACTAGGAGGATTTACGAGGTATTAGGTAGCCAAAGGATTTACTTAGTCGGCGTTAGGGCTATATCTAATGATGAGTATAAGGATATGAAGAACTCTAATATAAGGTATATTACATCTCATCAGATTAGATCCCTAGGTTTTAGGGAGGTCGGCAGAAGCATTACTAGATCCTTAGATCCATGCCGTAGGGTCTATATAAGCATCGATCTGGACGTGGTAGACCCGGCATATGCTCCAGGAGTAACTACGCCAGAGCCTGAAGGAATCTCACCTACCGAGCTATTGGATGTTCTTCAGGCCTTAATTGATGAAAGGGTGGCGGGCTTCGATTTAGTTGAGGTAACCCCAAGCTATGATATCTCCATGATCACTTCAATACTTGCAGCCAAGGTTATAAATGAAGTAATAGGAATGATTTATCGTAGCATTAAACCCACTTAACAGTAAATAATTAAACAGCCTTAACTACCTTCCACGAACTACCCCTAATTTTAACTATTACCTTAGATGAGCAGTATGGACAACTTATTCTCTCAATTAACTCTATTTCCTTATTTGAGAAAGTCTTACCACACATCCAGCACTTATAAGTTATCTCCTCACTCAAGTGATTCGCCCCTTATTAAAGTCACACTAATTTCAGTATTAAATTTTCTAATCTTGAATGCCGACCCCCTCGTCCTGAAGGGCAAGCCTCCTTTATATATCTAGTTCTAAAATGCTTCATCTGGAGAGCGGTCAACTGGGCTAGAACCCCCTCCATAGTATTTTGGAGTTGCCGACCCTTCATTAAGTCCTTGGGACGACCCATCATTAAATAGATGTAATCCGCCGAGTGAGATTTACTAAATTCTACATCTACTACGAGGAAGGATGTCGAGTTAACTAGGAAATGCGTTGGTAAAGTTATGGCCTAGGGTAAATAGCGATATTTGTTTAAACTCTTTAGACTATGGTTTAATTGCTGTCTTTAATCTGAATAGTGATGGGTTGAACGTCGTGACAATCAATAAGAATGGTGAAGCTATTTTCAAGACTTAGTGGTATAATGAGGTTGTTTTCCACGGTTTTCCTAAGGATATGGAAGACCTTATCCTTAGGAAAAAAGTCTTCCGTCGAATTAGCATGTGGAAGTACATTAAACAGACTAGTAAAGGCATTTGGCTACGAAACCTTATTTTGAAAACGCTAAATCCGACCTTTACGAAATCAAAACAACTCGCCGAGGCATATGGCGCCGGGGGGAGGACTCGAACCTCCGACCACCGGGTTAACAGCCCGGCGCTCTACCAGGCTGAGCTACCCCGGCTCTTAGTCCACGTTATGTATAATGTTGTAGGATTTTAAACTTTAATAGCGAGCTAGATATTCTTGGAAAAATATTGTTTACATTTAAATACCTATTCAACGGTTTCAATAAATATTATATTCTCTGGTGGTATGCCGAATTCATTAATTAAGATGTTCTTAACTTTATTCCTATGGTCACCTTGGAGCTCTAGATGACCATTTTTAACGGTTCCCCCGGTAGCCAACTTACTCTTTAAATGAGATACAACTTTCTTTAGATCGTACGCGTTTGGATCTAGCCCCTCAATAACAGTTACCTCCTTACCGAATTTGCGTTTCTCAAGTTTTATCTTAACTACTTGTTGCTCAACACCCAACTGAGCACATAACTCTGGCGGTAAGCCACCACATAGTGCCTCTAAATCACCTTTACTATTCCTCCCCTTCATTCCACACCCTTACATGTGATCGTTAATAGTCAAGACTAATAAATTTTTATATTTTATACATTTTTCGTAAGCTGAAACCTGTTTTAAGAGCGGGGATTATTTAAACGCGTTTCCCTGCTCACGGCACTTCTAATTTTTAATTACTTTTAACCCCGTGAGCGGGGTTGGCCCCTGGTGTGGGATCACTAGCTTCACCTGCACTCCACGGGCTCGTAGGGCCCAACGCCGCAGGCCCCCACCTGAGGACAAGCACCTTAACCCAATGTTCACTGCTCCCACGAAGTCCCTGTTCAGGATCAATCCGCTACTTAGCCTCGCTAGCCTCAAAGCGATTTTAATTACTTTCACCATTCTACCCGCATAGCGGATCTCGGAGGGGTGTAATTGGATGTAGATCTCCTCGTGAACGGCTCTATGCTTGATATGTAGGCTAATAGCCTATTCTTAAGTAATATCATGATCAACGCTATAATTGACTAACTTATGGCATTTGATGATAAATTTAAAGATAAAGTCGTGGGTCATTATACGCTTTAAAACCGAGTTTAACGGTAATACCTTAAATTATATCATTTAGAATTTTAAGATGTCTGATTTAACGATTTCGTTGCTATAAGTGCTCTATATACGATATTCATCGGTCATTTATAAAGTATTCCTTTAAAGATTATTAAGGAATTTTTTATTTGTAATAATTATTCCATTTTAAAGGACTTACATAACATTTAAACCCATTACACATTACTAATAGTCATGGTGATGTAGATGAGTAAGAAGCCAGCGATAAAAGTTAAGGATCCAACTACCGGTAAGGAAGTAGAGTTAACGCCTGAAAAGGTATGGACGCTAGCTCCTAAGGGAAGGAAGGGAGTTAAGATAGGGTTATTTAAGAGTCCTGAGACCGGTAAGTACTTTAGGGCTAAAGTCCCTGACGACTATCCAGTAAGCTAACACGCAGGTAACGTACAGGGACTATTAAAGTAAAATAATTTTTTACCTTATTAATTCTCGTCATCTTTTTATAGTTGCTTAGTTAAAAATCTTGCTGGGTGCCCTAATAATGCACATCATAGTGATTTCCGACACTCACGATAATCTAGCAATGATAGATAGATCTTCATCGTTGATCTTTAAATTAGATCCAGAAATGATTATACATTTAGGCGATTACGTATCCCCATTTACGTTGAGGAAGATATTGGATTTAGGTATAAAGTTCTTGGGAGTCTTCGGTAATAATGATGGTGATAAGTTATTATTGAAGTTTACCTTGGGAGGTCGAGGCGAGCTTCATGAACCTCCCTACGAATTATCTATTGATGGACTAAAATTCTTATTAATCCATGGATTCGGAAGTCGTGAGTTAACTAACAAGTTAGTTAACTCCATAGCATCGGGAGGTGAGTACGATTTACTGTTATATGGTCATACTCATATACCTAGACTTGAGAAAGTAGGGAATACGGTAATATTAAATCCCGGAACTCTATCAGGATACTTAAGTGAGCTCCCGACCTTGGCTTACATCGATACAAGAGAATTAATTCCTAGAATTTTAAATGCATTAACTGGGGATCAGATTAAATATATCAAAATGCACGATACTTAAATCTCGTGGTCAAGTTTGATCGGTATAGGTCTGGGGTCGGGCAGTATACGTATTAATGCATCCCCCTTACTAAGTAATAACGTATAGTCCTTAATCTCTTCATAAGATATCCTCATATAGTTTGATAATTCCTTCCAGTAAAGGATGTCCGGCGATGGTAATGCTATAAATAAACCTATATTCTCTATGAGGTCCTTACCTAATTCGCCTAAGTCGTTAAGGGATTGCGTAGCCAGCGCTATTGAGATCCCATAACCCCTACCTAACTTAATTAACTTAATCAGTAATGGGACCTTATTAAACATGAATTGCCACGCCTCATCAATAACCACCTGAACCCTAGGTATATGGCTTTCTCTAACCGTGTTCATATAAAGTAAGTTAATAACGTTAAAGAATGCGGCTACACTTAAATTTAGGTAATCTACGCCTAATGCACTAATATGCGATAAATTAATTACCGTAATTGATTCTGAACTGCTTAATGCCTCAATAAGCGGTGGATCACATTCTAGCGTTTCTATGGTGTTAAATATACGCATTAATCTGTACTGAACATACTCATCATCAATACCTAATGTTAGATCCTTAGCAACCTCCCAGAAATTACTCAAGACCTCGTCCTGGAGTTCTGACGCCTCGCTAAGCACCTTAAATAATGACGCCGTTAGCTCTCTGTCACCTTTTAAAATCATCGAATCACTTATTAATTCTGTGAGGAAAGCTGCCCTCAAGTTCTTAGGTATGTATTTTAGTAAATCAACTATGCCTAGACCGATACTTACGCCCAGGTCAACTACCCAAGGCTTAAAACCCTTCATCAACAGCCTACCAACATACTCATTTTTAACGTCAACGATGAACACCTTAGTTGAGTACGTAAGGTAAGTTCTCAGCAGTAGCGTTATTAAAGTCTCAGTCTTACCTATGCCTGAAGGACCTAGAACTAATACGTGCGGGTTAAGGCAATTACCTATATTCCAGAAGATTTCCTCAGATGTAATTATATTATATCCTAGGTAAATTCCCTGGCTTCTTAGGTCAAATCTAGTCCTCGCATTTATTATGTGAGGGGCGAATAATGCTAATGTTGGTGATGCCATCTTAAAGGAGTACCTTAGCCTAAGTAATTTAGTAAGTATTAAATTAACGAGCCTAGGTGGAAAACCTCGAAAAAATATGTGAAGTAATGCCATACCTTCAATGCCCTTTAGCTCAGAAGTAACTATGCCCAAGGATCCTAGGGTCTTCATAAGTAAATCCGCCCTAGAATTCAACGCGTTCACCACTTCGTCCTCAGAGGTACCACATGCTTCTACAGAGTAAAATACAATTAAATCGAATGGTTGTAGGCCATGCTTAGCTATTTTATCCCTAAGCTTACTGAGCTTCTCTAATTCCGTCTTAGCCTTAATGTTATTAGGGTTTACCTCAAGATCTATTAATAAGCTTTGAATCTTCTTATTTAACTCAGAGACAACTTTCTCCTTGCTTAATGGGGTAAATATCGATTTGATCTCTATAGGGAAGCCTAAATTCATGGAATTAAAGTATGTTTTTAAGTACTTTACTACTTCGTGATCGCTTAAGTCATTTATGGAAGTAACTACCTTATTTACCTTAATTACTTTCCTACCGCATAATTCGTTATCTGGCCTACGAAACAGTATTATACCATTATTTAACACCTTAACTTCTTTTAAGCCTAAGTCTAGTACTGAGGCCTTCATATCTACCAATTAATAATTAGGTTTTTAAGATGTAACGCAACACCGCACGCTAATTCCAGGCACTTTCTAAGTATCTCGCTATATTTAATCACGTATACATCCCTTACCCCGTTACCTAGTACTATTACCACTATATCATTAACTAAGTTATTTAAATCCAAAGATATCTCCCCAGCAAGCCCCTTAGATACATATGCGGCATTACCCACTAATGCTATTAAGGTGCTATCGTTCAAGAACTCATATATTAGTTTGATCTTAACTCCTTCAGATGTAATTGAGGGAACTAATAGTAGCTTCCTCAAGGGATTTACTTCGCTTATCTTTAGCTTAATTTCGTTGTCTACAAACCCATTAACGCACTTACGAATCAAATCCACCTTGACATTTAATTCGTTACTCGACTTAACATCAATAAGCACCAAATTGCTGCTATTAATTAATTGGCGCTTCACCCAGTGAAATGCGCCAATGCCGTAGCTGAATTCGAGAACTGCTGGAAGGCTACATTCCTCAATCACTACGCTATTAATACCATTAAATTTCCTGCCATCTGCGCATGTAACTTGCACGCTAACGGGTATTTCCTTGTTAACAGAGTTGGTGAGGGTAAGCTTATACCTACATTCGTCTATGTACTCTAACGAATATGATATTATGCTGTAGGGATCGTTTATTAGATGTTCAGTAAGGTCTATGGTATATGCGGCGAGTACTTCGCTGCGATTAATCCATTCATACTCGATGAGCAATTGCAGGGTATTACTAAAAATCCGTAGCGAGTCCTCTAACTCTAACTCATTACGTCCAGGTCTAAGAATATGTGAACGGGATTTAACTATTTGATTTCCTTCAACGTAATTTATAATTACCTTTAATTCCTCAGGCAAAGGATTGTATATTGATAGAAAGTACTTGATGAGTAAGTTATCATCGCCATTATATAGCCTTCCATTGATTGAGTACTTAACTTCATTAATCTTCAAATCCAGGACTTCAGGCCTATTCACCATCACCTTAAAGATATTTGAGTACTTCGTTAGCATAAAGTCGATTATAGCCTTAAAACTGATTTCAACGCCCAGCTTAATAGGCTTTATGCTGTATTCCTTAATTAGGTCGTTATCTAGTGGGTTGCTTAGTAAGATTATAGGACCCTTAATAATTAACTGTGAAGGCTTACTCCACGGCATTATAACTAACCTCGGGTATCCCATGCTAGAATTAGCTTCTATACCCACGTATAGATCCCTTAAGTCCGTTAGATCGTAAATTAATACCTTACCTTCATACACACATACTAAGGCATCATTGATTATACTGCAATCCATCAATTTATATGATGCCATGTGGGCATTAACACTAAAGAGCTCTAGCGAGTTAGGAGTGCGGAATGCGATGTAGTTGGTTCCTACACTTCCATCAATAACCCTGAGGTCGCTAATTAACCTCCAAATGTTATTATTGAGTATGTAGGGGCGACTATTTAGTATAATAATCAATTCACCGCCAGGGAGGTAGCCTACAACCCTTGGACTGACGGCAAATATTAAAGGCCTTAACTCCTTTCCATTGAATTCCATGAGTAGGTTATGTTGCTGACTATGAAGCAAGTATCTACCGCCGATATCTACTAACGGGAACGCATTAAGCGGTATCCTTAATAAATTGTTGAAAGATATTAAGTAAGATCCCTCAACGCAATTGATGAATCCAAGGCAATCACCTACTAGCACATCATTAACTTCATGACACTTACTTAACTCATACAGCTTATGTATATTTAAGTTCTTATGATTCAATAACGCAAATAACTTCCTATCACGTTTGAAGACGAGCAACGATGTAGTTTTTGATTCATAATATCTAACGTAATCTACCTCGATAGGTGATTTCCTGATCAAAGGTGATATTAGGTACTTAGTTCCATTACTCTTCGTTAGAACCAGTGATGGACCATAGAAACCCTCCACGGCAACACCTTTAAATGATTTAAGGATCCATTCCTCCTCATTAGAGCGTAGGTCGTATAGCGACACGCCATCACTATATACGTTTATCAACATATCATTATATGCGAAGTAAGTCTTAGCGTAAAACCTTAATAATGATCCGTCACCGAGAATTACCTTAGATGAGTCGCCTTCATGAAGGATCCATAATCCGCTAATGTATGTAGTTAAATTATCATTAATTACTAGCTTAGGCACTTCGGCAAAGCTCCTAAGATAAGGCTTAATTATTATCTTATTAAAGCTCATACTCTTTAATAAAAGCCACCTACTAAGCGCTCTATCATCTACGTATTGATTTTTAAAGTAATCACGTAGATCCAAGTGATGCTTAAGGATAGGGAGCTTCATAAAATTAACCCAGCATAAGTGCCAGGATTAACATAGCTATACCGGTAATTAGAGTGTTACCTAAGGAGTCATATAGTGTATAGTCAACGTATAGTGAGTACCAAGTAACAATCACGTAAATTAAGACCATGTAGTTCATTAACTTAACATTGGCTAAAGTCGCCATGGACGTAAGCAACCACGGCATTATCAATGACATCATCATGAGCGGGAGTAAACTCACTATATAGTGCTTAAAGTCCTCGATCATATCTAGGGTCAATGTTCTCAAATTAAGCAATTGCTCCTTACTTAGATTGCCGTTGACTAATGACCTAACTATTATGTAGTATGTATACCTTCCTAACCACGATCTGATAGCTGGGAGATTATCCTTTAAATTGTTTAGGTTTAACTTAGATCCTAGCCTTCTTAAACTCCTCGATCTACACGTCATTAAAACTTCTTTAAAGCCCTTTAACGGGTTTACCAGGATATATGGTGTCTCAGCATATAATGAAATTACCTTAGGTAATTCGCTGACTTCTGTAATTACTTCAATAAAATCACGTAAATTGAGGATGCCGTTTATGATTAGAAGGACTGATGATGTAAGTAACGCGTGCTTGATTACTGGTTGATCAAGCATAGACAGCGATAGGGGGATGATAAATAGTGTTACCATGTATATGACTATGTTTTTTAGCTTAAAAATGATGCTATTATTATTTACTAATGTCTTAAGATGTAACGTCTTCCCGGGCATGAAAATCAATATTGGTATGATGGTGGCTAAAAAGAATATTGATGGAACCGCTTCGATAGCTCCTGAAATTATTGATAAGGATACCATTAGTGAAGGTAAGTAACTTAACAGTACTCCGGCTATTAGCGAAATTGTAGTCCTTAATTGAATTGATGTCTTAGCATCGCCTCTTAATTTATGTAGCAATTCGTTAGACGTATTAAGTAGCCATGCATTAACCACTCCCTTAGATAGCGCTAACACATAATCACTAAGTAACCTATTGACGTACTTCGAAGCTGAGTACTTAATATACGTATTTATAGCCTCCGTCACTGTTAAGAAGCTTCTAAATACCCTTAATCTCAGCCCCTCAACAACCAATTCCTTAAATACGTGCTCCCATCCGCTCAATTCGCATAGATCGTTTACTAACTCCGTTGAATAAGTGTATATAGCTGCCTCTGAGATTATGAAGTAAGCTAATTCCTCCTCCACCTTCTTCCTCCTTACCCTCACAATATAGCTGTAGCTTAGGTAAGGAAGCATCATGGATGTTAGGGCTGCGGAAGGTATCGCAAGTGCGGTTAATGTTACATAGGTCGCTACTGTAAATCCAAGCATATAGTTTAACACGATAATTAACACAGTGACTACCAGTACTGAGGCAGTGATGTATTTGAGAAGCATCGATTTTAAGTCTCTAACACCGGCCCTTGTTAACCCAGCTTTAACTCTAAGATCCTGTATTAACTCTAGGTATTTATTAATGTAATTCCTCATATCAAATCCTATTTGAAGTTATATCCTTATTAGGAGAATTAAAACCCCTGACTTTAACGCTCTTCCTAAATAACTCCTCCTCTGTAACTTCATCACCAAACGTGTATAGATTATTTAATACTATACTGTCAGTTTCCTCATCATATATCGGTTCATCAACGCTAACTACAGCTCTTTTAAGGCTCTTACCATGGTATACGTAATTAACTGTTATGAAGGTCCAGAACATGCTTACCTGATACGGGCTTAAATTTATCGGAGGCCCTGTAAGCCTCATCAATGCCTCCTTAACGTTCCCCCCATGAAATGTTGTATTATGTGTTAGTATGAGGGACCCTGATATAGCATAGATATGTGTTTCAGGTACCTCAATATCGTAGAGAAGGCTTTCCTTCTCCACTACTTCTACCTTCTTCACCCTTAATAGCAGGAGTTTTCCTCTCAACCCTTTATCATGCTTTGGCTTTCCATGCATCTTAATGTTCGCATAATTCATGTAAGCGATATTATCTACATTATCTAGGAGGTCGAGGATTTCAAATGCCTTTTGCTCGTATTCACCTCCACGGATATGAATGAGGTATGTAGCACCTCCGTTTACAGAGCATCCACGTTTCCTCAGACGAACATCTGCAACTATTCCTAAGCTCCTTAATATGAGATATAAGCTTTCAGCAAGCCTTCTATTAGCGGTCTTTACTGTAATACCACTGCCCTTCCTTGTACGAATGGCACCTGCATCGAAATATCCCTCAATTATACCTACTCTAAAATCCTCAGGCGCTCTAAGAGCTAAATCCAGCGGTACACATCTATTGTGCTCATGTACCCTACCATCCAGTAACCCCACCAGGAACCTCGTGAAAATCGATGAGCGAATGAGAATGCGAGCAACATTACCACTATCATAGATAGAGATCGCATCCTTTAGCCCTAGTTCCTCCAAGGCATGTAATATCTTCTTTTGCTTCCATGAAGCGTCTACACTCATATTGAACGTTACTCTGACGGGGATCCCATACTCGTCATGCTCTACATCACCACTTACGAGGAAGGACCCTATGAGATAGCCTAGATCCTTGCTTAACTTTACTATATATGGGAAGGGGGGTTCTTGACTAGATGTGTTAGCATGGATTACGAGGTCCTTAAGCTTACGCCCATCGTATTCCCTCCCCCTTAAGATCGCATCTGCATCCTTAGCAGACATGCATTTACTTTGAGTCTCACTTTTATCACAGATTACCAAAGATCTCTTGTAGTCGTCTTCTAAGTAATCCATTGTTATTACGTAGCGCATAGTTGTCGGGCCAAGCTGTGGAGGATGAGGAAGTGATATGAGTATGTCCCCAGGTTTAAGATCTTTTGCAGGTTTTGTAATAGATTTCCCTTTCTCGTACACTATGACCGAATGTTCCTCATGAACTTCGTGAACAACTCCCCCACTAACATGTATTCTTACAAACCTACGGCTACCGTCCTTGATTATCGCCCTCGATATAGGTACCCATCTGGCAACTCCTTTCACGTCCCCAGTAACAACCTCCACGTGTTTATACTTCCCATTAATCACACCCTCAACTACGTCGCCAATTTCATATAGATCTACTTTACCATCGACTTTTGCAAGGACAAGCTGATCCTTAGGTAAGCATAGTCCGCCTAAGCCCATGTTCATTGCTTGAACTAATACCTGAGCTTCGCTCCCCCTAGTCTCACCTATTACTATGTATCTACTTACCGATGCCCTTAGTGCTGCCTTAGATAACGTAAATTGATCTAAGAAATTATTTGGGACGGTTGATGTAGGCACTATATACCTAACCCAGTTACTCTTAGGCGGTGGATCGATCTCAGGAGTGTCTTCTATAATGACTATCTTCCAGGTCTGTGGTATGCATTCGTACAGTATCGCCCTAAGTAATGTCGTTTTACCCGAGCCCGGAGGCCCTAAAATTACTATACTACCCCTCGATCTGATCACGGCATTTATGTACTTAACTAAAGCTCTAGGCAAAGTTCCCTCACTAATTAACGAATTTAAACTTATGCCGCCATAGTTTCTCTTCTTCCTAATGGTTATCTCAGGTCTATCTAAGCTTACCTCAGGTAGCACTAAGTGCACCCTATGACCTCCATCTACATCAGGGAGGTTGGCATCCAAAATGGGGTATGACTTAGATATTATCTTACCCGCCTTCTCCGAAAATAAATTGATATACCTAAGGACTTCCTCAACATCGCTTAAAACTATATTCGTAGGTATATAATCAGCCTCCGGATCAATTCTTAAGACCTTACTATGTCTAACCCATATAGGGCCGGGACCTACGACTGTTATATCTTCAATGTAGGGATCATCAATTAATACTTGGAACTTCTTATACTTAAGTTCCTTCCTTAGTACATAAAGGACGCTTATGAAATCTTCATTACTAATGCCCAAGACCTCTGAAACAGCCTTAGATAATATTAAATCATTTAATTCGCAATTATATGGTATTGAGGTAAGTATCTTATCCATATTCCTAAGGACTAACTCCTCAACGTCCTTGCCCAGGAATTCCTCAACAACGTATTGATAGCTATTACCGTACTTAATTATCTTGATGTTAGATATGCCTACATTATATTCATCAATAACCTCAGCCTTGAGCCCGGTCATAATCCCACTAAAAAATAGTGTTTATTTTTACCCTGCTACTTAACTACCACTTTGACTACGTAATTATTACCTAAAATGTCCTTAACCTCAAGTATTACGACGGAGATCCTTGAAGTGATGTTAGGTAGTGTTATAAGCAACGTAGCTTCATCACCTGGGCTTAGTATTGATTTACCTGAGATTCTCGTTGCTGAAGTATTGATGGTGCCACCGTCTTCAAATACTATTGTGGCATTGACATGATTGCTTAGATCTAAGTCCTTACCTCCTTTATTAGCTAAGCTCAGCACCATGGTTACGTTGTTATTTCTGTAATCCATAGCCACGATGTTTGCAACTAATTCGGGCGCTACCGAATATCCATATGCCTTACTTACTTGTGAGGATAGCCAATTTTGAACTGCAAGGGTTACTGGAATAGCTACTGCTATTAGAGCAAGAACTATTATCAGGTCACTCACACCTAACCTGATTTTGTTGACTGAGCATTTGCGGGCTACCATATTAACACCCCCGTTACTTTCAATAAACTTATAAAGTGTTCTTGAATCCACAACCAACCTTACTAGCGGGATCTCAATTTAGCGAAGCGCCCATCCACATCATCTTATTGGAATTAGAGCTAAGGGGATCGCCATTTATTAGTAAGATAACTGAGATGAGCATCTAAATATCTAACTAAAGATTTTGCTGGCGGTTCCCCAGGACGGAGCTCTATCCTCACAAACTCCGATGTAGCAAAAGCTTAGACAGGAGTTGAGCCCGAACCCTCATGGCAGATGGTACAGCACTAAACCTCGTTGTAGGAGCCCGCGCTAAGGATTAAAGGAGGTTGGTTAAGAAGTACGGAACTTAATTAAGACATCATAAAATTAAATTAGCTTAACTATCTATATCTAGAGGATCTATCTGCGTAATGGACTTTAAACGTCTTAGGTTTTAATACCGTAACTATATACTCGAATGCCTTCCATGGATCACTTTTCTCTCCACAAGTGTATATATCTACTGTAGCATACCTGTAGTTGACCCATGTATGTATAGCTATATGTGATTCCATAACTAACGCGAGTACTGAAACTCCTCCCTTAACTCCCTCAACCTTCCACGACTTGACCTCAACTAGTGTCATATTAGCTAATTGAGCTGCCTTAATAACTACGTCCCTAAGTAGATGTTCATCGGAGATCGCGTCAATAAGCGGCTCATAAAGATTCGCATATATATGTCTGCCTATTATCGCCTCGTCCATTTGTTTTAATTCATTACCTGATTGAGGGATTACCTCCATCTTATTATTACTTCCTCCTAATCAACTGCTTGTACCGGTCTAGGTTTATAAACTTAACGTATATAGGGTTCTACAAATGACATAATAAGGTACTAACCTAAGAGGAATACTTAACCGATCACACTTAGGATCATCAATTAAGGCATAATAATTTGATGGAGCCGCCGCCGGGATTTGAACCCGGGACCTCCGCCTTACCAGGGCGGCGCCTAGTACCTCAACCTACTTGGTTGAGGGTCCACCCGCTGAGCTACGGCGGCATCTAACAATACCTTGAACTACTATATTTTAAACTTTCATATATCTTCGACCTCCTGGGGCCTAAAGGACGGGGATAGGCATCAACCCGATCCTATACCCTGTTTGAGGGGCATTTGGGAACTTAAGCCCAAACGAGCTTAATTTAATTCCTTAAGGCAATCAATCATCAAATACATTAAGATGTATTTATAAGCCTTCATCCACGTCTCAAAGAGCTGGACTACCATCATATTTCAGATTATTTAATGATGACAGCACTAAGATCCAGATAGGGGATCTCTGGCCACCCCGACTGCCCAGCAGATGACAAATGTAGCCACGAATAGATGCTGGGAACCCGCCCTTCGTGGCGGGGAGGAAGTTGGTGGGTAGGGCCATTAAGGGAGGGTTAAGATGGCTAGTTGCAGTGGGCAGTTACATGTTTTCGCTTTCCTTTAGGTATTTATTAGATAGTTCTAAATCACCTTTAAGTCTATATACTTCGGCTAATTCCTTAAGTGCTTCAGGCGTTCTGTGGCACCTTAAGGCATTTTCATAGTTAGTAATTGCGTTATCTAAATCCCCTATTAACGTGTAAAGCCTAGCTAATCCTAAATAACCTTCGTAGCTATTTACATCCATGCTAATGACCCTCACAAATAAATCGTAGGCGTTCTTAAATGCTCTTTCGGATTGCTCTCTTAATGGGAAATTGCTCGTCCTCTCATATTCTTTAAGGATCTTTAAGTAATTAAGGTAGATATTGCCCCTGATAACATATGCCTCAGCATCCTGAGGGGCCAACAACCCTAGGATTTCGCTAAGTATGAATACGTTAGCTAATGGGTGTTCTTCTGCTCCGATGCTCTCTAAATGGTTTATGATGGTGTTAACGTTCCTTAACCATAGCCTAAGAACCTTCTTAAAGCAAGCTACTAAGCCGTCATACGACTTAAGTAGGTATTCAATAACCTCCACGTCTCGTAAGCCTAGCAAATCGTCTAAATTGATTAACAACAAATAAAGCACTGAGTAACGACCTTCGCTATCAGCCTCCATGGCATTCTTAAACAACTCCACTACATCCTTAATTAAACGCTCGTCGCGTTCACCTCCTAAGCTGATCTCACCTAATTTTATGAATAACTTTGATAGCAGCTCTTCGGCACTCATTCTACGCACCTGATAATTTATCGTATAAAAGAATGTTTTAAATATCTACTTCGAGCTTAAACAATACAATGACGTGGCTGCCATGATACATGATGCGTTAGATAAATAAAACTCCTTACTTATAATCTCTTAAATTATCTTTTAATTAATGATTTAGATTTTCTGGACTAGCTGTTTTACTAGTTTTACTGCTCTTACAGGGTTGAATATGCCGCAACTACAACAAGCAGCCATTACCTCAGCTGCTTCCTCAGCCGTTATTCTACCCCTCTTAACATCTTGAGCTAACTTCATAACTAGATGCCTTGATACGAACTGATGTCCACACATCGTACATATCTTAAGCACCTCCTCGTGCTTGGGCAATAATTCGGTCTTACCCCAGATGCCTAATGATATGTTAACGGTATGCGGCCTAGCAATCTTTTTAACTTCATCGTAAAGACCGCTAATAACCACTGACATACCTAAGTCGGCCTTCTTTAAATCGTCTACAACCTTCTTAACCGTCCCTAGGTCCGTAAATACACCATGGAATATCGATCTGTCATGCACTCCCTCAAGTAATTTCCCGACAGGATCGATCCTGAAGCCCGCCCTATACCTGCTTCCTTGTGTCATATCACCTATGTTGACTGGATTATGTTTACTGATTATTCTTAAGGCTTCAGCTAACTTAGGGGCCGCGCCCTTGTCGTTAAATCCTCTAGCGGACATCACTAATACCACGAAGTCTTCCTTTAATTCCTCGTAAGTACCTTGCCTATGTAATGTGTGAGTCATTACTCCCACCCAATAAACGGCTTACCTAAACCTATGTTTATCTTCATATTCGGTCTGGGCTCTATACCTAATTGCCTAAGCACCTCAAAGGCCTCTGGCTCGCCATCAGGTTTCACCCGGCTTACTAATCCAACGGAGATGACCGTGTTTAACTCCTTGCTAACCTCCTTAACTATCTGTAAGACCTTAGATGCTAACTCCTTAGGTGCCTTAGCCTCAACTACCGCTGAGAGTAGGTATACATTACGTAGCTTAGGGTCTCTGACCTCCCCCGTCCTAGGATCTATTAGTAACTTGGTAACTGGGTTCTCAGGTTCGAATGTAACGTAGGGGGCTATAGCCCTGCAGACCTTCTCGATATCTGATACACGGACCCCCACCCCAGTAGGTCTACCCATATCTAGTGAGAAGCCTATCTCACCGAACTTAAACCTACCTGTTACGTCATTAGTCTTCATCTCCTCAGTACCCCTGCCAGCCATACCTGTCTCAGGCCATACAGCAGTAGCTGATGCGAAGAAGAACTTCAGCCTCCGTTCAAATGGCATCTTCTCAGGTGGCGTAGGTTCAATAGCGTCCTTAGGACATCTAGCAACCCTATAGCAAATCCAGCACTCAACGCACTTATCCTCATCAACCCTAGCGAAGGACCTACCACCCTCACTAACTATTTGTATAGCGCCTGTAGGACAGAAGGGCACGCAATGCGTACATGCAACGCATTTAGAGGGATTTATGTACAAATGCATCACCGGAGGATATATTTAGGCAGGGGTTTAAAAACATAACGTAAGAAACCCCAGCTAGTATTTACCTGCCTTAGTAGGAGGTTAAAAGTAGAAAGATTTATAAGTAATGTTAAAGTAGATCTCAAGGTGTTATTGGTGTCGTTAAGGCCTTCAACCACGCTAATTGCCATATTAGTTGTCCTAATCATCGTGGCCGGCGTTGGCGGCTACTTAGCTGGCTCATCGGCAGCGCCGACTAAGACGGTAACTACTACCGTGACCGCGGGAACGCCTACAACCGTAACACAGACAATAACAACCACGGTAACTAAGACAGTAACAGCTACACCAACACCCACACCGACTCCAACCTTGCCACCTGTTGCATGGCCTACTAGGCCTGTAACGATAGTCGTTGGTTTTGGCGCCGGTGGTGGTAGTGATTTAGCTGCCAGAGCAATAGCTCCAGTACTTCAGAATCTAACAGGAGTTCCTTGGTCTGTAGTGAATATGCCTGGCGCCGGTGGAGCTATTGCTGAGGCATATGTAGCTGAGCAACCAGCAGATGGATACACGGTGTTACTCTATGGGGCTTACGCGTTGACCAATATAATCATGGGTAAGAACCCGCATAAGATGGAGGAATACATACCAATATGTAGGTTCCAGTGGGACGTCGGCGGTTTATGGGTTAGGGCTGATGATCCTAGATTTAAGACCATCCAGGACTTCATAAACTACGCTAAGGAGCGTGAGGTAACGGTAGGTGGTACAGGACTAGGTGCGGTTCCAGACCACCTAAACACCATACTACTAGCTAAATACGCTGGTATTAAGTTGAGGTACATCCCTTATGAGTCAGCAGCCGAGATGAGGACAGACCTCCTCGGAGGTAAAATAGATGCTATGATGGAGGAACCAGGCATAATAGTGCCGTTAATCAGGGAGGGTAAGGTAAAGGCCTTAGTATTCTTCATCGACAAAAGATTGGGCGACTTCCCCGACGTACCTGCGGCCACGGAGTTAGGTCTAAACATAACTTACGGCCTGTGGAGGGGTCTAGCAGTTAGGGCTGGAACCCCACCTGAGATCGTTAAAAAACTAGAACGGTTATGCGAGCAAGCGTATAATAGCCCATACTATAAGGAACAGGAACGGATTCAATACCTCTACTATAGACCTGGATTACTAGTAGGTGATGACTTCAGGAAGTTCGTAACTGAGGAATTTAATGCGTACCTACAAATATATAGAGAGTTAGGACTAGCGAAGATTTAGGTGACCTAATACGAATGTTGAACTAATAATCTTTTTATCCCTGCTAATCTTCAATTTATTCTTCCTATATGAGACCTTCCAGCTACCTAAGCTACCATGGGTTGTTATAGGACCTGAGGTCTGGCCAGCAACAATACTCATACTTATGCTTTTAGCATGCACCTCATCTATAATTTACAGGGTTATTAAGAAGAATTATTACAGGCCAGCACCGCTAGAGAAGGGAGGTTTAAGTAGGATTATAGTGACAGCGTTCTTCATTATGGTATATGGTGTGACGCTTGAATACCTAGGGTTCTTTATATCTACGTTAGTCTTATCCTCAACATATTTGAGGTTTTTAAAAGTTGATGTATTAAGGTCGGTACTAGTAGGTTTCATATTCGCTATGCTAGCACTTTTAATGTTTCCAGTACTTCTGCTAATACCATTGCCTAGGGGGTATGGAGTATTCCATGACATCACCACATATATGCTCGCCTTATTCGGTAGGTGAAATGATATGCTTGAACAACACTTAGCTAATATTGGTTACGCATTTATCAATGTTCTGACTAGCCCATTAGATATGGGTATGCTGATATTAGCCTGTTTTATAGGTCTTATAGCTGGTGCAGCACCTGGAATAACTTCAGTAGCTATCACCGCTATACTACTACCATTCACTCTCTGGCTACCTCCACAAACAGCTATAATAGCTTTAATGGCTGCCTACGCTTCAGCAGTTTATGGAGGTTCCGTCACAGCTGTACTGTTTAGGATTCCTGGAAGCACTGAGAATATAATGACCGCATTGGATGGTTACGAATTAACTAAGAAGGGGAAGAGCGGCTACGCCCTAATGCTATCTAGGTTCTACTCATTCTTAGGTGGTTTAGTAGGTGGTGCTATAGGGTTGTTCTTCACGCCAGTACTAGCTGACGTAGCTGTAATGTTTGGTCCAGCTGAGATGTTTGCATTAGTAGTTATGGCAATTTCCTTCTTAGCAACATTTGAAGGTGGTGTTAAAGCTTTAATATCAGCACTTATAGGCTTCTTCCTAGCAACTATAGGTTCTGACCCAACTACAGGTATTCCTAGATATACTTTCGGGATAACTGCTTTAGGAGGTGGTTTCGACTTAGTTGCTGTCCTCTTAGGAATATTTGCTATGTCTGAAGCACTTAGATTACTTGAAGGTGAGTTAAAAATGGAGGTTATTAAGGAGAAATACGGATTTCTAGAACTCATGTTCCCTGATAGAAAATTCTTCATTAAGTCTGCGCCGTTAGTATTCGGCATAGCTATACCTATAGGTTGGCTTATAGGATTCTTACCGGGCGTTGGAGCCACTACGGCTGCGGTGGTCTCTTACATTATGGCCAGAAGGCTTTCTGGATATCCCGAGAAATGGGGTACTGGAATACCTGAAGGCGTTGCAGTACCTGAATCAGCTAATAATGCGGCGGCTATGGGTACTTTAGTACCTACATTAGCTTTAGGAATTCCAGGAGGTGCTGCAACAGCTATCATATTGGGGGCATTATTAATTCATGGAGTTATACCTGGTGCGTGGATCTTTACGTATAGAGGTTCATTAGGTTATACGGTATTAGTTGGTGCCTTCCTATCTAACATCATCCTCTACTTAATGGCACCTATAGTCATCTACATGTTCCTAAAGTTAGGCGAGTTCTTAAGGAGGAATATACCGCTACTAGCACTTACGATAATATTCTTTACAGTATTCGGTACTTACGTAATTAGGAATTCTATAGTTGATATATTTGCTACAGTATTCATAGGGATAGCAACCTACATATTAACAAGATACAAATTCCCTGCAGCACCTATGGCTATAGGCTTCGTATTAGGACCTATAGCTGAGAAATACTTTAGACGTTCTCTAGATATATCTCTTGGCAATCCTCTAGTATACATTGCAAGCCCGATAAGTCAATTCATCTATATAGCAACTGCTATGATGATCGTACTGCCCACATTATATACCAAATTAAAAGAGAGATCTAACAAGGCCCCAAGACCTTAAAGTCCACATAAATAAAGCAGTACTAAATTAGCACTGTTTTAAGAAAACGATAAATAAGTTCAACTCATTTAAAGGTTTTAGCGGACCCTAGAAGCTTTAGCTTCGCCTCGTAGCCACAGCCAGCCAGTTATGAGCCTTATTATGAGTCTTCTGCTCCTCGAATTTGATCTACAACCATATCTACCATAGTCGTCAACTCCTTAGAATACTTTTCTTATTCCTCACTAACAGATTTTTACAACCGCTTTAGCATAGCTGTATATTTGCTTGTTGTGATTATTGCATCTATGACTCTAAATATGGGTTTGCTCGAAGATATCGACCTAAGACTTAAGTAGATAAATTTAAAAATCTACAATTTAAATTTATAGCTTCAAACCCAGCGTCCTTCAGGCGTATTTAACGAGGCCTACTTTAGCTAGTTGATCGATTATTAAGGCCACTGGTTCCCTTAGTTCATCTTCAGTAACTTTTTCTTTACTCTCAGGAAGGTTTGATAGCTCATTTGTTATGTCTTTAACGATCTCCTCAACGGTCTTTACTCCATCGCATAAAGTCCATACGTAATAAGCGCCAGCCGCTAATGCATATACGTCATTCTCATTTAACGCTACTAGATAGTTCTGACCATCAAATCCCAATTCATTACCTACTTTAAGGGGTTTTGATCCCTTAATGTTATTGTATAGTGATTCCTTCTGACTCATCGCCAACCACCTGATCTACCTCTACCTCCACTCCTCCTCGGCTGCCTCCTAAATCCTCCTTCACTACTAACTCCTTCAGCCTTCGGCGACGCATCCGGAATGCTACTTGCCTCAGGAGCTAATGAACTGTCTACTTTATCTACCTTACCATGCCCACCAACATTCAACTGGACCTCATTCTTAAATACTGACGTCCAACCACCAGTGATCTCAATGACGTCGCCTTCACTTATCGAGCCAGCCATACGTCCCCATAGTGTTAGTTTTACCTTACCTGTCTCATCTCCAACTAACGCTTCACTAATGGTTCTCTCACCGGCTTTAGTTCTTATTACTTTTGGACCATCTGCTTTTAGAACGCGCACAACTACATGCACGTTCTCCATTCCAGGTTTCAAATCTATTACGTTTACCTTCACGTACTTCAACTCCGAAACGATATACAGTCTTAGACTAGCTATGGGGTTTATAAGTTTATATGGAGAGCGTAGTAGAGTTCACATGATTGTGTTATATACATTCTTAGGGTTGAAATGAAGGAACATGTTAGTCCTTGGAATGTAGTAGCTAGTGCCCCGAAGAAGGAGTTAACTACCAACGACGTATAAGTTGTTCTCCAGAGGGGCAAAATACTGACACTTAAGGTGTAAGGAGAATTAATGATTCAATTCCTTGCCCTACGTCTAGGGTCGTTGGATACTTGTTCAATGACAGATGAAACCCGACCAAAGGGCAGAACCTCAAAGGATGAATAGATAACTGTTTACAACTGAAGGCGTCGCCATTTATTGTGTGGATAAAGGTCCATAAGCATCATATCCTCCAGTGGTGATGGGCGCTGATGATACTAAAATCCAGATGGAGGCTTCCGGCCGCCCCACTGCTCAGCAAATGAGGGATATATAACCGAATAGATGCTAGAAACCCCGCTCCAAGGAAACCCAACCTTTAGAGTGAAGAGGAGGTCGGATTAATATAAAAGCAGCATTATAAGATCAAATTTAAAAATAATATAGGATTACTTAAGGAGGTGTAGTAGCTTGGTCTTAATAAATCAGAATAGGTGTATTGGTTGTGGCATATGCATTCCTTACTGCCCAAGGAGTGCTATTAAGTTAGACCCCAAGACCAAGAAGTCCTACGTGGTTGTTGAGGAGTGTGTTGAGTGCGGTACTTGTGTTAGGGTTGTTCCATGTCCTAGGGATGCTATAGAGCCCTACATTGAGGGCTATGCTAGGACTGTGAGAGCCCACTTTAGTGATCCATATACTACTCACCCAAGTACCGGTATTCCTGGCAGGGGTACCGAGGAGATGAAGACTAATGACGTAACAGGTAGGTTTAGAAGGGGCGAAGTTGGATTTGCAATAGATATCGGCAGGCCATTAGTAGGCGTTACGTTCGCTGAAATAGGTAGATTCGTTAGGGAGTTAAATGAAGTTGGTGTTGAGTGGGAGAAGGCCAATCCGATATTGTATCTACTTAAGGATTTAGAGAAAGGGAAGTTCCCTGACGAGTTGATGGGTGAGAAGATACACTCGGCTGTATTAGAGTTCAAGGTTCCCTTAAGTAAGGTTAACAAAGTCATTGAGAAGCTTAAGTATTTGGCTGAGACGACTGATACGGTATTTAGCGTTGGTGTTATATCTAGGGTTGATGAAGACTTCAGCATACCTGTGGTGAAGCTACTTAAGGAGCTAGGCTTGGAGGTAAGTCCATGGGCTAAGACAAATGTAGGTTTAGGGAGGCCTTTAATAGAGTGAGGTGGTATGACTCACACACACCATAGGATAGGATCTATAGACTCACTAAAGAGGGACTACGTAGTACTGATAATGGCTTCAAGGCACGTTAAGTATGTTGATGAGGAGGGTAAATTCAGGAAGGCTATGGAGATACTAGCTAGGCATAACCCTGTCAACATAGGTAATATGGTTGTAGGCAATAAGTACTGGAGGGATGAAATAGACATAATGACCAAGTTTAGGGAGCATGGAAACATAATCCATGGAGTATACACAGACTTAGAGCAGGTTAAGGAGGTACTAAGGGAACTTAAGGAGGCTAACCTAGGCCTATCAGTAGTCGTTACAGGCGTTTATGAGGAGGTATTTAAGGCGCTTAAGGAAGTAGGACTAAAACCGCACACAATAAACCTATCACTAGGTATTTGGGGTAGGACTGAGAAACTGCCACCTAAGGAAGTACTAGAGATCACTACAATGTGTGGACACTGTATGGTATCGCCGTCATTAGTGCTTAAGATGGTTAGCGAGATTAAGAAGGGGCATCTATCACCAACAAGTGCAGCTATAGAATTAGCTAAGTCGTGTGTATGTGGGGTCTTCAACGTTAAAAGAGCTGAGGAGCTGCTGAGAAAGATAGTTGCCAAATAGTCCCTTTAACTACCACTTAAGGGGCAATGCCAGCTATAGGGCTATATAGTGTTGCGAATCGCATGAGAAATCTAAGTTCTGTGGAGCCGCCGGCGGGATTTGAACCCGCGACCGCCGGCTTACAAGGCCGGCGCTCTACCCGCTGAGCTACGGCGGCCCCTTTAATTAATTCGGCTGTAGGTGTTTTAAGTATTTTTATCTTATTTTTCATAAAAATTTATAAGTATTGAAGAGTAAACTTTATAAGCTGTGGATATTAGGGAGTTAAAAACTTTACGCCGGGGTGATAAGTATATCTGAGCTAGGGAATAAAGTTGCTTCGGAGGTTAAATGCCCTCCTGATAAGATAGTTTATGACGAGAGCAGGGGTGAATATATATGTACAGATACTGGCGAGGTCATTGAGGAGAGGGTCGTTGACTTAGGTCCTGAGTGGAGGGCCTTCACTCCTGAGGAGAGGGATAGGAGGAGTAGGACGGGGTCCCCGCTATCTCCAACAATTCATGATGGCGGGCTTTCAACCGTTATTGATTGGAGGGATAGGGATGCTATGGGTAAGAAGTTGGAGCTTAAGAGGAAGTTAGAAGTTATGCGGTGGAGGAAATGGCAGATAAGGACTAGGATCCAGGATAGCATAGACAGGAACATAACTCAAGCGGCTACGGAGCTTGAGAGGATAGCCGATCAGTTAGGTCTTCCTAGGGCGGTTAAGGAGCACGCTGCATCCATTTATAGGAAGGCTGTTGAAAGAGGGACTGTTAGGGGGAGGGCGATAGAATCTATAGTAGCTGCTGCATTATATGCCGCATGTAGGATCTATAAGATTCCGAGAACCTTAGATGAAATAGCTCAATACACTAAGACAAGTAAGAAGGAGGTTGCTAGATGCTATAGATTACTTGTTAGGGAGTTAGGTATAAATATCCCAGTACTAGACGCATCCGACTTCGTAGCTAGGATCGCCTCAGCATTAGGACTTAGCGGTAAGGTAATTAAAACAGCCATAGAGATAATAGAGAAAGCTAAGGATATGGGTTTAACTGCAGGTAAAGATCCTGCAGGCCTAGCTGCAGCCGCAGTATATATAGCAGCCCAGCTAAATGATGAAAGAAGGACTCAGAAGGACGTCGCCCAAGTTGCCGGCGTAACCGAAGTAACCGTGAGGAATAGGTATAAGGAGTTAACTACATATCTTAAGATTGAAATACCTCAGCAGTAGTGCATGTAATGGTGCGTACAGCATTAAGCGGTAATTTTAATGCTTTGCTAATGGTTTGAGGACGTAGTGAAATGTCGACTCCCTTCGATATAGTTGACTACATATTACCTGATATTAAAGCGCTTATTTCTTGGAACTTAGCAAAGAAGGGAGTAGGACAGAGGCAGATAGCTAGGGCTTTAAGTACTTCACAGGCATTGATATCTAAATATCTTTCTAAGGATCCAGGATACTACCTAGAGAAACTTAGTAAACTAGGTATTGATATTAGCGAGTTAAATACCATCATCGAAGTAATTACGACGTATATAATTAAGGGTAGATTAAATGATGCTATCTCATATTTGACTATATATCTATTAACGTTACTCAAAGGGAGGAAATTATGTAATGCACATAAGCTCATAGCTAGGAGCTTATCCGATTGTAACGTATGTGACTACATCATACATGCATATAGTGATGAGTTAGTTGAGCGAGTTAAATACGTTACTTGGGTCCTTGAAACTTTACCTGATGCCGAGTTATTAGTACCTGAGATAGGTATGAATGTAGTTGAGGCGAGGCCTAATGCGAAAACCGTGTACGACGTTGTGGGTATACCTGGTCGGATAGTAAAAGTATTTAATAAAGTTAAAGCCGTCTCTCAACCAACATACGGGGGTAGTAGGTTTATGGCATCATTAATACTAGAGGTTATGAAGTACTTCCCCCACATTAGGAGCGCCGTAAACATTAAGTACTCAGAAGAAGCTGAGGATGCGCTCATGAAACTAAACTTCAACGTAACTAAGTTAAAACATTATGAAACCAGATCCCTTAACACGATACTTAGTTTAATCTCAAACGAATTAATGAGGGCTTCAACAGCTCCTGACGCGATTATCGATTTAGGTCCTCCGGGCTTCGAACACCTAATATATGTACTAGCTGAAGACTCACTTAAGTTGGTTAATAAATTAAATAACTTAATGAATGAGCTAAGAAGGAAGTATAAAAAGTAGTGGGCCCGCGGGGATTCGAACCCCGGACCACCCGGTTATGAGCCGGGCGCTCTACCTGGCTGAGCTACGGGCCCTACCCAAAATCCTTAACTAATCAATTCCTTATAAGTTTTAATAATTAACAGTAGCTATATTCCATAACTAAAGGCTAAAGTGCATTAGCCCAAAAGGGCTTGTGGCAGTTTTGGAATTAGAGGTTTTAGGGTCTTTGTGGGTGCTTTAGTGCCCTAAGCCCTATCGTGCATGCCGAATCAGCATGCCTGCCTAGCCTAGGAGCTCTAACGATGCCTATAAGGTCCTAGAACCCAATGAAATTGGCTGCGAGGGCTTTAGGGGGTCTAAGCGACCGTAGGTGGGGAAAGTACAACAAACTCGGAAGAGCGTGACAAACTCAAGAAAAGGCTTAGACTTGGGCAGGCACACTGCGCCGCCTCATAGCCTTAAAAGACTTATCATCTTAATACGCTTTGACCATCGCTATAGCCCTAGACCATTTTTCCCTCTTTTAAGAAGCCCTCTACAACTCTTACGCATTATAAGTGTCGTTTAAAGATAAGTACTAAGCACATTAGGTTATGAAGCTGTGAACCTATAATATTACTAAGATGGTATGGGAGATGTTACGATGTAACCGAGGCCGTCTCATTTGGGTTCCCGCCTTCATTTGGTGACTCAATTTTTAAAATTACCTCTGATTCTTTCTCGAGCGCTTTAAGTAATTTAATACCTAGCTCACTCAACTTATATACCCTATAATTACCCTTGGAGTTTATTAATTCAACCAGATTTAATGCCTCTAGTATATGGAATGTTGCAAGGACTTCATACCTTGGAAGCCCAGTTAATGAGACAACATCCCCTGGTGTTACAACCCTATCCCTCATATTCATTAATATTAACTTTAATCTAGACTTAAACTCATTCAAGTTATTCCCCACCACATAAGATGTAGTTAATCGGTAAAGCATAAAAGAATTTAGGGGCTTGATCTTCTTAAAAGAATTACCGCACCTAGTAACGACTTTATAAGTTTTAGCGCGATCGCCAAAGATCATAAACAATTCGCTCACTAGAGTGGTTGTCCGTAGCTATTGCCATGGTTTCTTGATCGGCTCAGCTACTATGGCCTCACCAAACACGGACACACTTAGTAACGCAAATGCCGTAGAGGCTCTCAAGCCAAAGCAGGCGGGAACTTATGATGCAGCTTCGATGATATGGGGTGCTGAGGGCAGCGAAGCCGAGAGCGAGGACTTAACATCAACTCACATCAAGTCCCATGAAGCTCTATCTCAACTACTACCACATTGATGTTCCTAGCCTTAAGGTAAAAACTTATTTACTTCTCCTTAATTTTATAGTGAGGTTGTTAAATATGGTTAAGGTTAAAGTAAATCAAGATACCTGTATCGCATGTGGCGTGTGTTATTCGCTATGTCCCCAAGTATTCGAGGCAGGTGAGGGAGGGAAGTCGCAGATAGTTGCTCAATATAGGGTTAGCGGCAGTTTAACTGAGGGTAACGTGGATGAGTCATTGAAGGATTGTGTCGAATCAGCTAAGAATTCATGCCCAACCTTCTCGATAACTACGGAGTAGCCTTAGCGTTAAGCTAATGGCGAACTAATGACAACATTTTTAATCACCTTTTAAAACTTAATTAAAAACTTATTATTTTACTTGAATTATTCTATTCGTCTTGATTAATTACTTAAGGACCCCTAGTTGTTTAAATGCGTCCGTATATCCCCTAATCATGTAGGCTATATCATGCCTTAATGCTATGAAGTTGAATCCCTTCTTGATCTTATCTAGTGCATCTTGAGGATCTTGGGTCATTATACCGGCGATCTTCTTAGCCTCCTTAGCTGCCTTTAATACTTCCTCAACAGCTGCTATGTATTTCGGATTATTGAATTCTTGGAATATCCCTAGAGATGCTGATAAATCGTTAGGACCTATAAATACGCCGTCTATGCCGTCGACTGATAGTATTTCTCTAACGTTCTTAGCTCCTTCCTCAGTCTCTATTTGAACTATTACTAATATTTCCTCATTAGCTTTCTTGAAGTATTCCTTAGCGCTCTGGAATCCGTACATTATGCACCTCCTAGGACCTACCCCCCTAATACCTTGTGGTGGGTACCTACATGCCTTAACTGCCTGAATAGCCTCCTCCTTAGTACTTACCTGGGGTACTAGAATCCCTTGAGCGCCTGCATCTAAGACCCTCTTAATGACTACGAAGTCATTCCACGGCACCCTAACTATTGGGACTATGTTAGTACCCCTTAAGGGCATCATTAAGAACTCGACATCCTTAACTTCTAGTGGGGCGTGCTCCATATCAATGACGAACCAATCAAATGGTAAGTTAGATAATGCCTCAGTGATTTCGGGATATGCCATGGTGATCCATGTACCATATGTGACCTCGCCGCGAGCTACCTTCTCTTTAACTTTATTCACCATTTTGTCACCGATCAAATATCGCGTGAGGTAATAAAAACCTGTTTAGGTATTAACTGTAAAAAGACCTTAAGTTGTTTAATCCGTTTTAACCCTTAATAGCTTACCTTCATACATGGCTTCATAGACTTTAAGGACTCTCTCTTTAGTTAGCTCTATAGGGCTATTAGGTCTAGGCCACTCCTTAATAGTTCTCTCTGCAAGCACCTCTAACTCGGCTTTAGATATTCCTATTTCCTTAAGGCTTAAAGGCACGCCTAAATCCCTAACTAAATTCCAAGTTGCTTTAATGACTTCCTCAGCCGCCCCCCATACACATAACCCCGTGGTGTCGATTCCCGCAGCTCTAGCAATCACAGCTAATTTCTCAGGTATTGCCGGTAGATAGAACTCCATCACATAAGGCAACGTCATACCGCACCCAGTCCCGTGGTGGACCTTATACTGGGGTCCGAATGTCTGGGATATACTATGACCTAATACAGTCCTACCAACGTTTAACGGCACCCCTGCCGCAGTTGCAGCCAATGACATAAAGTACCTTGCCTCAACATCATTACCCTTATAATACGCCCTCCTCAGGTACTTAAATACAAGCTCTATAGAGAGAAGTCCAAACATATCAGACATCGGCGTAGCGTCCAGCGATATCATGCCCTCTACAGCATGACTTAGTGCATCAAGACCAGTACCAGCAGTAATCCGAGGTGGCAACGTATATGTGAATACCGGATCAACCACAGCTATGTCTGGAATAACATTATATCCATTAATTCCTACCTTACCTGCGCCTTTAGTAAATACCGTATATCTGCTTATTTCAGACGCTGTACCAGCCGTGGTTGGTAGGGTTATTACCGGTGTCACCCTCTTAGGTATTTTATCCATGCCTATGAATTCCTCAACATCCTTAGTTGGATTATCTTTAGCAGCTGCAGCCACCTTAGCTACATCTAATGTAGATCCGCCACCGATCCCTATAACTGCCTTAAAATCGCCCTTCCTAATGTACTCAGCCGCCCTCCTAGCACAATCAACGCTAGGCTCATACTCTATATCAGTATATATATCTACGTGATAACCCCCCTCCTCCAAACCCTTAATGGTCTTAACTGTATGATCCAAAGACTTAATAGCTGGATCTAAAACCATTAACACGCTAGAACCCGAATCGATACCCAGCAATTTAAGTTCATTAGCTAATTTAAGTGCCCCACCGACCTCAAAGACCACCCTTTTAGGTATATAGAAATACGTCGCAGCAGTAATTAACCGGTAAGGAGAGTAGGGGACCGACGTTATATACACCCATAAATACTATAATGCATACCCTAATAAAGTTATAGCAGACGGGTTCGGGTTTCATCGGGCTTGACATTGTTTGATGTCAAGCCCTCTACCCTTGGCTTCATCGCCCTCAGGGCCCCCTTCATCGGGCCAATATCGTTGGGCCCCGCCCGGGGCGACCAAGCCCGCAGCTCCTCCGTCGGAGCCTCAGGATCATCGCCGTGGGGAGACCTCTGCACCTCGGACTTCCTGCTTCAGGTGAGGGATTCGATATTAACGCTTATAGACCTTTTATGAAACTTAAAGTAGCTAACAAAGGCTTTCATTTGTAATTAAATCCTTGGTGCAACCCAATAATTTATTATGGTGCCATCGCTTAGGTTTAATGTCATTTTTAGGGGTAGTGAAGCACCGTATTCGACTGTAACTACATCACCTGCCGTTAATGAGGTAGCTATAGTTTTAAGTAGATCTAAGTCATATTTACAACTAACGTGCGATTCCTTAGATTCCAACGCGTAAAGCGGTTTATCAAGCATTAATATCTGCTTAAATGCTTTATTCTCGGAAGTACTTCTAACCTCTACCTGTCCTTCACTATATATCAATTCTAAGTGCTCATTAACTAGCTTAGCATCACGTATTATCTTCCTTAATTCATCGGAGTCTATTTGAAATTTCACAGATAGATCGACATTTATGGACCCGATCAATTCCACACCAACCTCCTTAACATCAACTGAGTAACTCCTCTCAGTACCTGACTTGGTATTTATTAATATTACCTTAAGATCTCTAGATCCATCCTCATACATCATAACCACACTATCCCTCCTAGTAGTTCTTCTAAACACCCTCAAGAAAGATGTACGTTCAACAACAACAGATGTCTCCTTATCAACCTCAAACTCCTCGAAAGCTGTTTGGGGCATGTTAATCTCGACCATTAAGTTCTTATCAGGGCTTAATGCACGTATCAATAAACCACTCTCACTAACACTCATAGGTACTTCGTCGAGGGGCTTTAAACTCCCTTGAAAAACCCTCTTTATTACATTACCCACTGGATATTTAATCCTGAACATCTAACCACCATAATTATTTTTTATAAATTTATAATTTTATCTTTATACTAGCACCTAACGACTTCGTATTTTAAGCATCGAATAATAACTGAGTCATTAAATTGGAAATAAACTTATAAGATTTAGTACTCCCTCCATAAATGAAGGGGTTTTCGGTCTAATGCCTCGAGTCATGTTAGTAAAGACGTTTACCGGCTATCTATACGTCGAAGGTGAGTGCAATGATTTAATTGAGATACTTAAATACCTTCGCGATAAATATGGGAGGAGGACCGCTGACGTAGATGACGCTATAAGAATCCTAAGTAACTTCAGCATATTCTATGATATGATGAGGAGGAAGTTTAAAGACTTTATAGCTCCTAGGAAGGATGAGGCCGATTTAATAAAGGGCCTAGTAACCGTAGATAAGGTTAAATTGATTAAGGAGGGGGGCAAGGACTTAGGGGTAATAGTCTTCGATAAGAGAGTTGAGTTAAAGCTCTTGCTTAACGCTATGAAGGAGTTAGGTATTGAGGTCAATATTGTGGAAGAGTGAGTTACTTACTCCTCCTTCGTCTACCCCTACGTCCTTCTTTAACGCCAGCTACCTCCCCTGATGTAGTTGTTGGCTGACTTACCTCAGTAAAGCCTTTAATGAGCTTATGCCATTCCTCAACTTTAGATAACATTAACTCTAAGCTCTCTATAGAGAATTCGGAAAATACCTCCTCATCTACTTCCTCATCGGATGCTTCACTACTTACTGACTCGGAGATCTCTTCATCTACGCTGGACTCCTCTGTTGGCGTTGGAGTTTCATCCTCGCTCAAGGGCACTCCCTTAACACCTTAGGGTTTATTTATATTTTAAGTTTTAATGACGTATAGGTTTCTGTCCCCACGTATCTTAACCATAGCCTCATATTTACCTAGATTAGCTAACTGTTTCTTAACTACCTCATAGTTAATTAAGCTACTGCCTAGGATTTTAGATATGTAGTTTAGATTATTAACCTCCTGAATAACGAAGGCAACGATGTAAGCTGAATTAGCGATCACCCCTGGATCTATATCTAGAGGTTGTTGAGTCACTATAATTAGGTTTAACCCGAACTTCCTGCCCTCCATAACTAACTTACTTAGTAATGGCGCCGTCCTCCCCCCTAAGAACCTACGCGCTTCATCAACCACTATAAATAATTGCCTACCAAACCTCCTTACGTAGGCATCCACCATATGAAGGATTGTTTCTACATAGATGCTTCTAAGAAACTCGCTATCAGTAACACTTAAGTCAACTACCGATATCCCATTAAAGAGCTCATCGACCTTTAGCGTAGTTGATGTTAGGTATGGTCCCTTTAATAGGTCAATGTAAGGCAATAAGGAATACAGTATATCCTTGCTAAAGTAGTCCTCCTTAATACCTGAACCTACCTCTAGCGATCGAGTTAGTACTTCGTATACATCTTTGAATGTAGGTATTAAATCGCCTGACTTCTCGTACGTATCTAATATTAAGTTATAGAGTGCGTACTTCTGTAAGTTACCTAATTTAAAGACCCTCCTTATCATGTCGCTGACTTCCTCTGCCCTAGTGTTCTTAGGTCTTCCTAACAGCTCTAGCGGGTTAATAGGATTATCATAGGGAGTTAACACCCTACCACCTAAGCCCTTAACAAGATCTACATACTCCCCATGAGGATCGATTACGAGTACCGATGCCCTTCTAGAAAGCTGCTTAACAATATTTTTAGCTAAGTACGACTTACCGCTGCCGCTCATACCGACGATAACCATATGTTTATTTACTAGACTGGTTAAAGGTACCTTAATGAAGCCGGTAAATGAAGGAATGGGCCTGCCCTTACTCCCCAACTTCCTAATTATCCTACCTAATACAATATAATCCTCCTCGACGCTAAGGCTTAGTTGACCAGCCGTGAGAGCTAACGGCATAGTAATCCATGAAAACATAGCGATAAGCGTTGAAATAACGTACTTAAGTACAATCATCTTTGTCTCAGCTACCGCAAGATATGAGGAAATCAACATTGAATTGATGAGTAGGCCTATAAATGCTATATATGAATCCGCAGCTAGTTGGCCTAGTTCGCTAAGCAGCAACCCCCTTGAGTTGGGGATTAGAGTGATCACGTAGGTAGCTATCAATGATGAGCCGCTAATCAGCAGAAAGTCGCTGAACTTACTTAAGTCTAATTTGATATCCAATGATGGAACCCTAAGCTTCCTGAATAGGGATGAAGTTAATGACGCACCTATAATAAAAGGCACGGATATGTATGTCGTATTTAACGCATTTAATGATATGCCTAATTTGACGAAATGAATGAGTAGTATTGCTAAGAACTCAATAAACAATATTAATACGTTGCCTAGCAACCCTACTAGTAAACCGGCTACGAATACAACTATCATTGATAGATTGGTAGCGATGAATAGCTCCATAATATTTGAAGCATAACTCATTAACGTATTAAGCACCATATTAACTAGTGCTATAAGAATAGCTACTAGCAAATCCCGAGCCCTAGCTTCACCCATCATCACTAGTGTATTAGCTAAACGTATAAGTTTTTCGAAGTAAACTAGCTATTAATGTGGTGAGATGTATTAACGATACGCTGAAATTGCTACACCCTGAGCTAGTTAATGTTATACGTAATTACGGTTATGAAGTACTTACCGAAGTCCAGAGGAGATCCATACCAATAATACTCAGCGGCTATGACGTATTAATAGTTGCACCTACAGGGAGTGGAAAGACCGAGGCAGCCATTTTCCCATTAATATCTAAGATACTGTATAACCGAGATAAACACCTTCCAATTTCAATAATCTACATAACTCCGTTAAGGGCTCTTAATAGAGATCTTATGAAGAGATTATTAAATATATGTCACGATCTGGGCTTAAGTATTCAAGTACGTCATGGAGATACCCCACAAAGCTTAAGGAAATCCTTAGAGAAAGACCCCCCATACATATTGGTAACAACCCCTGAGACCTTCCAATACCTACTCATTAAACCATCCTTACGCGACCCACTCGCTAATGTTAAGTGGGTGGTCATCGATGAATTCCATGAGTTAATAGCTAGCAAACGAGGAGCCGAGTTAATAGCTTCTCTTTATAGGCTTGAGTTAATAGCAGGTAGATTTCAACGGATAGCGCTATCTGCCAGCATAAGTGACATAGAATTAGCTAAGAATGTACTATCGCACGGAAGGTTAGTATATGATGTAGTAGTACCGTATGTTAGGGACATGGATATTAAGGTAATAACCCCATTTAACAATGGATCCATAGTAGATAGAGTCCAATTAGTAAGTAGTTTGATGAATGAGCATAAGCAGGTACTAATATTCACTAATACCAGGGATGAGGCAGAGTACTTAGGCCTTAAGTTAAGGGACCTTGGTAATGAGGTCTACGTTCATCATGGTAGCCTATCTAGGGATGAGAGAGAGACCGTCGAGGAAGAACTTAAACGTGGGTTAATTAAGGGTGTGGTAGCTACATCAAGCCTTGAGCTAGGAATTGACGTAGGCAGCATAGATGCAGTTATACAGTTCTCGTCACCTAGGCAAGCAGTTAAGTTAGTTCAGAGAGTGGGTAGAAGCATGCATAGAGCTAATTTAAAGGCTAAGGGATACGTAGTTACAGATGCCTCGTTAGATGATATATTAGAGTCCTTAGTGATTTCACGTAGAGCCCTTAATAATAACTTAGAGGACCTAGTAGTATACGAATGTCCATTAGATGTCCTAGCACATCAATTAGTCGGTTTAGCCCTTCAGAAAGGCGAGGTTAATATTGACTTCATTTGCGACCTATTTAGAAGATCCTATGTATTTAGGAATCTAAGCTACGACGACCTAATCAGCTTATTGAATTTACTTTCAGAACTAAACTTAATTAAGGTCGTGGGGGACAAGGTTTTACCTACCAATAAAGGCAGGATCTACTATCTAACAACTACGATGATTGTTGATTCACCTCATTATGATGTAGTAGATCTAGCTAGTAGGAATTATATAGGCCACCTAGATGAGGAATTCGTTGCCTTAGAACTTACTCAGAACGCCACCTTAGTACTGGCTGGTAGATTATGGAGAGTAGTTAGCATCGATGAGGAGTCTAAAAAGGTTTACGTTGAGGAGGTAAATAATAGCGAATGCTTAATACCCTCATGGGTTGGCGAAACAATTCCCGTCGATTATAAGGTTGCTAGGGAGGTATGTAGCGTTAGGAGGTTGATAGCCCTTAATCACCTACCCGATATCTATAGGAATTTAATATCCGATGAAGCATTAAGATATATAAGTGAATTATTACTAAATCACCTAAGCAAAGGTTATCCATTACCTACGGAGAACTTAGTTGTAATTGAAGTAAGAAAGTCGTCACCCTCATTAATAGTAATTCATTCATGCCTAGGTAGTAGAGGTAATAGAGGCCTGGGCTACTTAGTTGGGTATTTAATAACTAAGTTCTTAGGGTTAAATCCATCAATTAAGGTAGATCCATATAGGGTGATCATTCAATTACCTATATACGTGCCATCCAAGAACTTGGAAGAGATAATCAAACATATAGTACATGGCGATTTAGATGAAGTTCTTAGGGAGTCCTTAGTTAAGTCAACAATATATAGGCATTGCTTAATTAATGTACTTAAAAGACTAGGTATAATACCCGATAACGCGACGTTGAATATAGTCAACGCATTAGCTAGGAGGTTTGAAGATAATGAAGTTATTGTAAAGGAAGTAGTTAATGAGTTAACAACTAAGTATGTTGATTTAAGGGCTGTTAAGGAGTTAGTAACTAAAATTAAAGAAGGAAAGACATCGATCAAATTTATAGATGTAAGCGAGTTATCACCGCTAGCCCTAGAAGGACTTAAAGCGCCTTCATTTACTTCAAGGGTATTAGCTAATTACCTACCTAGGAATGCCATTGCTGAATTGATTAGAAGGAGGTTGATGAATAAGCAAGTTAGGTTGATCTGCCTAATATGCGGCTATAACTACGTAGCTAGTTTAAGGGATTTGCCAGATGTTATTACATGCCCTAGATGCGGCGTTAGATACGTGGGGGTTAGTAAGGATCTAGATGAAGATGTAGTTAAGATCATTTTAAAGGGAATGAAAGCCGGAGGTAAATTCAAGTTTGTATTAAGTGAGGAGGAAAAGGAATTATTTACTAGAATTAAGGAGTCGGCATACCTAGTACTAAATTACGGTAAAAGGGCTGTTATAGCCCTTACAGCATATGGCATTGGCCCTGAATCTGCCAAGAAAGTCCTTACAGCGAGATCTGATGAGGAGTTCTATAACTTGATATATGAATTAGAGAGAAGATACATAACTACGAGGAGGTATTGGGATTGATTTATAATGAATAAATTTATTGACCGCAGATTAAGGCTTATTAGGTGCTTGGACTGTATTATTGGGATAGATTAAGTTGGGTCGAGTTTGAGACGTTAGTTAAAGATTTAGACTTAGTTGTATTACCGGTGGGAAGCGTTGAGCAACACGGCCCCCACCTACCTTTAGGACTTGATTATCTAATAGTTGACGAGTTAAGTAAGAGATTTGTAATTAAAGCCTATGAAGTAGGCATTAAAGCAGTTAAGCTACCACCGATAGCCTACGGATTAAGTAGCATGTGGTTAGGCAATCCAGGAACAATAACAGTTAACTTCGATTCGTTCATGAGCTACGTATACGATGTAATTAAGGCGGTCCTGCTATGGGGAGTTAAGAGAGTGCTCTTACTTAACGGACATGCAGGTAACTCGGATGCATTAAGGGTTGTAGCATCTAAGATCGTTAACGAATTGAAGGGAGATCATCTAATAGTGGTTACTACATGGTGGGAGTTGGTAGGCGACATAATTAAGGAGCTATTCCCTAAGGGGTTCTTCCACGCCGATGAAGTCGAAACCAGCATTGCATTAGCGTTAGGAATCGATGTAAAGGGTGATTTAGAGGGCTCTAGCATCCATAGAAAATACGATGAATTCTGGCATAGCCTAGACTTAACTAAGAGGCCTAAGGCTTACGTATATAGGTATGAGGCCGTTAAGAGGGTCCCAGGGAGCTACGGAACACAGAAAGGTGTTAGCTACGATAAGGGAGCTACATTGGTTAATTCGATTATAGATAGGTTGATTAAGCTAACTAAAGACTTGCTACATAATAAAATCTAACCTGCTAACCTATACTCAACACCCGAATATAGGTATACGTGCCCTGCCTTAATCAAGGCATCGAGCAATCTTCTTTCCTCACTACTCAATTTATCAACTTCACCTACCTTAATAGGTAATTTAGATTTAAACTTATTTAAGAACTTTAAACTAACAACTAGCTCATCTATGACCGCTACCTTACCGCTACTTACGTATTCCTCTAACGTCTTACTACTTAATTTAAGGGCTTCATTAATTGGTAGTAAATGCCTCAATTCAAGAGCTGTTAGTAGTTTATCGTTGTCACCGTTCTTAGACGACTTAACCCTGATATCCGGCAGTGACTTCTTAATGAACTTGATCTCGCCCTCCAACTTAGCGACCCTCTCACTCAATTCATCAATTTTAGCTAGTAAATCATTAACTACATTAGTTAAGTCATCAATACTAAACCCTCTAGCAGCTCTCTTACTAGCTGGGTATTCTACAGTATTTAAATCCGATGATACCCTGGCTACATAACCTCCCCTAGAACTCCTTATTACCAGACCCGACTCCCTTAATTTATTAATGGCTGCCCTAACTGAAGCTAAGCTAACACCTATCGCATCAGCTATCTCCCTAGGAGTTGCGCCCGGGTTATTTTTTAAGTAACTTAGTACCCTCTCCTCTATACTCATATCATATCAAGTTAACCTACTTTACGTAATTTAAGAATGTACTCCCCATAGTTAAATCTAGATCGACCGTCACAACGTCGGTCCAACGCCTGGAGTTTTCCTAGGCATCCTCTCATTATCCCCAGATGTGTATAGTAGACCTCTCCTCAACCCTGAGACCTCCTAAGGGCCATTATCACTCTATCAAAACTCTAAGGGTATAAGCTAGTGCTATGTACCCAACATCGCGTGCTGTAATACATTTCCTCATGGAGAGCTTAATCGTCCTCGAAACAGATGTGCTCCTAAAGATCATATAGTGTCACCTAGTAATCATCGAGCTCAACACTCTCTCTTCAAGCTCTTCCCCTCTAAACATATCCAAGGTATCTTAGGGAGTTGAACACTCCTTAATGTGGTATACTGAGAGTGGTGGATCTAGTAACTTACCACCTAAACTTTCAATTCTCTTTATTGCATTCCAAGCTTGTCTTGTGATGCGGTTGTTTCAAAAATCCTTCGTGAGCTATTTATTACGTGAATGGGGTTCATATATATTCTCTAGCTGGTGCTCATAAGGGGGTGAACAAGGTTGTTCATGGAGAGGCCTCCTGCGGTGTGCCCTTTGAGCAGATTTGTGCACAGGTGCTCGCGAAGCCGGCGGTTGCGCAGCTTGGGAATCGCGTTGGACAGGTCAAAACGCACCACACGCAGCAGGAATGGGGTGGTACCAGGGGTTCTGGTCTCATGGCGGCTCATATTAACTGGCATCGTCGCCCGCCTCATCGCCCCTATCTCGCCTGCT
>ERZ1669248.170-NODE-170-length-37992-cov-24.050057_pt1 | contig 37992 bp, 46 predicted proteins | sample MGYA00579296_ERZ1669248 | MGnify/ENA primary metagenome ERZ1669248 (study PRJEB41166, sample SAMN08046057) | hot springs metagenome | biome: hot spring; feature: neutral hot spring; material: thermophilic sediment; isolation source: thermophilic sediment from...
GCCGGTAGGTGGCTCCTGCTCAATTGACGGAGCATCTCGCATCACAAGAGTTACACTTTCGTGTGCTAATGGGCTCGAGAATGTCGGATCTATTGTCACTCCGATCGCCCCGACCTTTCTCTTCTCCTTGTTTCCAGCAATTATGTCGAGGTTTACCGAACGACATATCTCGACAGCCTTTCCATTTACCTCTGCCACTCCGACAACCTCCCTTGGCACCATGATGAGAGCTGTAACTGTCCCGAAGCCGGATCCGCTCCAGATCTTTCTCGCTCCGTTAGGCGTAATTTCATATATTGCAACACTTCCTTGCATCGGATTGCCCTTCTCGTCCACTAGCTTTATCTCCAAGCTAGCGAAAATGTGGCCTGTTACAGAGCTCACTGTGAACACTCCGGCGACGGGAAGTATTAGAAGAATTAGAACAAGGGCGATATATTTCTTACCCAACCACTGCCCCATTGTATCGCCCCAGGACATTTAGCTTCCTCTTTTTTTAAACTTTTTAAAGGATTTCTTTTTTTGTAAGCTAGTTTAGGAGTTCCTACGAGGAAGCTCCAGAAAATGATGCTGTTACACCCTCAGTTCTCAGCAGAAGTTCATTAGGAAACTCCTAGAATGCAGATTAAAATACAATAAAAATAATTTATTATATTGATCAGAAAGAACTCCAAGGCATATATAAATCTAGTCCTTATGTTCTTATTTAATATTTAAAATTTGCTATACCTCTTAACAAGCTAGATCTAAGCTTGATGAGATTGACCTCTATGACAACGGCCTCGACAACACGTTGATCATGTTTTTATCGCTATAACATGTAAATAAGAAAAGTTGCTACTTAGAAACTACAGTAAGGTATAAACGACTAAAAAGACCAATCTCGAAGCTATTACCATTTTAAAAAGAACGCCGGGGGTGGGATTTGAACCCACGTGGCCCAATGGGCCATCGGATCTCGAGTCCGACCCCCTACCTTGCCGAGCCCCTCTCTCTGGCTAGGGCACCCCGGCCAGATTTTCAACGTTTGTGGCTTATAAGCTTAGCGGGCTTCCTGTACTTGATCATCTCTACTTTATTATAAGTAATACTAAGCGTTCCTGATATCGCTAGAGAAACCTCCTTTTTGAGCTATTGCACAGCAGGAGCACAAGAATGTTAACTGAGCTGATAAATTCAAACAAAAAGCGCTGAAAGCAAAAATGCAATCATAAATTGTGGAAGTTAATACAGAAATACCACTACAAAGGTTAGGCTTTCTTAGGGAAGTTAAAGTAGTAGCGGGGCCTGGATTCGAACCAGGGACCTCCGGGTTATGAGCCCGGCGGGCTGACCAGGCTGCCCCACCCCGCTGTTATAATCTGGTAGCTTCTCTTTATAAATTTTGGCTTAAATAAATGTATTATTATTATATTCACGGTCTTCTCTCAATAGTTTGGTTTTCCAGTGGCTAAGTTTTTATTTATTGCTTCCAGGGAAAGTTTTACCTCTTCTTCTCTAGAAAAGCCTTTATTTTATCCTTTGCATCCATAGATAGGATTCCGAAGAGCGCTGATTCTAGCTCAGAGCTTCCACTGTTTACTGCTATTTTAGATGCCCATATTGCTTTTTCCGGCTTGGATGCTATCTTTAGGCAGAGATTTACAGCTTCCATCATAAGTAGATCATCCCTAACGACCATATCAACAAGCCCCATCCTTTCTGCTTGCTGAGCTGATATATGCTCACCTGTCATCATCATCAGCTTTGCTCTCGATGCTCCTATCAGCAATGGGAGCCTTTTAGTTGCCCCTCCTCCTGGTATCAATCCTATGTTCACCTCGGGCTGTCCCAGCCTAGCGGACTCTGCAGCAAGTCTTATGTCGCATCCTAGGGCAATTTCTAATCCTCCTCCAAGGCAATATCCATTTATTGCTGCTATTATTGGCTTTGGAGACTTCTCAATTAGCTCCACTGCTGCCTTGAAGTCTTCTGAGTATCCCATCATCTCCTCAGGACTTAACTGTAGGAACTCGCTTATATCAGCTCCAGAGGAGAAAGCCCTTCCAGTACCTGTCATTATAACTGCTCTGATGTTTGCATCTGAAGAAAGGTCTAGCATGGCTTTTTTCAGCTCATCCAGCATCTGCCTTGATATGGAGTTTAGCTTTTCAGGCCTGTTCAACTGTATCACAGCAACCGGAGGTCTGTAGAGAATTTTTATTGTTTCCATCTGCTTTTCTTGGAAGTACTCGTGGAATCCAAATCCTGATTTAGTCCCAGTCCTGCCAAGCTCAAGCATTTTGAGCAGAAGAGGATCTGGTGAAAATTCAACGGACCCAGTGATCTCGCTGAGCTTTCTCAGGGAGCTTACAATGGCATCTATTCCCATCTCATCGGCATACTGAAATATGCCCTTTGGATACCCAAGCCCGAGAATAGTGGCCTCATTTATCTCCTGAAGGGAGGATATCCCCTCTCTTAACAGATATGAAGCCTCGTTCACAGCAGGAGAGATGAGCAAAACCGGATCAGCCCTGTCGAATGCTGATATATCTGGCTTCTTGTACGTTCCAGGAGATGGATACCTGTAGAATCCATCTCCTGTTTTCACCCCCAGCTTCCCCCTGTCCATCATCTCTTTGAATGTCTGGCAGGATTCTATCGCCATTCCCCTGCTCCTCACAGATTCTATTATGAAGTAAAGAACATCTATTCCTATATAATCAGATAGCTCAAAAGCTCCCATTGGGAATCCGATCTTTCTCAGCGCTGAGTCCACCTCCTCGACTGAATAAATACCCCTTCTTACCAGAATACATGCAGTATTCAGCAACCTTATCATTATTCTGTTCACTATAAAGCCTGGTATGTCCCTTCTGACAAGAACGGGTTTTTTTCCTATCCTCCTGACGAACTCCATCATCTGCTTTACCACATCATCTGAAGTATCTCTCCCCCTGACCACTTCTACAAGCTGCATCACAACAGGAGGGTTGAAGAAATGAAGACCAAGCACTTTATCCGGCCTTCTGGTGCATAATGCGAGCTCTGATATTGGAATACTGCTCGTATTCGTTGCTATCACAGCATCTGGCCTGGAGTTAGCATCAATCTCAGAGAAAACCTGTTTCTTGAGCTCAAATATCTCTGGAACAGCTTCTATCACCAAATCCACATCTCTCACAGCTTCTTTTATTGATGTAAATGTTGATATAAGGGATATTACTTCCTCAGGAGATCTGCTTATCCTTCCTTTCTCATGAAGCTTTCTGAGGCTCCAGCCTATTTTCTCCATTGCACTTCTCAGAATATCCTCCTTTATATCCACCAGATTTGTTTCTATCCCGTTTATTGCGAGAACCTCTGCTATACCATGCCCCATTGTGCCTGCTCCTATAACAGCTGCCTTCCTCACCATGAGGACACCTAGAAACATGAAGGAAAAATTTTTTAATCTTTTTGCACTCTTACAGCAACGCTACTATGATTAATGTTAGAGCATAATTTGGAATAAAACTAATAAATTAAAGATAGCTTATGCAGATTTTGGTCTAAATGATCTCTGCTGATTTACCGGAAATACCTTCATATTTTCATGAATTCAGATAATTTCATCTATGGCTTTCCTTGGATCAAATATTGCATAGTCTTTAATAGATGTGCCCGTGCCGAGGAAGAGTATCGGCTTTCCCAGGACATAAGATGACTGAATAGCTGCTGCATATCCTCCTGCATCAACTTTTGACACTATTATCGCATCTATTGGCACAAATTGGCTGAATCCAATGCATTGATTAACTACGTCGGAGCCAGCAAGTCCATCTACCACAAGCACGTTCAAATCCGGCTTTGTTATCCTTACTATCCTCCTGAGCTCCTCTCCAAGGTTTTTGTCCATAGCTCTTCTTCCTGAGGTATCGCCTAAGACGACATCAAACCCCTTGGAATGAGCTCTCTGCACGGCATTATATATTACAGCAGCAGGATCTGCTCCCCTCCCACCCTTTATCACTTGAACATGGATCTCCTTAGCATAGCCTTCTAACTGTTCTTCTGCCGCTGACCTGAATGTATCTGCTGCTGCTATCAGAGGAATAAACCCCTTTTTAATCAGGATATCGGCTGTCTTGACCAAGCTAAGTGATTTTCCAACTCCATTAAATCCAAAAAATAGAAATATTGGTGTCCTCCCTTCTTCCTTAGCTCTTCTTATGATAATCCCTAGATCTGGAGGTTTCAATTCTATTCTCTCCAATATATGCTCCTTTATCTTTTCCCTCAAAAAGGCATCATCCACCTTATCTCTCCCTGATAGCTCCCTCTTTATATGCTCCTTTATTCCATCCAAAAACTGGACAGATAGACCTGCCTCTAGAAGTTCTAACTCAAGCTCCAAGAATACTTTATCCAGATTTTTTCTTCCAGCGCTAGCTATTCTAGAGCATAGATCTGATAGTATTTTCTTAAGTTCTCCTGGCAACTCTACCGCCCTGCTCTGCTGCTATTAGACTTGCTTCTATTTGTCTCAGGTTCACCTGTATTTGTATCAACTCCTTTCTTATCTCCTCAAGCTTCCCTTTTAGCTCCTCTATTGCCTTATCTGGGCTCATCTCCGCATATATATTGGCTCCCATCTGAACTAGTACTTTATCTGTTGACACCTTGTTCAGCATTATGGAGAGAAAAGCTCCTATTGGAAGTATCACCGGCCCTAGTTCCTGCTTTTCCAGTTTTGACAAGGTCTCCAATGTCTCTATGCTCCTCTCCACATCGCTGTAGAGAATGTTCAGTCTGCTTGACTCATTCAGGAGGAGCTGATATGTGGTCCTAAGAGCTGCAAGATCCTGTTCCCTCTGCTGGCCTGACATTTCACCACCTTGACTTATAGGAGAAGAGGGTATAATAAATGCTTTCGGCATATATCCCCATCGCCCAGAATGCTCCTGCTTCACTACCATAACTACTCCTTTATTGGTATATCCTCAGCAGAGTTATTTTAAAACCGTACTAAGGTGGCAGTTTTAAATAGGGTTGTATCTCTAGCTGGGACCCCGATGGTTGAGATGGTGCTCGATATAGCAGATCCTAAAAGTGGTAAGACTTATCATGTAAGGATTGATTCCACTGCCCTAATAGGAAAGAGAATAGGAGAAGAGATAGCTGGAGATCAAATAGGGCTTCCAGGATACAAACTTAAGATAACGGGAGGAACTGATAGAGATGGTTTTCCACATCACCCAGGAGTTCACGGGATGGGAAAGATCAGAACCATACTCTCGGGCCCTCCTGGTTTTCATCCAAGGAAGAAAGGCGAGAGAAGGGCTAAGATGGTAAGAGGGAATATAATATCAGAGTATACAAAGCAAGTTAACCTGAAGATTGTTGAATACGGGGAAAGGAGCTTGGAAGAACTAATTAAAAAGGAGGAGAGTTGATCCTTTTTCCTTCTGTCTGAAGGAAAAATCATAATAGTGTATTATTTGAAACATATGTAGTGCTAATCTTATTTCTATGAATTGGAGATGATAGACCACAACCTTTAAAAACCGTGAGCTGACAAGCTCTTATAAGGTGATTCCTTTGGTCTCAGCGCTAGACATAAGAGCTGATCTTTTGATAAACAGATTAAAGGATACTCTGAAGACTATAGAATCAATAAAGCCTCCTGAGTGGGCTTTATTTTCTAAAACAGGCTCCGGCAGAGAGAGACCTCCCGAGCAGGAAGACTGGTGGTATATAAGAGCAGCTAGCATACTCAGGACACTCTATGTTGAAGGTCCTTTGGGCACGGAGAGATTGAGAGCAAAGTATGGAAACAGGAAAAGCAGAGGAGTTAGCCCAAGTAGAAGCGTGAAGGGAAGTGGACATGTGATAAGAAAGATATTACAACAGCTTGAGGAGGCAGGTCTCGTCGAGAAGGATGGCAAGAGAGGTAGGAAAGTATCCGCTAAGGGCAGATCTCTGTTGGATAAGATAGCTTCTGATATAGCGAAGGAGATGAAGATAGAGGTAGGAAAGGTGAAGGTACCATGAGTGACGAGGAGGATGAGGAGCTAAGAGCCCTACAGGAGAGGCTTGTCGAGGAAGCTGAGGCTAGAAGAAGAAGGGAGGAGGAAATAAGGGCTAGAGAGAGGCAGATAGAGATTATAGTAAAACAGTTATTGACGCCAGAGGCCTGGGAAAGACTTAAAAGAATAGAATATGTGAAACCGGAGCTTGCAAGCAGCGTCAAGACCCTCCTCATTCAGCTCTACAATTCAGGTAAGCTTAATAGAAGGCTTACTGATGATGAGTTGAAGGAACTCCTGGGAAGATTGAGTGAGCAGCTCAGGAGGGATTTCAGGATAAAAGTTGTTTGAGGTGATTTTATGGCCAGATATTGGACTCTTTCAAGCAAGCTCAGGTATGCGAGGGCAATGAAGGAGAATAAGAGGGTGCCGCTCTGGGTTTACCTCAGAACGAACAGAAAGGTCAGAGCTAGACCCCTGAGAAATTGGAGAAGGTCTAGGTTGCAACTTTGAGGTGATTTTATGGCTGAGGAGAGGAAGATCTCCCTGAGGCTTGGAAGGATAGTTCGAGAAAAGTATCCAAGAAGAAGGAGGGCAACGGGAGAAGTTAGAACCATAAGGAGAATTGTCGCTAGAATCATGAAAATAGATCAGGAAAAGGTGAAAATAGATCCTCTGCTAAATGAAATAATATGGTCTAGGGGCAATAACCCTCCAAGAAGACTGAGGATATCCGTGGAATATGATGAGGAGGAGGGCCTTGCCACCGTTAAACCTCTCTTTGAGTGATTAACTTGCCGCTAATTAGAACTTCTATCTGGGGAAGCCCAAACCTCGGCATCTATCTGAAGGTAGTCGGAAATTATCTCCTAGTTCCGCCTAATGCCAAAGATAAGTTTGTAAAGGAATTAGAGGTAGCTTTAAATCTCAAGGCTGTGCCAGCTAGAATATATGATACGAATTTGCTCGGTGTCTTTATCGCTGGAAATGAAAATGGAGTTATATTACCAGCTGTTGCAGGAATAGAGGAGATAAAAGCTCTTGAAAGCCTTGGAATGGAGCTTGAGATAATAAACTCCAAGATAACTGCGTTGGGAAATGCTATACTGGCCAACAGTTATGGAGCTCTTGTCCATCCTGGCATGTCTGATGAGGATATAGAGCTCATAAGGAAGACATTAAAAGTTCCTGTCGTGAGGGGGAGGATATCTGGCATACCCGTGGTCGGATCCCTATCTGTCATAACAGATAAGGGGGGAATAGTAACACCATCGGTAAGTGATGAGGAGCTGAAAAATCTCAGGAGGCACTTCAGTGTGGAAATCTACCCAGGAACTGTTAATGATGGTGTTAAATTCGTGAAGTTAGGCCTAGTAGCAAGCAAAGAGGGTGTAGCAGTAGGTGCTCTGACAACTCCTGTCGAAATAGATGTCATAACTCAGGCTTTTGGCCTTTAATATTCCTATTAAGATTTCTTTTTCATTAGTTCGGAGGAAAGGAGGGGCTCCAAGAAAAAATAAATTCCTCTAGTAGAAAAAGTAATGAAAATTATTTTATATTAATTATATTTGTTATTAGCATTAAAGGTTTTTAGGAGGTGAGCGCATAGCATCAGATGCCCAGCTTTCTCGCAGCAGGAAACCTGTCAAGAGATTTGATAAAAACATCGGCAGGAGAAAGCATCAGACTTGCTGGTTCGTCCATATATGCCGGTGTCGTCGCAGCTAAACTGGGATTTAAAGCAGTTTTGCTTGCATGTTATGGTCAAGAATCCGATCTAGATGAGATACCCAGAGATCTATCTTTAGAAGGCTTAATAAGGAGAGGCAAAACTGCTTCTTTTGAGCTTGTTTATCATGGAGAGGACAGAGAATTGAGGCTTCTATCAAGTTCGGAGCCGATATATCCATCTGATGTGGAGAAATTGGGTTACCACGACATATGCCTCTCCTCTCCCATATACCATGAGATTCCCCTGGAGACTCTGAGAGAGCTTAGAAGAAGATGTTTTCTTCTAGGACTTGATCCACAAGGATACATAAGAAGAGCAGATGAGCATGGTAGAGTGAGCTTTTATGAATTCGATGGATCGAATTACTTTTACTTAGCCGATGTGCTGTCGACCAGCAAACCAGAGCTTCCGTATATAGCAAAGGGGGAGAGAGATGAGGCGAGGGCTCTAAAGCTGTTATGGGATATGGGACCCGATATAGTTATCATGACAAGAGAAGGTGGTTCGGATCATTTCTCGATATTCTTTGATGGAAAGCTTTTCTCCTTACCAGCTGTTCCTCCATCAAAGATTGTGGATCCTGGCGGTGCTGGGGATTCGTCTACAGCTGCTTTTTTGGTTGAATATTACATGACAGGGAATCCCTTGTGGTCTGCTCTATTCGCGAGTTCTGTATCAAGCTTCATATATGAAGGATTCGGTGCTGAGAGGGTTCCCTCCAGGGATGAGGCTATAAGAAGGCTAGATGAGTTTTTATTAAGGAATGCCCCAGAGCTCAGAGAGATCATGAGGGAGTTCCTATGAGGCCCAAGATAAAGGAGAAACACTGGTCACCCGATCTTGAGCTTGAGATACAGAGGGTATGGCAAGAGACCGGCATATATAAGTTCAGAAAAGAGAAGGGAAAGGTTTTCTCAATAGACACACCTCCCCCTTATGCCAGTGGGAAGTGGCACATTGCTGCTGCAATACATTACGCCCAGATAGACATGATAGCCAGAACCATGAGGATGATGGGCTATGATGTGTACTTTCCATTTGGAGTGGACAGAAATGGTCTTCCAGTGGAAGTAGAAGTTGAGAAAAAGAACAGAATAAACATGTTTTCCACGCCGAGAGAGGAATTTCTGAGACTATGCAAGGAGTACTTAGATGAAGCCGAGAAGGACATAATAACTATATCAAAGAGACTTGGATTAAGTGCTGATTTTGATAATTATTTTCAAACGGATAGCGTTCTTTGGAGGACACAAACCCAGAGGACATTCATAGAGGCCTTTAGAAAGGGCTTGGTCTATGAAGATGTGAGACCGAACAACTACTGCCCGAGATGTAGAACTACGCTTGCTGATGCAGAGGTGGAATACAAGGAGATGGAGAGTATTTTAGTTTATCTTAGGTTTTCCGAGAAGGAAAGCGGAAAAAGTGTGGTGATAGCTACTACAAGGCCTGAGCTTCTCCCTGCATGTGCAGCAGTTATATACAATCCGAGGGATGAAAGGTATAAGCATCTTCTCGGTAAAACTTTAGTAACCCCTCTGGGAGACGAAGTCAGTGTAATGGAGCATCCTTCTGCTGATCCAGATTTTGGCACCGGAATAATGATGGTGTGTTCGTACGGAGATTATGATGATGTGAGGTTATTCAGAGAACTAAGCCTTAAACCGAAGATAATAATGAATGAGAATGGTGTATTAAATGAGCTGGCTGGGAAATATGCTGGAATGAGACCTGATGAGGCCAGAAGGGCTATTTTAGAGGACTTAAAATGGTATATAGAGAGGGTGGAGAGGATCGTTCACAGAACTCCCGTCTGCTGGAGATGCAAAACACCCATAGAGATAGTGCCCATGAAAGAGTACTACTTAAAGCAGAAGGAGTTTCTCGAAGACTTGAAACAGAAGGTTCTCTCAAAGGCTAGGTTTTACCCAGATTGGTCAGTGAACTACTGGTTGGACTGGGTAAACTCGATAGAAACAGACTGGCCTATATCTAGAAGGAGGTACTACGGCACTGAGATACCTGTGTGGTACTGCAAGTCATGCGGGAAGCCTGTTCTGCCTGAACCCGGCAGATATTACAGACCATGGAAAGAGGAACCTCCTTTTGATACCTGTCCTCACTGTGGATCAAAAGCTGGTTTCATAGGAGAAGAGAGGGTGTTTGATACATGGATGGACTCGAGCATATCTCCTCTTGTCTACAACGGATATGGGTGGAATGAGGAACTCTTCAAAAAACTTGGACAAAGCGATCTAAGGCCACAAGGAAAGGATATAGTGAGAACTTGGCTCCATTACACGCTGTTAAGGACTTATCATACCGTAGGAGAGCCTGCATTTAAGCATATATGGCTTTCGGGGATGGGACTTGATGCGAACGGAAGGCCGATGCACAAAAGCCTTGGTAATATAATATATCCATGGCCTCTCCTGGAGAAATATGGTGCTGATGCTGTAAGGCTTGCTGGAGCCTCTGAAGCACATCATGGTTCGGATTATAGGATATCTGAGATGAGGATAGCTGGTGCATTCAAGTTCCTGCAGAAGCTTTGGAATGTCTCTAGATTCATCTCAAGCTTTCCATTCCCAGAGGAAGCAAACCTAAGCCCGACAGATATCTGGATACTTGGAGAGCTCAATAAAACAATAGAAGCTGCTTTAAATGGTTATAAGAAATTTGACTTCTTTGATCCAGCTACATCCTCAAGACACTTTATCTGGGAAGTTTTTGCCCCTCATTATGTGGAGATGGTGAAATGGAGAGCATACGGGCAGGGGAGTGAGGATGAAGCTAGATCAGCTTGGTGGACTCTCCATACAGCCCTTAGATGCATCCTCAGAATATTAGCACCGATAACTCCTCATATAACTGACGTTATATGGAGAAGAATTTATGGAGGAACTGTGCATGAGGAAAGCCTTCCAGAACCTGAGAAAAATTGGGAAACTGATTATGTTAAGCTGGGAGATAGGATTATGGAGTTCAACAGTTATGTTTGGAGGATAAAGAAGGAGAGAGGAATTTCGTTTAAGGAAAGCATTAGCCTGAGCATACCCGATGAGCTGAGGCCTTTCGAGAAGGATCTTAGAGCTCTACACAACATCAAATAAGCTTATCTAGGATAGATGGGAGCTCCCATATTCCATTTAGCACCAAATCCGCCCCATTCCTCAACAATTTTTCCTTAGATTCAAATCCAGTCAACACGCCTATTGCGATAACGCCCTCCTCTTTTGCTGATTTCATATCAGTCCAATAATCGGCTATAAGAATTGTATTAGCAGCATTAACTCTAAATTCCCTTATCACGTGCCTTATAATTCCTCTTTTGGACCAAAGAAAACTGTTATCGGGTGAGCATGATCTTGCTGAGCAAATTAGATCGAAAAAGCCTGCTAAGCCAAAGTAAGATAGCTCTTTTACGAGCTCCTCATTGAGACACCCTCTTCCAGTAGCTAAAGCTATTTTTATGCCATTTTTTCTCAGCATGCTAAGCACATCGATAGAGCCTGGGAACAGCCTATCTTCTGGTTCTATTCTTCCACACATCTTCCTACTGAATTCATGCCAGAAAGCATTTATATCGACTTCTATGAAATTATCCAAGGAATCCTCTATATAAGCATTGATAAAGTCCTCCCATTCAAGCCCTTTGAGGTGAAATGTCTCCATAGTCTCATTAAAGCATCTGTGAAATCTATGTATGGTGTCCACAATAGTCTGATCTAGATCCACTATAGCTGCATCTATTTTATAGACCTTATCTTTTAGGAGAATTTTCAATCCCATAAATTTCCCTGCATCCACGGAACTGCTAATTTTAATCATTCTGCTCCTAAAAGGCCTTTTTTATCGGTTTTAAACGGTCTCCTATTTATACCCTCGCACATTTTACATTTAATTACTATATGTGGATATCTTTTAGATCTGACTCTGACCGTTGAGTTTATTCCAGGAAACAGAAGTTTTTTGCACTTTCTGCAGTATCTCCACTTGTACTCCGCTGGAATATTCACTCTAGTCCTCATGGATATTCTTCTAGCAAGATCTCCATATCTCTCAGCAAGCTGGATATCCTGCACGCATATTGCATCAGCAAGGTTTAGCAGAATTCTTATTCTCTCTCCAGCTATCTTCTTCTGTCTCTCCCTTGCCCTCCTCAGCAGACCACCTCTCGGCATAGTATATAAGGGATAAAAATATGGCAATAGCAGCTGAAGCCGATAGGGATAAATCTGCTAACGAGAGCTCAATATCTGATTTTTTCATAATATTAGGTGGCAGATCTCCTCTGTGAAAACAGCCGACCAGAAGGACGTAGTCTAAGTCTCTAATACATTTTATCATATAAAGTGGGTCCACAGCCCTGCCTCTCTCACTTAAAGTTATTACTAGATCAGCCGAGGATAAATGTTTGTCCAGATTAGAAGTTTCATATATAAGTGGGCTATTTTTTGGGCCCACACGCCCCTCTTTTAGAAGCTGCTCCATCAGACCGCAAAACCGGATATAATTTCTGGGAGGCCTTATTCCTCTCTCAACTTTGAAGATCCTTCCTTCAGCAGTATGTATATACACATCAAAAGGCTTCGTCCTATATACTGGGCTATCTGTTATTGCTAGGAGAACCCTGTGGACTATATCAGGTCTTCCCTCCTTTCTCCAGTCCTTTCTGATTGAGGAATCAATTAATTTCCCCTTTGGGTCTAGAAATAGCAGACTATTTATGAGGACTATAGAGAGGGGCATCTTTCACCGTATCTGTAGACGCAAGATAAGGGTTTCGAGTTACATAGTCTTTTGTAGATGTAACCCTTGGTCTTTACCAGAACTTGTCTCCCTTAAGTTCATCAAGAACTGCATCTTCCTCCAACCCTGTCAGGGTTGAACCCACTCCAAGCCCTCATTAGCTTCAAGCTTGGGGAAAGACCCTCCATCTGAAGGTTCACTGGTGCTCCCTTCGGGGCATTAATCATCCCACATCTGGAGCACTCTTCAGAAGTAAAAGTTGCTATTTATTTAAATCTATCTGTTTTTAAACTGCCGACCACAGCTAAAACAGGTATTCTAAATAGATACATACACCAAAATAAGTCTGATTTCTTGAATTTTGGAGGAAGTGGACCGAGGGGGATTCGAACCCCCGGCCTCCGCCGTGCAAGGGCGGCGCGCTACCAGACTGCGCTATCGGCCCTCTATAAAAAGATTCCATGGAATAAAAACCTTCATTTTATTTATCAATATCATTCGTCTTTTGTCTAAATAGCTACCGCAATTACTTTTTATATAACGACGGTATGCTTAACTGGCAGGTGATGATGATTGAGATCCCTCGCCAGAGAGGTTCATAAAAGAGTAGAAGAGTATGAGCTGCCCAAGAAGGTGGCACCAGAGGATCAAGAGCTTCAAGAAGTGGTGAAGAGATCGAAGGCAAGAATAGTCATAATGGGAGTGGGAGGGGCTGGGAGTAACACGATAACGAGGTTAAATGCTCTAGGTCTCGAGGGAGCTGAGACCATAGCAGCGAACACTGATGCTTCCCATCTGCTCATAACAGTGGCAGATAGAAAGATCCTCCTTGGACCGGAGTTATGTGGGGGTAATGGAGCAGGAGGAGATCCAGATATAGGAGAACAGGCTGCTAGAGAGAGTGCTGAATATCTAAAGGATGTTCTGAGCGGAACCGATATATTATTTGTGGTTGCCGGCATGGGAGGAGGAACTGGAACTGGAGCTGCCCCCATTGTAGCAGAGATAGGAAAGCAACTGGGCGCAATAGTAGTTTCGCTTGTAACTCTTCCCTTTTCCGTCGAAGGAACCAGAAAGAAGGAGATAGCATCAAGAGGTCTTGAAAGGCTTTCAAAAGTGACAGATACCTTAATGGTAATAGCAAATGATAAAATATTAGAGATAGCAAAAGATCTTCCGCTTCATCAAGCTTTTCTGCTCTCTGATGAGATAATGGCTAGAGCTTTGAAGGGCGTTGTAGAGCTTGTGTCAAAGCCTGGATTGATAAATGTGGATTTAGCTGACTTCAGAGCTATAGCACAAAACGGAGGGCTTTCAGCAATATTGTTTGGGGAAAGCGATGGGGAGAAAAGAGCTGTTGAGGCTGTTGAAGATGCAATAAGTAACCCATTACTTGATATAGATATATCCGGAGGAAAGGCAGCTATAATAAACATAACATGTGGCACAGATTTCTCTTTAGATGAGATGAGAGAAGTTGTTGAAACTGTTGTTAGCGCACTTGATCCAAATGCAAATGTAATATGGGGTGCTAGAATAGATGAATCCCTTAAGGGAAGTGTACAGGTTCTCATAGTGGTCACAAACGTGAAGTCTCCTACCGTCGATATGTACTTAAAGGGAGCAGAAGTAAGAGAAGAAAAAGTTCCAGCTAAGGTCGAGATCAAGAGAAAGGAGGGAATAATAGCCCCGGATGAGCTTGGTTTTGACAGTTTGTGAGGTGATAGAATGTCCGAGAAGCTAAAAAGTTTCTGGGAAGACGTGAAGAGGACTATCAAGGTTGCTAGCAAGCCCACGTATGATGAGATATGGCAGATGTTTAAGATAACTATAATAGGCTTTCTCATAGTGGGCCTGATAGGCTTCGTCTTCCAGCTCGCAGGCTCTCTTATGGCGGGAGCAGCACATCCATGACGGTGATTTCATGGTCTTTTTTGCCCTAAGGGTTTCATCTGGGCAGGAATTAAGTGCAGTTAGGATCCTAAAGGCAAGAGCAGAGTCTCTGGGGATACCAGTTAAATCAATGGTCTTCATACCTAGGATGAAGGGTTACCTCTTTATTGAGGCGGATAGAGCTCATGATGTCAGCAGACTTGTTAGAGGTGTCTCCAGGGTGAAAATGCTACAGACAGACCCAATTTCTTTTGATGAAATAAAATCTATGATAATAAAAGAACCTGAAAAGATCGTAGTTAAAGCAGGAGACATAGTAAAGATAATAAAGGGGAACTTCAAGGGGTATCAGGCAAGGGTGCTGTCCGTGGTGGAGAGCGAGAAAGGAGTTACATTGAACTTAGAACTTGTCGGATTAGGAAAGCCATGGGAGATAAGACTTCCGCTGGAACATGTGAGACTTGCTGAATCCAAGGAGGTGGAGGAGTAATGCCTGAAAAGGTTGTGAATGTGATGGTAGAGGGAGGTAAGGCTACCCCTGGTCCGCCCTTAGGACCTGCGCTTGGAGGATATGGTTTGAATCTGGGACAAGTTGTCAAGGAGATAAATGATAAGACCAAGGAATTTGAGGGTATGAAGATACCCGTTATTATATACGTGGATCCAGAGAAGAAAAGTTACAGAATAGAGATAGGAACACCTCCCACCTCAATGTTGTTGCTCAGAGAGATGAATAAGGACAAGGGATCAGGAAATCCAAAAAGCACAAAAATAGGTGATATAAGCATGGAAAAAGTTGTAAAGATAGCGAAAATAAAGATGAAGGAAATGAACACATCGGATCTAGCTAAAGCAGTAAAGCAAGTGCTAGGAACTGCTGTGAGCATGGGAATAACTGTAGATGGAAAAGACCCAAGGGAGGTGCAGAAGGAGATAGATAAAGGAATGTTGAATTTGGGGTGATATCATGGAGATAATTGAGAAGATAAAAGAGGTCCTGGAGAAGAGCCCAAAGAGAAGGTTTAATGAATCAGTAGACCTCTCAATAGTGCTTTCTGGAGTGGATCTCAAGAAGAACCCAAATTTGAAGATAAATGAAATAGTTGAACTGGAAAATCCTCCTAGGAACAAGGAAATAAAAGTGTGCGTCTTCGGGACTGGTGAATTTGCTTTTAGAGCCAAAGAAGCTGGTGCTGATCTTGTAATGGATCCAGAGGAGTTGAAAAATATGAGCAAGAGAGAGCTAAGGAAACTTGCCAATAAATATGACCACTTCATAGCACAAGCAGATGTGCTTCCAAAGATAGCGAAGATAATAGGCCCTGTCCTAGGGCCTAGAAATAAGATGCCCGTAAGCCTTCCTATCACCGCAGTTGACAGGTTGCCAACAGAGATAAAAAGATTGAAAAAATCCGTTAGAATAAGAATGAGGGATCAGCCCTATTTTAGCGTGAAAGTAGGATCTAGAGATATGAGCGCTGAGGAAATAGCCAAGAATGTAGATAAAATCATCAATTTGGTGAAGAACAAATACGGAGATCTAAGCACGATCAAGAAAGTGTATATAAAGACCACTATGGGTCCTGCTTTTGAGCTTCCATTGAGGTGATCTAGATGATGATGCTAAGCAAGAGGGAGAAGAAAATAAGAACAGCAGAGCTCATAAGGAGACTTTCTGATGAGTACCAGAACATACTCTTCGCTGATTTCTATAGAGTTCCAGCTGATCTAATGCAGAGAATAAGAGCATCGCTTAGAGGGAGTGCAAAAATACTTGTTTCCAAGAGAAGGATAGCTGAGAAGGCTCTTAAGGATAAGAAGGGGTTTAACAATGTTGGGGGGCTTCCGAGAAATCTTGCATTAATATTCACAAATGAGAATGTTTTTGATATTTATTCCAAAATATCTAACATGACAACGAATGTGTTCGCCAGGCCTGGAGAAATTGCTGAATCTGATATTGTTATACCAAAGGGACCCACTGATTTAATGCCAGGTCCTGTTCTGAACGATCTCAAGGCAATGGGAATCCCAACTAAGATAAAAGGAGGAAAAGTGGAGATAGAAGAGGATACCGTCGTCGTGAAAGCGGGTGATTTGATACCAAGACATGTAGCAGAGGTCCTTAGAGCGCTTAAGATTGCTCCAATAGAAGTGAGGCTCAGAATAAAAGCAGCTCTAGATAGAGATGGTGTCGTGTACAGAGAGGATGTCCTCAGCACGACGGAGGAAGAGATATGCAGAATGGTAGCAGATGCGTCTGCAAGGGCTATTGTTGTAGCAATAGAGCTTGGAGAGCTAAATGAGCGCACTGCAAATGTGTTAATATCAAGAGCGTACATGAATGCGATAAATATTGCAGCTGAGATAGGTTTTATCACAGACAAAACAGCTGAAATGCTTCTGATAAAAGCTATCATTAGAGCAAAGGCCTTAAGTTCCTACATTTCTTGATAAAAATTCTCCCCAGGCCACAGCACTACACTAAAAAGCTTAGATATCCTCTAAACCTCCTTTTGTTATGGTGAAAACAGCTTCAGCCTCTGGCAACTCTGAAGAGTCAACTATTCTCAGTATTCTGGTGCTTCCAACTCCTTTTCTGAGCCATAGAACAAGATCTGGAAAGTGTCCGATTATATAGCCGCCTGCAGCCAGATCCTCAAAGGATTCAGAAATCTTACCTATAACATGATTGGTGAACAGTACTGATGTCCCCATGCTTGATATCTCCCTCAGTATCTTTAACACCAAGGAGAGCTGCTTCTGTCTCTCAGCTAGCATTTCCAAACCTACATACTCAGATCTGAATATAGAGAGAAGAGAATCCACTATTAGTAGGGATATTCTCTCCTTCCTTGCAAAATCTCTAGCTGATCTTATGGATGCCCTCAGATCATTCACAGAACCGGGGCTGAAGACTAGTATTTTGGACAGAATTTCATCCGGATTCTTCCTGAACCTGAGGGATATATCCCTCAATCTGGACGGGGAAAAACCTCTTTCTGTGTCTATGTAGATTACTTTTCCAAGATCTACAGCTATAACTGCCATTTGAAAGCAGAATTGGCTTTTTCCTGCTCCAGCTCTTCCATATACCTCCGTTATACTTCCTGCTTTTATTCCTCCTCTTAGTATGTTATCTATGCTCCTCACGCCAGTGCTAATCCTAGTTTCGGGACTTTTCATGATGTCCAAAGCTGTTCTAAATCCAACTCTTTTCTCCATCAAGATATCTATTATCCTTCTTGCATCCCTTCTGCTTATGGATAGCTTCTTTGACAGCTCTTCTTCAGTCATTCTAACTACATCCTCTACCCCCAGCTCCTCTATCTTACCTATGATTTCATCGTTAATACCGGCTTTCTTCAGGGCATGCCTCAGGCTCATGAGGACATCACTTAAGGTTGAGCTTCCTAGCAATAAAGTTAGTCATTTCATATAATATTGGTGTTATAATTATAAGAAATATTATTTGCTCCGCTGATAAAGGATCGTACCAAAAGCAGAACAAGATGGAAAACACCAGAAAACCCTCATGATCCAGCAATATCGCGTTTCCTCCTGGAGGTATGTCCAGTCTTCTTTTTATAAAGGAACCCACTAAGTCCCCTGTCATAGCTCCAGTTGAGAGCAGAACTCCCTGAATGGGTCTTAGTTGGATCAGGCCGATGACCGATCCAACAACAATGCCTGATATCAGACCTCTGAATGTCTTATGATCACCGAGAACTCTCTTTCCATCTATCCAATTCCTGCCTTTATCAATCGGTGAGCCTCCTCCGAACACAACGGGAGCCATATTAGCAAAGTATGCGGGTAGTATGTACCAAATGGTTAGAATTATGCTCCACAGATCCATCATGAACTTCCATGTGGAAAATTAAAAAAGCTTAAGGGAAAGCTTAGTTCCACTATTCCACTCCAGATTCAAAAAATCGCCGGACCTCTCTAACTTTATCACTGAATCGACGTAGTTGGACACCAGCTTAAGATTTGCTGGTATTTCATCTGATATCAGAGCAAGCGTCTTGGAGAAGTTTCTAGCCAGATTGGAGAGAAGAGATATCCAGAGCAGGATATCTCTCATTCCGGTAATTGAGTAGAGAAGCTCCACAGGGATCTCATCCACTACAACAAGTCTAAAACCTCTTCTCATCGCACTTCCAGCTAGAATTAGACTGTTGGCCAGATTGCTGTCATCTAAGGACAAAAGAACTATTCTTTCTGTTTCAGCGGAAAGATTGGATATTGCTGAGGGATGATTGAACATATAGAGGACTTTCTCGCCTACTCTTGCTAAGTGAATTGATATCTTGTTCATCATAAGGCTTTTTCCAGTTCCTGGCCTACCATAAATCATTAAGGAGTTTTTTTGTAGCAGAATACTAGCAAGAGAGCTTATTTCAGTCTCCAACAATCTGATGAGAGGATTATGGAATTTAAATTTGTCAGGTTAAATTTTTAGTTATGCTATATCAAGTGCATTTACTGTTTTGTTATTAATCTAAAAAGTCCAGATAAACATATGCCTTATTATTAGTATTCCAATTTATGAAAAAGCCTACTTATATATCGTGTTTGTTATCATCCCATATGTCAGAGAGAATTATCCTTGTCCCAAGCTATCTCGCTCATCGAGATGAGTCCTTTATCTTTATCTCCTCCGCTTCTGAGTGCAATAAATGTAAACATAGACCAGCATGTGTAGAGGGCTTGATGCCAGGAAGAGTGTATCGAATAATTGAAGTTAGAGAGAAGACATTCGAATGCTCGGTGCATGGGGAGGTTAAACCCGTCAAGATAACCATGTCCGACTTAAGAGCTGCTTTGCCTGAAAAAATAGCCATAGAAGGTGCTCTTGTGAACTTTCCTTCTATTAAATGCAACGACATGAGGAAAAGAATGTATGATCTTTGCAACCCTCCAGGGATAAAGCCTGGCGATAGAGTTCTCATCAAGAAGATCGAGGGAGTATTGGGGGAGTACGAGGGAGAGAGGCTAGTTCTATGTGTCATAAGACCCTATTGACCTTAATAACCTCGAAAGAATCTCAGTAAGATTTTGACAGTTCTACTTAACAAAAAGTTAATCTGGTCCGTATCCTAACAGTCCAGTATAGCTATACATTATTAAATGATATGGATTATTGCTATATCCAGAAGTTTCGCTCCAAGGATACCATGAATAGCTTCCTTAAGAATCCTTAGTTCTCATTTATATCCTATTTTGCTAACCTCAACATTTAGCTTACTCCTTTAATAGATATGCTTTTTCATCTCAAATCTTAAACTTGTTTCTCTGAAAGTTTCTCTAAAATGTAAAAGTATTGATCAATCCCTGGGCAAGACATGCTCCTCTTTGAATACAACTTTCTTTATATCGGTATATTTCATTATATCGGATAAAAATCTGAGCTTCCTTGCTGTCGCATCCTTTTTTGTATATGCTATCGACGGAAGGTTTATCTCCACCTCATTTTCCACCATTTTTACTTCCACCTCAGCATCAAATGGGATGTCAAAGCTCCTTATTAGAAGAGCCTTCACAATGTCCTCCTTATTTTTCACTTTTTTGACTATGTGGACATCTACTAACAGTCTCTTTCCAGCCAGAGGATGATTGAAATCAACTCTCACCCTTCCTCCGTCAACAGATATCACGGTTCCTCTCTCTCCATTCATCCTCAGTACATCTCCCTTCTTCACGTCCTTTATTCCCTCTTTTTCCAGTCTTTTAGCTGAGAAAACCCTCACTTTGCTTGGATCATACTGGCCGAATGCCTCCTCTGGCAGCAGCTCTATTGTAGCTTTGGCTCCTTCTTCATTTTCCTCCACAAAAAGCTCGACTTTTCTCAGTCCACTCTCCCCAGGTATTAAGAGGACTGGTTCATAGGAGTAGTTCTCATCATATATTCCCTCCTTTCTTGCCACTTCCTCATCAGTAGTCTCGTATACCTTTCCAGTCTGGGCATCCCTGAAGGTCAAGTTTACCCAAGCGAATTGCTTTTCCGCCATGAGATCACCTTATTGTTGAAAAAACATCTGTATAAAAAATTTCCAGTTTACCCTTTGACGACTCCTATCGGTGTAAGCCTCACAACAAGTTTGGCTATCCCTGCCTTGTGAGTTGCCATTGCTACCTCGTCAACGTCTTTATATGCTCCAGGAGCCTCTTCTGCGGCTACTGCAAGCGATGCAGGCTTTATTATTATCCCACGTTGAGCCAAGTTTGAGACTATCTCAGATCCTCTGTATCTTCTCTTTGCCGCCTCTCTACTCATCACCCTTCCAGCTCCATGAGCGCTCGTTCCAAAGGATATCCTCATTGCCTCCTCTGTTCCGAGCATTATGTAGGAGGCAGTTCCCTCTGAACCTGGTATGAGAACAGGCTGCCCTATCTGCCTGTATTCAGGTGGGACATCCGGATGTCCAGGTGGGAAAGATCTAGTTGCTCCTTTTCTATGCACAAACACCTTTACCCTCTTTCCATCGACATCATGCTCCTCGAGCTTCGCTATGTTATGAGCCACGTCATATATTAATTCCATTCCCATATCCTCGGGAGATCTGTTGAAAACCTTTGAGAAGGCCTCTCTGACCCAATGGGTTATCACTTGTCTGTTTGCCCATGCATAGTTTGCTGCCCCTTTCATAGCACTGAAGTACCTCTCAGCTAATCTTGTCTTAGAGTATGCACACACAAGCTGCCTATCGACAAGCTTGAAATCGAGCTTATTTGCCTCACTTAGCATTACGTCAAGGTAATCGGATGCAACCTGATGGCCAAGACCTCTGCTTCCTGTGTGTATCATCGCCGTTATCTGTCCCACTTCGGTTATCCCTATTGCTTTTGCTGCCTCTTGATCGTATATTTTGTCAACTCTCTGTACCTCCAAGAAGTGATTACCACTCCCCAATGTTCCCAGTTGAGAGGCACCTCTCGACTTGGCCTTCTGACTCACTGTATCAGGATCAACTCCCTCCATCCTGCCTCCTTCCTCAGACCTCCTTAAATCAGATTCCCATCCATATCCATTTCTGACGGCCCATTCAGCTCCTGATATGAGAACTTCATTTAACTGGTTAAAGGAAAGTCTCAGACCGCTCTGACTTCCTAAGCCTGATGGAACATTCGAGAATATCGCATCGACCAGTTTTTTCAGATGTGGCCTAACTTCATTCTCCGTCAGATTTGTCCTAAGAACTCTCACTCCACAATTGATATCAAAGCCCACCCCTCCTGGGCTTATAATCCCGTTATCATAGTCGAAGGCAGCAACACCACCTATTGGAAATCCGTATCCTGTGTGTATGTCAGGCATCGCAAGCGAATACTTGTATATCCCTGGAAGAGTTGCTACATTTGCAAGCTGATCTATGGACTCCTTCTCTATCCCCTCAATCAGTTTCTCCGTAGCTATCACTAGTCCAGGAACCCTCATCCCCTGCCTATATGACTGGGGAAGAAGCCACTTTGTTTCATCTACTTTCTTGAATATTCTCTCGCTCATTGAGAATAGATAAAAATCCGGGATATAAACATAATGCATGATGAACTTGAGGGAGGAAGCCATAGCTCTGATGAACTATCTTGGGATAAGGCCTAGAAAGAGGCTCGGACAGAGTTTTCTTGTATCAAGGGAGGCAATAATAAGAATATGCGATGCAGCTGAGATATCAAAAGAAGATTCAGTCGTGGAATTGGGAGCAGGCTTCGGTTTTTTATCAGAGGAGTTGATAAGAAGAAATCCAAGGAAGTTGACTTTGGTTGAGCTGGATAGGAAGATCTGCTCTTATCTTATGAAAAAATTTGGGGAAAAAGCTGAGGTTCTTTGTGTAGATATGATGTCGCTTCTCCCATTGGATGAATACAGCAAGATAGTATCAGTTCCTCCGTACAATATCTCATCAAAGCTCATACATGGGTTGGTAAAATCAAATTTCAGGAAAGCTGTCTTAGTTCTCCAGAAAGAGTTTGTTGGCAAACTTAGAGCAAGACCTGGAACAAGAAAATACACGTGGATATCTGCTCTCTCACAAGCTGTTTTCCATCTGGAGATAGCTGGCTATATAAGCAGGTTTGACTTTATTCCGACGCCCAAAGTGGATTCATTCATCATATCCCTTGTCCCCAAAGGTGTAAACAGGAAAACAGCTGAAATACTCTCCAGAATAGTGAGAATTGCTTTTTCTAGAAAAAGGAGAAAAATTGGAAGTATTTTATCCATAAAAGATGATAAAATTGCCGAAAAAAGAGTAATTAACTTATCTCCAGATGAGCTCTTGGAAATTGCTTTATCTGCAGGTGATGCCATTGAGAGATGTCCTGATAATCAAGCAGATGCGCATAGAGATTCCTGAAGGTGTATATAGGCCAGCAGAAGACACATTTCTCCTCCTTGATGCGCTGAATAATGCTTGCATAAGAGGAAAAGCGTTGGATATGGGAACAGGATCTGGTGTTATAGCTGTATATCTAGCGAAAAAAGGATTTGATCCAGTACTGGGGGTCGATATAAATCCGGTCTCGGGAATTGCCCTCAGGATGAATAGCATAAAAAACAACATTGATAATACCATTTTTGTTAATTGTGATCTGTTTTCTTCGATTAGAGGGAGATTCGATCTGATAGCGTTCAATCCTCCCTATCTTCCTGAGGAGATACGCGGTCTCGCTAATGTCGCTTGGGCCGGCGGCCTTCCCTCTGGAAGGAGGGTCATAGATAGATTTCTCTTGGATCTCAGGAACTATTTATCTCCTAAGGGAGAAGCTTATTTGCTTCAAACAGAGAGAAATGGAGTTCAAGAGACCTTGGATCTACTTGAGAGAAGGGGGCTAAGAGGGGATGTTGTTGCAGAGACCAGATTGATGTTCGAGAGATTGATAGTCTTTAAAATAAAGCTCAGGTGAGCCCTTTTCTAGCCTTTTTTATCATGTTGTAATGTTTTTTGCAGACCTTTATAGGGGCTTTCTCGTCCTTCAACCTGAGTTTTAGGGCTTGTATCACTGGGATAACAGATCTATCCAGTTCTTTTTCGGCAGGTTCATTGCATCCATATATACAGCATTCCTGTGACATAAAAAACTGTTCTGTTGAGAGAATAAAAAGTTTGCCACGGTCAGTAGTTTCAAGAACAGATTTAAATAGACGTGAGTAGTGACACTTCTAAGGAGTGCTCCAGATGTGGGAAGATTAATGCCCCGAAGGGAGCACCAGTGAACCTTCAGATGGAGGGTCTTTCCCCAAGCTTGAAGCTAATGAGGGCTTGGAGTGGGTTCAACCCTGACAGGGGATGATGAGAGCTCCGATGAACTCGAGAGGAGCCCTAGGCTGGGTGAATCCCAAGGGCGACATATGTCTAAGATTGTGTAGCCCAGAACTCTTCTTGTATCTGCTTAAATTCCCACTTTTAAATGCCTTCTTCTACGCGAGAAAGGCATAAATTTGGCAGGTTTAGGAACTTCCTATGAGACTAGCTGTGACTGTGAATTCCTGCCTTATTGTTGTAGATGTGCAGAGAGATTTCATGCCAGGAGGAGCTCTTCCTGTTCCTCAGGGAGATTCCGTTATAAGCCCGTTAAACAGTTTAATTGAACTCTTCTCGTCCAAAGGGCTTCCTATTGTATTTACGAGAGACTGGCATCCGAGGGATCATATCTCCTTTGTAGATAGGGGAGGACCTTGGCCGCCTCATTGTGTGATTAACAGCGAAGGTGCTGAATTTCATCCTAATTTGATAATCCCTCCAAAAGCTATAATAGTGTCGAAGGGAACTAATAGAGATAGAGAAGCATATTCTGGCTTTCAGGGAACAGATCTTCACAGCATATTGCTGGAGAAGGGTGTGAAGAGGTTGTTTGTAGGAGGGGTTGCGACGGAGTACTGCGTCAAATCCACTGTAATAGATGCGCTAGAGATAGGATTTGAAACTATTGTCGTGGAGGAGGCAGTCAAGGGAATAAATAAGAGGGATGAGCTATCTGCAAAGGAGGAGATGATAGATCATGGAGCCATCTTGGTGAAGATAGATGAGATAAAGCTCTGACATAATTCTCTAAAAAAGCATTTACCTAAAACGGGCCCGGCGGGACTTGAACCCGCGACCTACGGCTCCGGAAGCCGCCGCTCTAATCCTTGCTGAGCTACGGGCCCTTAACATTAGTTTTAAACTCAGTGTATCCACATTTACCACATGAAAATCTGTTTTCATGCTCGGCCATAAAGGAGCCACACCTTGGGCATTTTCTTCTCTTCAACAAAATTTCATCTCCCCTGACCTCATAGAATTTCCAGACTTTAGGAGATGCGTGTCTCACCAAATAGACCACCTCACTTACTTTCCTCCTTACCTTTTTCGTTCCTCTTTATTATATGAGCTGGTTCGAATTTAAGGGCATCTTCCTTTCTGTTATAAACAGTGGCCGTCACAAGAGCTTCCCTTTTTCCGTACTCTGTAATTATTTTTCGGATGAAAACAAGATCTACAGGCTTTCCCAGCCTTTTAGATATCTCTTCTCTAATTTCAGCTCTCTTTGGAGTTCCTCCTGGAAATCCAACTCTAGCTATCACTTCAACTCTGTTTAGAAGTTTGTTCTCTCTTTTCTCCATTGATAGGATGTTCATGATAACACCTCTGCCTCTTTCGTTGGCCAATTAGACAGCTAGCTATATAAAAGTTGGTCCTCTCATATTCAGTATTACTCTATAACCCTCAGACAGTATATCCCCGGTCTTGTTATTCCCAACGCCTTAGCAACATCTGATGTCATAGGATCCATCACTGCAACTATTCCCTCCCAATGAACTGTCAAGTCAGTTGATCCACAGATCGGACACTTATCCTCTTCTGTAAGGATCTTGCACTTCCTGCATGCCCTGTACTTCATTCCTCACTCCTTCCCTCAGCCACTTTCCCAAGACCTGGTTGCTTGCATGTTAGAGAAACCTTTATTACTGGCTCGCCCTTGAGCGGAGCGGTGTAATCTGGCTTTGTAACAGCAGTTATTCTTGCTCTCACTATGTCCCCTCTTTTGAACGTTGTCCTTGTCTTCTTCCCGTAAAGCCCATCTGACCTCTGGACAAATATGTCATCTCCAAGCTGGGATATGTGTATGAATCCCTCAACTGGGCCCATGCTCAGGGTTACTCCGTACTCTCCAACCGATTTTATCTCTCCCTCCACAAGCTCCTGAACTTTTGGTATATATGAAAGTAAGTTGAACCTAGCCTTAACGTATATATCTGGGCTGCCTATTATCGATTTTCCCTCTCCATATTCTAGCACATCAAGAACATCCAGAACAAGACCTATATCGCTAAAATACCTCCCAACGTACCTCTTCCTGAACTTGTCTAAGAGCACTGATTTTACATCTAAACCCAGCTCATTGGGCTTCAGGGAGCCGATATCCTCAACTTCAACTATATAATACATCAGATCCCTCCCGCCTCCAGTATAAGCTTCTTTCCAGCCCTGAGGTATATAACTGGTATTCCTCTCTCAATCAGCCTCCTCTTGAGCCCAAGGTCTAGTGTGAGTACTATGGCTTTGTTTTTCTCAGCAAACTCCACTATTGAGTCATCTACATTTCCCTTTAGACCGGAATCAACAACTTCTATGCCCAGCTTTTCTATAAGTGAGGATATTTTCTGATCTGATATCTTTTCCCTCATCTCATCAACACACTCCCTCAAGGTGATGAGTTTAGATGGACCTACGAGCTCCATAGCTTCATCTAGATTTATCCTCCTCTTTCTCTGAATCATCCCAAGGAGGAAGGAACTATCTATTAAAACCAATCTCAAAACCTTGCACCTCTTTAAAACGGGCCCGGCGGGACTTGAACCCGCGACCTACGGCTTAGGAGGCCGCCGCTCTAATCCTTGCTGAGCTACGGGCCCTTTTGCTATAGGTGAAGATGAAATTTAATCCTATCTGATCTTAAAAATGGAATAGTATTAATAGGTGATGACAAGTTTAAATAGAAAGGCCAGTTATAAATAAGGGCCGGGTTGGCCGAGTGGTCAAGGCGGCGGGCTGCAGTCCTTAGGCCGATACCCGCTATCACGGGGGTTCGAATCCCCCACCCGGCTTACTTTTTAGAAATTTGACTCTTTCTTCCGATGTCATGTCGAATAGAGCTTTTAGCGCTTCAATTTCCCCTTTACTTGGCTCAACATTTCTTCTTGAGGCCATTCTCTCATATGTCCTTATAGCTGAGCTTATTTCTAGCTCGTCAGCAACTTCATGGCTCCTATAGATAACAAACGGGGGTATGTCCTCCGAGATAAATCCAACTGCGTGAGATGCTGTGCCCACATATGTTGCACTTAGCAGCATGGTCCCTATTGATATCTTTGAGTGCTGTCCAAAAAAGCTTCCCAATTTTTCCATGCCTGTTGGCAAAACTCCTGAACTTGTTTTCTTCCTTATCTCTCCATATGTATTCTTGAGGTTTGATGTCACAGCTCCTGCTCCTATATTTGTCCAGCTGCAGACATAGCTATGACCAAGGAAGCCAAAGTGCCTTTTATTTGAGAATGGCATTATAAAAGATGAGCTAACCTCTCCTCCAACTCTAGTTACCTCTCCTATATAGGAGGAATCTACTCTGGCCCCTGAGAATATTTTTGAACCTTTTTTTACTATGAGAGGACCTGCTAGATAGGAAAATGATTCTATTTCTGCTTTTTCTATTAGAACTGGACCTTCTCTCGTATCTATAGTCACAGGGCCTTGTATTTCAGCCTCCTCATCCAGAAACACGTTGTTATGCCCTATTATCTTCACTTCGTCGGGTACTCTGCTTTTACTTATCCCCATCAGATCCTCCTTTAAGAGCTTCAATCCCTTGGATATAACATCCCAAGGATGTTCTATTGTATTCGCTTCAATTTCCCTTCTCTTCACTGAATTCTTTAGTAAGATTTCATTTATTTTCTCGGGAGAATAGTTTTCTATTGCCTCATTCGCATTCTTCTTTGGGAGGCATGCTGCTATCACTCTGCCTCTTTTCAAAAAAGCCTCTCCCTCTCCCATGCTCAGAATAGAGTCAGCCTCTGATGTAATTATTAATCTAGAATTTATGAATATTGTTTTTTCATCAGCTATTGGCTTAACATCATATCCAAGCTCGGAGTACTTTTTTACAAGGTATTCCCTCAACAGAAGCGCAGGTTTCTCCTTAAATGCTCTTTCTATCCTTTTTTCTTGAGAAAAAGCCCCTAATATAATGGTAGATACTGCGTTCATCTCGGAGATAGGTCTAAGTTCTTTATATCCCTCATCCTCGAAGAGCACTATCATCAACTGTATACCGAGCACCAAGTTTTTTAATCTATTCTGAGAAAGGGATGAAATGAATGAAAAGATGGGTGGTTTTCTTTGCTGGAACAGCTGGCTATGTACAACTTTAGGAGATTGCTTGAGAATCTTAAATCAAAGAGAGGGAGGGGGACTGAGCTTATATCCCTCTATATACCGCCAGGGCGAAATATATATGATGTGATAAAATATCTGAGGCAAGAATACGATCAAGCAGGCAATATAAAGGACAAACTCACAAGGAAAAACGTGCAAAGCGCGATAGAAAGCATAATTCAGAGGCTTAAGCTCTATAGAAAGGTCCCTGATAATGGCCTTGTGGTCTTCTGTGGAGCAATACCTAGAGGATCTGAGAGGGGGACTGAGAAAATAGAGATCTACGTTGTAGAACCTCCTGAGCCTGTACAGTCGTTCAGGTACATCTGCGATCATGAGTTCTATCTGGATCCCCTTTTGGACATGACCAAGGAGAAGAAAGCATATGGGTTGATAGTGATGGATAGAGGCGGTGCTACCATCGCTGTGCTCAGGGGATCCTCTTACGAGATAGTTTCAGAGCTTAATTCTGACATACCACCAAAGCACAGCGCTGGAGGACAAAGCCAAAGGAGGTTTGAAAGGATAAGAGAGGAGAGAGTTCAGCACTTCTACAATAAGGTGGGAGAGGAGGCAAACAAGATATTCGTGCCGATGTTAAATGAGCTTGAGGGCTTGATAATAGGTGGCCCAGGTGATGCAAGGGAGGAGTTTGCCTCCGGTGATTATCTGGACTACAGGTTAAGGCAGAAGATATTGGGAAATATACCTACGTCCTACACAGAAAGTCAGGGGATAAGGGAACTTATATCCAAGTCCGAGGAGCTCATGAAGGAGGCCTCTATATTCAGGGAGAAACAAGAGGTTGATAAGTTTCTTACACTGCTTTCAAAGAAACCGAATATTGTAACTTATGGTATGGAAAGCGTGATAGAACAGCTTAAGAGCGGCTCCGTCGAGGTGGTATTACTTCTGGATGACATAAATGTTTTTTTAGCAAAGAGAAAGTGCTTAAACTGCGGATATGAGGAAGTTAAGTATGTTGACAGGGAGGGTTTGGAGAAGATGTATTCTGAAAGTTGGGTTTGTCCCAACTGCAGGGCAACTTCATTTGATATTGAGGAGAGAGATATAGTGGATCACATAGAGGAATTAGCTAGGGAAACAAAAGCATCTGTGCACATCATATCCGCTGGAACTGAGTGGGGAGAGCAACTCAGGGCTTTTGGAGGAATAGCTGCAATACTTAGGTATGAAGTAGTCTAATTATAAAATAAAGGGATTTTAATCTGGATGGCGATATAGATGGGCCGGTGGCGCAGTCTGGTAGCGCGCTGCCTTCGCAAGGCAGAGGTCGGGGGTTCGAATCCCCCTCGGTCCACTTGTATCTTATAAGGGCCCGTGGCTCAGCCTGGTTAGAGCGTCCGCCTGATAAGCGGAAGGTCCGGGGTTCGAATCCCCGCGGGCCCATTAACTAAGAAGTGATGAAAGATGAGGCATTCCTTTCTGATGGTGCCTTTAGTGATGCTGAGCCTCCTCACAGTCACAGCTCAGAGCATTCCATATGATGTAATAATAGTCAGAGGGGACATATACCCGGACTGGACTGTGGCGACAGCTTATGCTAGAAAAACAGGATCGATGATTCTACTCCTATTTCCGGGACAAAACGATGGGGAGATCATCAGCATGATAGAGGGGCTCTCTCAATTCAAGAAAAATGTTAGAGTTCTGGTTGTAGGGCAGCCAAACGCAATTCCAGAGGATTTCTACAGAAAGCTTAGTGGAATAGCTTCTGCTGAGAGAGTAGGCGGGATCAATAGAGTTGAAACCTCCATAAACTTAGCCACTTACTATTGGAGGGATGCAAATAGCCTGATAGTAGTAGATGGTCTAAGGTCGGAGCTATATCTTCCGGCTCTTCTATTATCAATAAATAAATCAGCTCCAATAATATACTCCTCAAATGGATCTCTTCCAAACCTGAGGGATTTGTTGCTTCAGATGAGCTCGGTGAAGACAATTTATGTTGTTGATAGAAGCCTCAACAACAGGACTATGGATGATATAAAGTCGATGGGCATAAATATAGTCGAACTGGGATCCGTTAATGTGACAATCTCCAGTAGACCCACTGAGGAAAGGCAGACCAGCACATACCTGATTTTTTTAGCCTTGATTTTAGCTTCAACTCTAGTTCTATCTGCTGTTTTGTTGCTGAATAGAAGGAAGGGGAAGGCCTCGAATGTGCTTCAGTTCTTCTCCCCTGATGAAAGGAGGATAATAGAAGTTATTTCGGAAAGAGGAGAAATAGGCCAAGATGATCTATCGGAAATTACTGGTTTTTCAAGGCCTAAGATAAGCAGAATAGTGTCCGATCTAGTCGATAGGAGGGTTTTAGAGAGGGAGAGGGTTGGCAAGACTTTCATTGTCAGGCTGACAGAGAACTTTATATCTGCATCCGGTTTAGCTCCAGGCAAGGGAGAGAGATCTTATGAGCACACCCAGAATGATGAAGATTGAGTTAGTTAGGGCTGATGAAGAGCTTTACTGCGTGTCATGTGGTAGAAGAGTAACATACGAGAAAAACGTCGTTGTCTTCAAGTGTCCTAACTGTGGAGAAGCCACGATAGTCAGATGCAATAAGTGTAGGGAGCACGTAAATGATTATGTGTGTCCAGCTTGTGGATTTAAGGGTCCATGAGGTGGTTTTATGGGAAAAATTGGCATGGTGTTTAGGGCAATCCTGGACGGAGAGAGAAAGGCTATAGATATAGTTAAAGAGCTAAAGGAAAAGCTTGGAGGACTTGAAGTAGAGGTAGCTGATTATAGAGAGGAACCAATAGGCTTCGGTGTGTCCCAGCTTATGATATTCTTAGTTGGGCCTGATAATGAGGATGTCTCAGATAGAGTAGAGCAGATACTCGGAGAAACTAAGGGAATAAGCTCCTTCGAGCTGGATAGGATAAGCAGGATATGAGCTAGATCTATATTGCATTAAGGTATGTGATCCAGATGCCCAGGTTTCCATCTTGGTATATAATTTATCAGATATTGAAAGGGGAAAACAGAGTTATGACGGAGCAGGAGATATATGAAAAGGCTAGAGCTATAGACCCTATGATTTCCATATCCGATGTGGAAAAAGCACTGATGAAGCTTGAGCTCAATGGGAAGATAAGAGTTTATGAGGGCTCAAAGAAAGGCATATTAAATGTGGAGCTAGCCGAAGGAACTAGTTTCCTTACACCGGATGAGGAATAGCTCTGAAGTTGGCAGATGTCATCTGTAGCTAAATGGGTTGCTTACAGGGAAGCTGAAGGAGATGTATTTTCTGTATACCCAACTCGAATATCAAGATCTCCCGCTGCACTAAGATTGTTCTTAGCATGAAATTTTTTCCAGTTCGAAGAACCTTTTTAGAATTGAGTAGATTATTAGAACCAGGCCTCCAGTCCCTTGTAGCTTGCCCTTTTGAAACTCTCTTCTACTCTCTCAGCAACCTTCCTTACTCTATCCTCCGAGAACTCGTGCTCATCTACCATGAATCTTATTAGGCCCTCCTTGTCGGGTGGAGATAAATCTACGTTATAGCTGTCCGTTACTGGAGGGTTTAAGAAGAAATTGTATAGGTCTATTGGACTTATATCAAAGCTCCATTCAACAAATCTAGTTATATCTTCCGGTTTTTTGCATTTCTTAGCTACCTCAAGAGCTCTTTTTGGTCCGTATCCCTTTATGCCATCGGGATTGTAGTCTGTTCCTACTATTATCCCGATTATTATCAGTTGTTCTCTAGTTATTCCCAGATCCGATAGAGTTCTTTCCAACTCTATTACCTCAGGCGGATTCTCCACATATACATCTTTTCCAGGAAGTTTCCTCTTCCCTGTTATTGTAAGGTTCCTTATCAACCTCGGAGAGCCGAATAGAAGGGAATCATAGTCTTGAGATGCCGCTGCAAATACGTCCCCTTTTCTGGCCATATATGCTGCTTGAGCTTCTCCCTCGCTTGGTGCTTGAACAACAGGAACTCCCATCAACCTTAATATCTTCTTTGCATCCTCTATCATTTCTTCTGTAAGAAGGAGGGCTGCTTGCGCATATTTTTGTGCTGATTCTAGATCTCCCTGCCTTAAGGCTTCTTCCCACTTCTTCTTTGCCTCATCCCTTTCCTCCCTCCTTTTTTCAACAGTTTCTTTTTTGAACTCAGGTGGCTCGCCATCAAACACGTAGACTGGTATTATCCCATCTTCAAGCAAATTCGCCGTTCTGTAAAGTATGCCGGAGTGAACTGATGTTATCTCGCCCTTGCTCGTCATGAGAGGAGAACCATCAGGTTGCCTTATTTTTGAGAGGAATTGATACATTGTGTTGAAGGCATCTATAGCTATTTTCTTTCCGGAGAGATCCTTTATCTCTATTTCAACTGCTGTTACCAAATCCCCTATTTTCACTCCCATTGAGTAAAGACACCCATAATATAATTAAGCCTTACTGATGATCCCCTCCATGATGAGAACTAAACAAGTCATAGCAGTTAGAACCGACCTTGGAATGAGCAGAGGAAAGATGGCAGTTCAAGTTGCTCATGCTGCATGTTGTGCTGTTGAAGAAGCTAGAAAGAGGTGTCCTGATCTGCTTAAGATGTGGGAGGAGGAGGGATCCAAAAAAGTTGTCGTTGAGGTAAAATCTGAGGAAGAGCTCATAAAGATTTATGAGGAAGCTAAATCCTCTGGTTTAGTCTGCTGTCTAGTTAAGGATGCCGGATTAACTGAAATACCTCCTGGAACAGCAACTGCTGTTGCTATAGGGCCTGATCTCTCCGAGAAAATAGATAAAATAACCGGTGGGCTAAAGTTGTTGAGGTGAGCTCTTGGAACCCCCTGATATAGATAAAGAGCTTGGAATGATGTGCTATCTCTTTGATGATTCCTCAGGTGGACGTCTAAGAGAGAAATTGAGCGATTTTCTCGTAGATGAAGTCTTAGATGGAGTTACTGCATCCTCTGCGATGAGAACTGGGTTTAGTGGAAGAGGGGGATACTTTCTCTATGTTGTCGCAAAAACAGCCCCTATGGATTTTCTCAGGTTAAGAAGAGTAGTTTCCTCGTTGTTGAATGTAAGAATTGATAAAATTGGTTTTGCTGGGATGAAGGATAAGAGATCCATCTCCTTTCAGTTTGCCACAACTGAGATCAGGAGAAAGGAATTTTGTAGGGGAGAAGGTGTTTTTATAAAGCTAGTGGGTAAATATGATAGGTTTCTCGCTCCTGGTGTTGGATCAGGGAATAAATTTACTGTAGGGATTAGAGAAACATGTCCTGAAAAAGCCGTAAACCTAGCTAGGCTTGCTTCTAAAGGGTTTTTGAATTTCTATGGGTATCAGAGGTTTGGGTATAAGAGACCGTTTAACCATGAGATAGGAAAGATGATATTACAAAGAAGGTTTAGGGATGCCTTGGATGCATTAATAGAGAGAGGGTTTAGATTGGTACCTGAAAGCGACCATATAAAAGCTCTTAGATCTGTTGGAGTGGGGATTTTGAGGATTCTTGTGCAGTCTTATCAATCTTTTTTGTTTAACAAACTTCTTTCTAAAAGAGCTCTGGATAAATTAGATCCGATGGAGGGAGATCTAATTTTAGGGAGGGATGGTTGGATAAGGAGGTATGATGGAAAATCCGGGGGAACTCTCCTCATACCAGTTCCCGGCGCATATACTAATATAAAAAATTTATATATGAACATGTTGTTAAGGGAGATGCTGAGAGAGGATAATATTTGCCTAGAGAGCTTTCTCATAAAGGAGATTCCTGAGTGCTCCTCTCTGGGATCCTTAAGACCAGCAGTCTCTATCGTTAAGGATCTAAGAATTTTTGTGTTTGGAAAGAGCGTTTTTATGAGCTTCTTCTTGAATCCTGGATCATATGCAACAGTATTTATGAGGGAGATCGTGAAGCCTGTGGATCCTGAGAGTTGCGGATTTTGATTATTGAGTCGAAGACACACTCCGTATAATTTCATCTCTTTCATCTCCATGATGAAAGTGGCAGATGAAAACTCATCCTTTCTACTCCAGTCCCTGCTTTTGGAGTGGAACTAGAGGAAAAACAACCCTCTCACTGTAATTATCCAACATATAATGACATACACTATGAAACAAAAGTCAACATAAGTCCACTTATACGAAAAGTAGAAACTCCTCTTTCCACTTCCAAAGGCTCTCACCTCAAGAGCTTCGCTTAACTGTTGGCTTCTCCTTATCGATATTATTATCATTGGGATTAAGAGTGGAATGAGACTTTTTGCTTTTTTTAAGAACCCATCTGTCGCTATTCTCATACCCCTGCTTCTTTGAGCAGCAACTATATTTTCAACATCTCTTGCAAGCACTGGTACAAACCTAAGGGCTATGACAAATGCGAAGGTTATATAATAAGGTACCTTAATCATGGATAATATATCTCCTATCTCTATAGGATTTGTCGTGGCCATGAGGATGGCTGATGCTACAAGCAGATTCATCAATCTCATCCCCATTGCCACACTATAGAAGAGATCTCTTATAAATATAAAATTAAGTGTAATTATCATCAAAAGAAACAAAGAAGAACTCCTAATGCTCTCTCCTATCCTCTTAGCCGTCTTCGAGCAGGCCATAATAGGCATTTGAAGAACGAAAATAGATACCTGTGAAATTATATCATCTCTTAACAAAGGAATTACTAAGAAGGATAGGAATATTATGAACTTTGTCATTGGATGAAGGGATGAGTATAAAGTTCTCTCCTTCGATGCCTGGAATGCCTTAAATATTCTCGTGGGATCTATCAACCCAGAACCTCCTTTAAGATCTCATCAATTCCTAAACCCTTCACCCCAATAGCTCTGCCAATTATTGAACTTATCGGGGGGACTAGGCCAGCTCTAGCCAAAGTGACAGTATCTGCTAGGATGTCTGGACCCCCGTCTGCGAAGATATAGCCATCCCTAATCACAATAACTCTATCTGGTCTCAAATCAGAGATCCACTCCAGGTCGTGCGAGACAACTATAATTCCTCTTCCCATCTCTTTTAGACTTCTCAAAATATCTATGAGCTCCTTTCTTGACACAGCATCCTGTCCAACCGTAGGTTCATCTAAAGCTATATAATCAGTCTCCATAGACAAGATGCAGGCTACAGAAAGCCTTTTCATCTCTCCTCCACTGAGGGACCAAGGAGGATACTCTTTCATATCAACTAATCCAGTTAACCTTAGTGCTTTTTCTCCTAACTCCTCAAAATCATTCCTTCCAAGTGCTTTAGGTCCAAAGATGACCTCGTCCCAAACTGTTTCAGAGAAGAACATATGCTCTGGGTTTTGAAATACTAAGCCAACTTTTCTTGAGAGATCGGATATATCCTTTTCCCTCGTGTCAACTCCATCGACCAAAACCCTTCCCTTGAACTCGCCTTCATAGAAATGGGGTATAAGTCCATTTAAAAGCCTCAAAAGAGTTGACTTACCGGCACCATTTCTCCCAACAATTGCTGTTATACTTGCCCTATCTATGGAGAGATTCACATCCCTTAGCGCATAATCACTCGATCCAGAGTACTTGAAGCTTACTTTCTCTATTTCTATCAACTCTTCTTCACCTCTTTAAGAAATTCTATCACCTCTCTTGTTCCCAAAGGAATTTTCTCAATCTTAATTCCCCTTCTAGTAATTTCCCTGTAGATTCTGACTGCTACTGGCTCGTTTATTTTGTGTTTTCTAAAATCCACTTCTTTAACTATATCTGTAACAGGGCCATCTGCCACTATAACCCCACCATCCATGATAACTATTCTATCAGCTAGGGGAATGAAAAGATCTAATCTATGCTCCGATACGACTATACCCTTTCCCTTTTCATGTATTTTCCTCAATATGCCTGCTATTCTCATTGCATTAGCAGTGTCTAACTCGCTTGTCGGCTCATCTAAGACTATTATTTCAGGCTCCATTGCAAGAGTTGCTGCTATGGCTAAAAGCTGCTTTTCTCCCCCGCTCAACTCATCAGTATATTTATCCTCAATTCTTTCCATATGAATTTCTCCTAAAATTTTTCTTATCCTCATCTCCATCTCATCTCTATCCATCCCGATATTCTCAAGTCCAAACACAAGCTCTCTCTTAACTTGGAGTGTTATTATCTGGTTATCTGGATTTTGAAATACCATCCCTATCCTTCTGGATAGCTTTGATACAGTGGTCTCCCTCGTGTCAACTCCATCGACCAAAACCCTTCCCTTGAACTCGCCTTCATAGAAATGGGGTATAAGTCCATTTAAAAGCCTCAAAAGAGTTGACTTACCACTTCCACTAGCTCCAACCACCAGGATAAACTCTCCTCTATTTATGCTGAGGTTTATGTTTCTTACGGCTGGCTTAGTCCTCCCAGCATAGGTAAAAGTTACATCCTCTATTCTGATCATAACAGCTCTCATGATGCTAGTGAGATAAAGATTTTTAAACTCAAACTGTCAGTAGCTGCTCGGATTAAATTTAAGTTGAGGATCCACCTCAGTACTGGGAGGAGAAAATTTGTCCTCAAGTGGAAAGAAGAAGGCCAAGAGATCGAAGACATGGTTCCAGATCTATGCTGCTGATGTATTTCCTGGCCAGTGGCTGGGAGAAACACTGGCCTCTGATCAAGATAGTTTGATAGGAAGAAATGTGGAGGTATCTGTGAGGGATATAACAGGGGACTTTACACATGAGAAGTACAAACTAATATTCAAAATATTCAGGGTAGATGGCTCCAAATCCTATGCTAGATTTGTCAAGGAGCTTCTGAACAGAGATTATCTAAGATCGATAATACAGAGAAGGACTAGTAGAATAGACGTTATGTCAGAGGGCATAACAAAAGACGGGCATCATATCAGGGTGTTTTACCTCATAACAACAGCAGTAAGAGTAAGGCACAGCCAAGAGAGCGCTATAAGATTGAGAGCTAAGCAGTATTTGGACGAGCTAATACCTCAGCTTTCCCTAGAGGAACTAGTCAGATCCTCTATATTCGAGGATCCAGCGAAAATAAACACAAATATTCAGTCATTATCAACGAAAATAGCTCCAGTAAAGAACATAGAACCAAGAAAAATAGTTGTTTTGAGATTTGGAGAAGCTGTTCCAGAGGCGGTGAGAGAGGAGGTTGAAAGCAGGAGTATTAGCAGCGGGGAAGGGGAAGAGGCTTAGACCTATAACCCTCAGCAGACCAAAACCTCTCATACCCCTTGCCGGAACATCTCTACTCGATTATCACATCTCTGCCTTACTCAAATCTGGTGTAACCGAGATATCTGTTCTTGTAGGTCATCTTCATGAGCTTGTGGAGGAACATTTATGCCACAGAAATGGGATAAGAATATCCAAGCAGAAGGAGCTCATGGGGACTGGAGATGCTCTTCTAAATCTAGAGGACTTCCTAGATGGAGATTTCATCCTGACCTATGCTGATGTCTATTTCCAATGGGATAAACTGAAGGAGCTTATATCCGCTAAGGAGAGGGCGGATCATGTGGTTGGAGTTACAAGAGTAAAGGATCCCTGGAATTATGGCGTTGTCCTTCAAGAAGACGGTTACCTGAAAAGAATTGTGGAGAAACCAAAGAAGGGAGAAGAACCATCAAATATGGTAATTGCAGGGATATTCCTCTTTTCACAAACAATATTTGATCATCTGAAAAAGATAAACCCATCTCCGAGAGGAGAATATGAGCTCACAGATGCTATAACAAAAGCTGCTATGGAGGGAGAGAAGGTAGTTCTAGTTGATTTAGGTGACAGATGGACCGATATAGGTCGGTTTGAGGAGCTTTTTTTGGCCCAAAAAAATTTGTTTTATGATATACTGAACGGCTTCACAGATCCCTTGCCTGAGGGAGCTAGAGTAGAGGGATCCTTGATAATAGGAGGGGACTTCAGGATAGAGGAGGATGCAAAAGTAGAGGGCCCAGCTTATATAGGAAAAGAAGCTCTTATAAGGGGATCCATTAACAGGAATGTTACACTGGAGGAAGGGAACATAATTGGGAAAAACAGCTCTGTGGAGGACTCTATATTAATGAAAGGTGCTTCCCTAGGCGATAACACAGTGGTAAAGAGATCTGTCTTGTGCGATGGATCCCATGTAGAGGGGGTAGAGCTAACTCCATCGGAATACGGCTTGATAGTATCCCAAAATCAAGTGATTAGATGTGCATGTAAAATAAACGGATGGATGATAG
>ERZ1669248.171-NODE-171-length-37944-cov-16.111774_pt1 | contig 37944 bp, 40 predicted proteins | sample MGYA00579296_ERZ1669248 | MGnify/ENA primary metagenome ERZ1669248 (study PRJEB41166, sample SAMN08046057) | hot springs metagenome | biome: hot spring; feature: neutral hot spring; material: thermophilic sediment; isolation source: thermophilic sediment from...
TGGCATATTATGTTTCTGATAGGATCATGGTTATGTACAAAGGCAAAATAGTTGATATTGGCTCGCCAGATGAAGTAATTAAGAGCCCAAAACACGAATATACAAAACAGCTATTGGATAGCGTGCCAACACTTTACAAAAAGTGGCAGTGGTGACTGTGGCTATAGAACAACACAGATACTTCTTAACAATGCTTATATGGGCTTTAATACTAGAAATATTTGTTATTGCATACTATCTCTCACAACAACGTTTCGACTTTACAGTACAGTTTACGAGTATTCTAATGATCATAACCATCATAGGAATATATGCGATAATACATAGAATTAGAAAGGAGATAAGAGAAGGATATGTATAAAATCATAATATTTTAAAAGCACAATTCTTTGTTTCACAATTTATGAAAAGTTGTGAAAAAAGTTTTGTGATAAAATCAAACCTTTCAATACTAATCACTATTGCCCCTATATGGAGACATATTAAGGATACTTAAACAATTCTGCAATTACTAGATAACCTCTAGGTAACTTTCAGCAAACCCTCTCTTGTAATTACCCTTTGAATCTTTACGTAATATTAGAATATTACTATCTGGTTGGAGATGTATTATGGGTCTTACTATACCCGTGAAACAAAATCCATGGAAGCAAATATTTTTGTTACCAAGGTGAGTTTGAGTGTCTAGGCAATCGCTTATTGAGGAGTATTTAAGTGGGTTAGAGTGGGCTACTAAGGATAATGCTAATGTGCCTATATCCATATCTGGTTTAATGGCTCATGTACTTGGCTCTGCAATATATGAAGAGGCTCAAAAGCTTCTTCCAAAATCTGCTTTAATTCTTCATGAAGAAGGCTGGATATACATATATAAGCTGAGAGATGGTTCTGTGGCGAGACCTTATTGTGGTGGTCTCGACTCTAAGCTTATTGTTGAGAAGGGTCTTAGAACACCAACTGTTGTTTCAAGACCTCCGAAACATTTGGATTCGGCTGTTGATCAGCTTGTTAATGCTGTTTATATATTTAGTCAGGAGAGAACTGGTGCTGTTGGTCTTTATGGAGTTGATGTTGTTTTGTCTCCATATGTTAAAAGGGATGGTCTTGGCTATAGCGCTATAAAGCAAAATGTTCAGAGATTTGTATATAACTTGAACTATCCTTTGAAAAGTGGTCAAAGCCCATTTTCAAACATTGTTTTTGCGCTTAGCAACAAGTTTTACAGAGCACAGCCAATATCCATAGGTAGTAGCAAATTCAAGCTTTCTACAGAAACATTCGAGAACTATTTCGATGAAGCAAAACAGGTTTTGAAAGCTTTTGCAGAGGTTTTTGCTGAAGGCGATGCTATTCACCAGCCATTTACATTTCCAATACCAACAACAATTATGAATAAAGACATGGAGAAGATTTTGGAGAGTGATTCAGAGCTTTGGAGTTTGTACTGGTCAATGGTTGCTAAAACAGGTCAAATGTACTTCCTCAATGGTTTTAACAACAGAGCTGAGGACTTGTTTAGTTTTTGCTGTAGGCTTATAAGCGACATGAGCAGGGTTAGGGAGATTCTTCACCAAGCAAAAGGTGTATGGGATATGCCACCATCTGTAGGTTCTGTAAATGTTGTTGTTATAAATCTTCCAAGGCTAGCAATGATTGCTAGAACATCCGATGATAAAACAATGCTTGATAAACTTGATCAGCTTTTGGAGATCTCTAGAGCAACATTGATGTGGTTTAGAGCAAGATATCAAAAGCTTTTCGCAGAAGGCATGTATCCAATGACTAGAGAGTATATAGATGCTGTTAACCCATTCAAATTCTATTACAACACAATAGGTGTTATAGGCATGGCTGAATATGTATCGATAATGTTTGGAGACCCATTCTTCTGGTTCAATGCACAGCCAAGTGACATACCAAAAATTGTAAAGCTTTATAGTAATATTCTCAACTATATAAATAGTAGGCTTAGAGAATTTGAGGAAGAAGACAATGTTTTGTATAACATTGAGGAAGTTCCTGGGGAAACGCTTGGTGTTAAGCTTGCGTGGAAAGATATAGAGTATGCGAAAAAGCTTAGCACATCCGAGGATCTAACAACATATATTCCTGTTGGGGAAATCGATGGCAGAAAAGCACCATTTTACACAAATCAGTTAACACCACCATATACAACGCTTCATCTTAGATGGCAACTAGAGATAGAATCTAAGTGTCAAAAGCTATTCACAGGTGGTGTAATAAAGCATGTATTTGTTGATAAAGAACTTCCAGTAGATGTTGTAGCAAAGTTTGTAACAACAACACTTAGAGATACAGACATTGTCTACATGTCAATTACGCCAACACTTGTTGTTTGTTCATCATGCGGCTATAGAGCAATTGGTAGATTATCTAAATGCCCCAAATGTGGAGCACCAACAGATTTGTGGAGTAGAATAGTTGGTTATTACAGACCTGTAAAGTCATGGAATAGTGGCAGAGTTGCTGAATTCAATGTTAGAAAGGATATGTCAGATGATATTATTGAAATGATTTAAACTAAGATTTTTATATTCTAACACCAAGAATTATTCTAGGTGAAAAAATGTCTCTTCCTGTAAAGGAAATTTCTATCTCAATAGAAATACCTGTTGCACCAATTTCGAGAAGAGAGATAAAGCAGTTAGAAACAGCGTTAATACTTGGAACTGTATTTAGACCTGATGTTGTTCAAACAATTCTATCTGGTGAAGAGCTAACAACATGGCTTGATAGCTTAGCTGTTGCTGCTGCAGCACTTGCAATGGATAAAGCTGGCTATCCCATTAGTAGAATTGCTGAAGAACTTGGAAGAACTGAGGCAACAATAAGAAAGCATTTAAAGGGTGAAACAAAAGCTGGGAAGCTTGTTAGAGAAACTTATGAAATGCTTGCTAGAGGTGAGTTAAAGCTTTCAATACCTGTTGTAGAATCTGCTAAACCTGAAGAGTTTTCAAGACTTAGTAAAGAAGTTGAGGATCTTAAAAAAGAAAATGCAATGCTTAAAAGCAAATTAGAGGAATTGAAGGAGGATTTAAAATCCATTGGAAGTATGGTTGAGAAAATAATTGAAAATTCTACACAAATTAGAAAAATAGTTGAGAAAATTGAAAAATCTTAGCACCAACATTTTTATTGAATTAGTATTTCAGGTTTAACATAAACACAATCCGTTTAATTAAAAGTTATTAGAGCACTTTTCCCCATTTTAATTAGCAAAGTTTATATTTTAGTCTATGTATATAGATTTTTGTTGGTGTGGTGTGTAAACATGCTCTCTAAGCATCCACTTGATTTACCTGTTGGCAGAAAGTTTTCTAAAGATGAAGTTGCTGAAGCTCTTAGACTTGCTATAATAGCTGAGCTTGACGCAATTAACCTATATCTCCAGCTTGCTAGATCAATAGATGATGAGAAAATTAGAAAGGTTTTTGAGGATATTGCTAAAGAGGAGAAGACACATGTTGGGGAGTTTCTAGCTGTTTTAAAGACTTTGGATCCTCAGCAAGTTGAGGAGCTGAAAAGAGGAGCTGAGGAAGTTAAGAGCTTAACAGGAATTGAAGTTGCAGATCCGCCAGCTGGTAAAGGCGATGATATTTGGAAAAGAGTTTCAGAAGCTATTGTGAAAGCTGTTGATTCTGTTAGAGTCTTTAGGAAGTATTTACCTTTAACAGTTGTTGGTAGAGGTGTTGAGGGGGTTCCTCTAGAGGTTGTGGGAACAGGTTCCAGAGTTGTTCTACCTCTTGAAGACATTTCCGTAGAGTTTAAGGTTTCTCAAAGATCTGTTGAATATGGGGAAGCAACTAATTTGCCTATAGAGCTTGGAGATGGCTATAGAGCCTCCATAGAGTTTGCATCACTAGAAGATAGATTCATATTGGAAAAGCTGTTGAAACTTGCAAACCCAGTTAAGATGGATATGAGTAGTTGGGATGAGCCTGGCCAAGCACTATCAGATGTTGCAAAAGCTGTAGCAAAAATGATTGAAAGTGGTGTTAGAGAACCATTTGTGCTATTTGTTAATCCCGTTAGATATACAAAGCTTTTGGCAGTTCATGAGAAAACTGGTGTAATGGAGCTAACAAGAATTAAGGGCATAGTTAAAGATGTTGTTGCAACACCGATTTTGCCAGAGGATACAGCGTTAATAGTTTCTGCAAATCCGCATGTTATAGACATTGTTGTTGGTGTTGATACAAGAGTTGATTACTTAGGTCCTGAAAATGGTTATCACAAGCTAAGAGTATGGGAAACAATAGCAGTGAGACCAAGAATAGAAAAGGGAATTGCAATACTAAAGCAAATAAAGTAAATGTTTTTAACCAGTCTTGAAACACCTCATCACATTATCTAGTGTTCACAGTCTTCATCATCTAATATTTATAGTCTCTATTACAATCAAAATTCTTATATGAACTTTTAAATTTAAATATCTAAAATATTATTTGTTGATTGCAATGAGTATTTTAAAAAATTTAGAAAAGAAGATTTGGAGAACACTAATATTTTTCGTAATATTGCCACCAATGCCAATAATAATTGCATTAGTAGTTGCCTCTAAAATTGTTGAAAACTACTCAATACTTTATACAACACTGCTAATTTTGCTACCCATCATAGCTTTTTTCACGTGGCTAAAGATATGGCTTTGGAATTCTGTTTACATAAAGCCATTAAAAAGAATTGCAAAGCATATAAAAAATTTAAAGAACATGGGATATCAAATTGATGATTCCTCATACGATATTCTAGAGGAAAACGCAATTGTTGTAACAATTAAAGACTATAGCGCTATTCCAAAAAACCATAACTATAAAGTAGCTGCTATTAAAATTAAAGGTGCTACAGCATTTATAGGTATTGTGAATGAAAATAAGCAAGTGTATGACTTAACAAAGCTAAGCTAATCTTTTTCATTGAATGTTTAGTGGTGTGAAACATTGTGACTAGTTTAAAGGTTTTTGTATTTGATTTTGCCATAGCTATTCCTCTTTTCATATATGTCTTACTTGTTGTCTCAATCTTTACTAGAAGATTGTATAGTTATCTTATTGGAAAAGGATTTAGAAAAAATGTTGTTGTATATTATAATAGAAAGATTATACACATCTCCACAGGTGGTTTTATAGCGTTGCTGGTGCCAATTCTTTTCAAAGAGCCTTTTACACCATTCGTTTTCGCAATTATATTAGCATTCATAACATTGTATCCTCACATTAAGGGTAAAGAGCTTGAATGGTTTCAAACAAAGGACAATGTCTACGAGGTTAACTTTTGCATTGCATGGGGGGCGTCGATACTGGTTTTGTGGCTTTTTCTAAACAATCCATGGAAATCAATAATACCAGCACTATTCATATCATTTGGAGATGCTGCTACAGGTATTGTTAGAAATGCTGTTTTTGGAAGAAGAACAAAACACTGGATTGGAAACTTAGCCATGGCTGCTGTGACAATACCCATGGGCTATTTTCTAGCTGGATTTGCTGGAGTTGTTGCAGCAATTCTAGCTACTTTTGTGGAAAGATTTGAATTTGGATACATAGATGACAATGCATTGATAGCGATAACCTCGACAATAACTCTAATAGCTTTAAAATAGTTTTGTATATAGAACCTTTTGAGATGTCTGCGATCTCCGATTCTGATTTGTGATGAGGCCCCGCAGTGAGGAAAAATAGATGTATGTAATGTTCTCATCAAATATTGAAAAATTTTTAGTTGACAACTGCAAATACGTAAAAATGTGATTTAGAATGGGTTTTGACTGGTTTACCAAGTCTCTTGAGCTTCACAGATTTTACAAGGGAAAGATTGAAATTGTTCCAAAGGTTCCCATAAGATCTTTAGATGATTTTGCCATTTGGTATACACCAGGTGTTGCAGAAGTGTGCAAAAGGATTCATATTGATAAGAACGAGTCTTTTGAGCTTACATGGCGCTGGAACACAGCACTTGTTGTAAGTGATGGTTCTAGGGTTCTGGGTCTTGGTGATATTGGTGCCGAGGCTAGTCTACCTGTGCTTGAGGGCAAGGCGCTTTTGTTTAAGTATCTTGGTGGTGTTGATGCAATTCCACTTGCTGTTAATGTTAAAGATCCTGAAAATTTCATATTTATTGTAAAAGCTCTTGAGTCTAGTTTTGGAGCTGTTAATCTTGAGGATATAGAATCTCCAAAGTGTTTCTATATTCTTGAGAAACTTCAGCAAATTCTAAACATTCCAGTATGGCATGATGATCAACAAGGAACTGCCCTGGTAACTATAGCGGCTTTGATCAACTCTCTTAAGATTGTTGATAAGAGGATTAACCAAGTGAGAATTGTTTTGTTTGGTGCTGGAGCAGCTAATTTGTGTACATACAAATACTTGAAAATTCTTGGTGCAAAACCAAATAATATTATTGTTGTGGATAGCAAGGGTGTTCTTCACAAAAATAGAGGAGATTTAGAGAAGATGAAAACTGAAAATCCATGGAAATACCAAGTTGTTTTAGAAACAAATGGTGATGATGTTCAAGAAATTGAGAAAGCTTTTAATGGAGCAGATGTTGTTATTGCTGCTTCTAGACCTGGTCCCGGGGTTATTAAAAAGGAGTGGGTTAAATTGATGAATAAAGACGCAATTGTTTTTGCTGAAGCAAATCCAATTCCAGAGATTTGGCCTTGGGAAGCTAAGGAGGCTGGTGCAAAAATAGTTGCTACAGGTAGAAGTGATTTTCCAAATCAAATAAACAATAGCCTTGGATTTCCAGCAGTTTTCAGAGGTGTTTTAACTGTTAGAGCTAGGAAAATGAGTGATGAAATGTTTATTGCAGCAGCATATGCAATAGCAAAATACACAGAGGAAACTGGAATTCACGAAGAGAGAATCATAGGATCTATGCAAGAAACAGAACTATATGTTAGAGAAGCTATAGCAGTAGCAGAAAAAGCAATAGAACTTGGATACGCTAGAAGAAAAATGTCAAGAAACGAACTTGAAAACGAAATTAGAGAAACTATTGAAAAAACCAAAAAATACATGAGAATAGCCTTAGAATCAAAATTGGTTACGATATAACATGGAAAAACTTATCATGGTACTAAAAGCTGTAAAGCTAAACCTATAAGAGAAATGGCTAGAAACAGCAATAGCTCCTTTACATCAAACCTCTTCATATCTATTTGAATTGTTTTAGGTAATCCATATAAGTATATTGCTTGGGCATAATCTCTTGAAAGTAGTGCAGCATGTATTATGATAGGCTTCAATGCTTTATGCACCTTGTTTTTACCCAGTTTTAGTAAGGTAGCAATGTAAGCATCTGAGTAGAGATACATTAGCACAGGCATTACAGCTAGTGCAACTGTTGCTAAGCTACCTATTTTTCCAAGACCTAGCTTCTTCAAAACCCATCTAAACTCTCTCAAGCTAATCCACTGAAAACCAAGTGCAATAACAAGAAATAAAGCAGTTAATTTCGCAGAGGATAGGATGATCGTTTTTAGAGATGGTGTTGCATAGCCCATTATCATTGAAAACAGCATTGTTACAAAACCTATCAACACAAATATTAGTGGAAGTTTTAACGCATTCAACACTTTTCTAATGTTGCTAACAGCAAACAGAATTGCAAAAGAGATCCCAACAACATAAACTGTAAATAGTATGTTAGAATCTTTGAAGAATGTTATAGAGACTACTATCTCCACAAGTAAGGTAAGTAACAACAAGAATCTAAAATGTATTGAGAATCTACTTCCCCTTTTCTGCATTATGAAGAAATTGAAAAAATCTTTGAATATGCTCATAAAGATTTACACCAAGTTGCCAAAGTCTAGCTATATATTTTTGTAGCTAGTTCAATTAATTGATTAATGCTGTTGTCTATATAGAGAAAAGGCTTTAAAACACCTTCTTCAAGTACATATGTTTTTGCATATGGGAAGAGGGGTATATAGTCCTTGGAGCTTAAGGTAATAATCTTTGCTACATCTGATAATGTAGAAAGTGTTTGTATAAGCTGATAAGCCTCTATATATGTAGACCCTGTAAATGGTTCATCAAAAAGCACAACGCCTTTCTTTGACGTAAAGTATGCTAAGAGAGTTGAAAGTCTTGTAGCTTGTCCCCAGGATAAATTCAAAGGAAGTTTCTCAAAATCGTCATAACCAAACCTCTTCAGAACTTCTTTACATTTCTCGATACATTTCACTCCAAGCTTCTTAGCCTTGCATATAGCCTCTATTTCCTCATTTACACTATCCTCGGTAAAGAACAAATAAGGTAGTTGAGGAACATAAGAAACATCTGCATATCTCTTTACATAGCCTTTCACAGGTTTTAGAGCACCTGCTAAAATTCTTAGCAAGGTTGATTTTCCAGAACCATTAACACCATAAATAACTATTGTATCGCCTTTACAAATCCTCATATCAACGTTTTTCAAAATCCACCCAGAATCATCATATTTATACCAAACATTGTTCATCTCTAAAACAACATCGCATTGACTAATCTGATTAGCTAAATCATCAAGTTTATGATTAACCAAATTTGCATTACCTTGATTGTTTACGCCATTCATTTTGTTTTTAAGAATGTGAGTATCTAATTTTTCTAAAACACCGTTTTTAAGCACATAAAACTTGTCAACTTTATTAGCCAAGTATTTAAATCTATGTTCAAAGACTATAACTGTTTTCCCCATTTTTCTAAGCATGTCAATCACATTCTCAACAAGCTCCATGCCATCACTATCATCCAACCACATGAAGGGCTCGTCTAAAATCAAAACTTTTGGATTTGGAATAAGGGTCTTAGCAATGGAAATTCTTCTCATTTGACCATTCGAAAGAACCGTAATTGGCTTTTCAACAATACTTTCAATATTCAATAACCTAACAATCTTGTTGACATAGCTTAGTGCCTCCTCCCCATAAAACTTCTCAGCATAGCTAATCAAATCATCTATTGGTATAGGCTCTAAAAAATGTGTGTATGGATCCTGATTAACAATTTGTACACACATCTGAACCTCTCTTAAGCTCATCTCATCCAATCTCTTAGAACACAACGAGATTTCGCCACTTACCTCAGCGCCAAAAATGCTTTGAGCTATGCCTATCAATGCTTTTGCAAAAGATGATTTGCCACTACCACTTCTACCAACTATGAGAATAACCTCATTAGCAGAAGCTTCAAAGCTAAGTCCTTTAAGTATCCAGTTACCATCTTTATATCTAAGCCAAAGATTTTTAACTTCAACAACATTATTCATATTACTATTCCCTTCACCAAGTCTTATTCAGCAACATCTAAAACATGAAATACTTCTTGAGTGTAGCAAATATGCTAAGTGATAGAGAAGCAACATAACAAACAACAATAGCGTTAAACAAAGCAATTGCTGGTAGATAAGCCAATGTAAGTTTATATGCTGCTTCAAAGCTCTCCAACCACCCAGCCCAAACAAGCCAGTAGGGTGTCACTAAGTAATTTAAAAGAGTCGTGATGCTAACACGACTAATTAGCGAAACTGTAAAAGCCGCTAGAGATGCATATTGATTTTTTAGAGCTTTGCCTAAAGCTTTAATTGCTAGTGCTAGGGGAAGAGCTGTAGAAGCCTCTGCAACAACTTTCATTGTAGGTCCAATAACCTTTGTTGGATCCGTTGTTAATGCAACACTTCCAATCCAGAAAATAAGTAATGATATTAAACCCAATCTCATATTTAGCAATGTTAATACAGCTATTGGAACACCAGCCAAATCAAACTTTAAAAATGTTGCTAATGGATATGGCCATTGGAATATGTGAAGCATTATCGAAAGACCTGAAAAGATTGCTAGTAAAGCTATTTCTGAATATCCAAAGACCTTTCCTTGTCTTCTGTCTTGAGGCATTTGCATCACTTAAATCGCCATAATTTAATCATATGTACATTGCCAAATGTTTTAAGGCTGATGTTTAAAGCTGATAAAATTTAAACTTTTTAAACTAGCTTAAACACTGTTCACATATCAAATGGTGTTTGCTTTGAAGAAAATATATAGATTGCAAGGTATAGGAGGCTCTGTATATGTGGCTTTGCCTAAGGAGTGGCTTAGAAGATTTAATCTCGACAAGGGATCTGTTGTAGAGGTTTCTATAGATGTTGACGGAGCTTTAAAGATTTTGCCTATTGCAAAAAGCGAGAAGGTGTTGGAGTCTTCAGAAGCTAGGTATGGAAACGAAATTGAAATTTTTGTTGATAAGCCGGCAGAGGTTTACACATCTCTTTTGACAGCTTATCTTAGAGGTTTTGACACAATAACGCTGAGGTTTTCTGGTGGAGCAATTGAGAGAGAGGTTAAGGGTGTTATAGAGTCTACAAAAGATCTTTTGCTAGGACTGGAAACAGTTGATATTGGAAGCAACTATATTGTTTTGAAGGTTCTAGCATCTGAAGATGCTGATATAGATTCACTTATAAGAAACATGCACAAAATGATTAGATTTATGTACCTCGATGCTTTCAACTCTCTAGAGTCTGGAGACATAGAGTTGGCTAAGGCAGTTGTGCTTAGAGATAGAGATGTCAACAGATTATATTTCTACATAACAAGAACAATAAGAAAAAGGATATTGACGCAGGTACTTGAGCCAAAAGTTCTTCTAAAGCTTGTTGACTCAAGAATGCTCATAAAATTCATTGAGGAAATTGGTGATGAAGCTAAAAACGCTGCATTGGCATCAATAGAGCTTAGCCCCAAGAGGGAAAAGCTTAGCAAAGAAAGTATTGACAAAGTCAAAGAAGCTGTAAATAACATCGATGAAATCTACAGAGATGTTGTTATGAAGGCTCATGAAAAATCAATTGAAATAGCAGAGCTTAGACAATACATGAAAACATGTTTAATAACTAGAGATAGCCTAAAGCATTTAAGAGTAAAACTAATTGAGAGCTTAGATCTTTATTGGTTCACTGAATTCATAAAATCCTTTGAGAACATAGCAATGAATGTTTATGATATACTAAGCTTAATACCATTTGAACTTGTTTCAGCAATGATATATGAATAGACAAATCCCAAGCTATTTCCTTCCTACAACATTCTAAAGCTTTTGAATTTGAAAAAGCAAAGCATGTATTCAAATTCCATGTCCCAAACCCAATAATCTTTGTGTATTTACCTTGGCTAAGTAAAAAGACTTGAACAATAAAAAGGCTGTTGATACAAGTAAAGAACAGTTAAAATATTTTCAAAACAAATACCATGTAATTGCCCAAGACAGATTCCTGTAGAAACATCTATTCAAAGTTTCTTTGACAAGCTCTTTACATATTTGATTTAGTACAAATACTTTTTTGGCAAATGCTGCAAAGCTACATAGTTAAATCTCTAAAAGCTATAGGTGCAGTCTATGAGCTATGAGGACCTCGTAGAGTTAATACCTACTGGCATTACATGTATTGAAGATTATAAAATTGGTGATGAGCATATTGCAAAACATGTTAATGTTTTGGCTACGCCGATGATGATATTATTTATGGAGGTAACAGCTTCGAAATGTATTGAAAAATATATTCCAGTTGGTTACACAACTGTTGGCTTCATAATTAATGTTAAACATGTTAATCCAGCACCTTCAGGAGCTACTATAAGAATTGAGGTGAAGCTTGTTTCAAAAGAGGGTAGAAGGCTAATGTTTGAGGTTAAGGCTTTTTGGAAAAATGTCTTAGTTGGTGAGGGTGTTCATGAGAGGTATGTTGTTGATGTTAGAAGATTTTTGGATAAGGTTAGAAGGTTAATAGGCTAAGTAGTATAGCGAAAAATTACATCAATTTAAATTCTTGTTAAAGACTTCAAATTATGATTATATACCAAGGAATTATTTGGTGAAAATTGCTTGCTTAGAGTTAATAGCAGAAGAGTTGATGAATTAGCAGAAATGGTTAAAGCAATTGGCTTTGAGAAAGTTATTGCTTTTGAGGATTTAGATCCACAGTTTAGAGCTGTAAAGAAATTGGTTGCTGAATGTGGTTTGGCAAGTTATTTGCTTGTTTTTCTAAATGCTCTTATTAGCTACAGACTTTCTCAGACAGGAGAAATTTACTGGTCTTTATTTGCAGACTACGTTGCTACTAAGTGTGTATCTAGATCCGGAATGAGATCGCTAGTTGAAATTGTTGAAGACTTTGCAAAAGAGTATAATAGATATCTTCTCAATCAAAAAATTAAAAGAATTGAAAAAATTATTCGCTGCACTCAGCTAGAAAATATTCTTATTCTCAATGATTTAGAGACCATTAGAAAAACTACTGCAAGATGTTTAAAGGTTGATGAAAACTCTAAAACCATTGTTTTTGCTACTAAAATGATTTACTATGTTAACAAAGCCTTTGAGAAACAAGTTCAAGTTCCACTAACTATACCCATTCCAGTTGACACAAGGGTTGCAATAATAACGTATCTTTCTGGTGCCTTGGATTTGCCTAAGGGAATTGCTATAAGCAGCTATAATTTGCTAAAATTCAGCAAAACTATAAGAAGTATTTGGACAATGGTTGGCGAAAAATCCTCTGTTCCACCTCTAAATCTAGATGCTCTTCTGTGGTACTTTGGAAAATATCACAAAGCAAGCAATATGAGAGAAATATTCGATTCTGCATATAGAGAGCTTCAGCATTTTCTAAAGCCAGAGGATGTGATGCTCATAGTGAAAAACTTGTTTTATAGAATGATTAAATAACACTTAAGGTTCTCATATATCGACTACAAATGTTGCATACCACTTCCCATTCTCTCTCCAAATTCTCATCTCGTTATATGTAACAGCTTTTACAACAGTTCTTGGCTCATGTTTTTCATGCTGAAACTCCTCACCCTTTACATAACCATCTAGGCACAGCATCTTCTCCTCGTTGCTTACACTATATATTCTCTTCACATGGAATTCCCCAAAAACAAGATTCTTACTGTCATGGTGATAAAGCATCTCCTCCAACCATCTATAGAGAAGATTTTCAACATCATAACCACAAACACTTATCTCAACAACATTCTTGGGCTCAACTCTGCTCGTATCCGTAATTACTTCAAACATTGCCTTTGCAGCTTCCTCAAAAACAGCCTCCAAACTCTCTCCCCACACCTTTATAAGCACATCAGCAGTATGACTCAAAAACTCAAAACCTCTTTCCACAACTTTTCACCAAAACTAAAAATATTGTAGCAAGAAATTTAAACTTGGAAACACTGTTTTGTGTTGGTGATTATCTTGGCCAAGATTAAAATACTGCCAATTGATGCTCTAATAATTGTTGATATGCAAAACGATTTCATGCCAGGTGGTGCTCTTCCAGTCCCCAACGCACTAACCATAATATCGGCTATAAACAAGTATATAGAGTTGTTTGAAAAATCAAATGCATTAATAGTTGCAACAAGAGATTGGCACCCACCAAACCACATATCATTCAATACTAGAGGTGGTCCATGGCCACCACACTGTATTCAAAACACGTGGGGTGCAGAGTTTCACAAAGATTTGAAACTTCCAAGAAACACAATTGTAATTTCAAAGGCGTTTAAAGAAGATAAAGAGGCTTATAGTGGATTCGAGGATACGGAACTAGATAACACTCTGAAAAGCCGCAACATAAAAAGATTGTTCATTGCTGGTGTTGCAACAGAGTATTGTGTAAAAGCAACAGCAGAAGATGGTGTTAAACTTGGATATCAAGTGTTCTTACTCGAAGATGCTATAAAAGGTATAGATAGCCCTCCAGGCTCTGAAGAAAAGGCAATTGAAGATCTCATGAATAAAGGTGTAGTTGCAATAAAAATAAATGATGTTATAGCAAAGTAGTGCTAACATTTTTAAACGTGTTTTGCAGAACTTAGCATTGCCTTACTTATGATTATGTTATGTAACTTTGTGTTATCTCTGGAAAAAGCTGAGATAACTAAGTAATGTATTTGTAATTACTTAGTATTACCTAATCTATTGAAGATTCAATAATGTTTTAGGATTGTAGTGAAATATTAGCCTTGGATTGTGAATTCTATGTTGAATTGAGAATGATAATTAAAATTGAACGTAGAAATCCTGGTATTGTTGCTCATTTACTTAAGAAAGAATTGAGAAGTACTATAGATAAGCATCCATGGATGAGAAAAAGTGTACGAGCTGTTATAACATCGCCTGATAAGTTTTTAGTTATTGTAGAGAATAAACTAGATAATGTGAAGACATTAGAACTTGTGCTTTCCATTGTTGAAAGGTTTTTTAAAGATTATGAAATTAAAAAGGTAAGTGAAAGTACATAGATTTAAGAATTATTTATATGCTTTCTTTGATGCATTTTTCTTAGTATTGGTATTGACTCTATTTTCTCCTTTGTTAAGTATTGCCATAAGATTCCAATAGGTCTTTTTCTTTCTCCAATACATTTAATGACTCTGGTTGGTGTGTAGATATAGTCAACTGTGAAGTCCCATGGTTCAAGATGTATATGCTCATCTATAACTTGTATGTCGTGTACAGTTGTTGTTATTGGGGTGTTGTCAGAGATTTTGTTGAATTCTTTTAGAATTGAGTATTCTAGCTCTGAGTATCCCTCTCCCTTGCCGAGTCTCTCACCATAGATACTAACAACAACAGAGCCAGCAACAACAAGATCTATTTCGGGAATCTCATCTGGTTCTATAGGCAAACCATATTTGAAAGCGCCTTGAATTGTTGCTGCATAGCTATAGAGGTTTGGGCTAATTTTTCTTGGGTCTAGCAATAGAAAGCCTTTTGAGATTCTAGGTGTTGGCATAACCAAAATCTTGTTGCTTTTCAAAACAGCTTCTCTAACTGGTTTTTGTGGAGCATCCGGATTAACCTTAACAACCTTGGCTTTTCTAAACAAATCTGATTGAACAAGTTTTTGAGCAGCTTCTTCAGCACCAACAAAATTTGGTATTCTACCAAAAACAGGTCTTGGAAATTTAGCAATGTTCTTTTCCTCCATAAGTCTCCATACTCTGTTTCTAAGCTCTTCTCTAAACGATTTACCCACCACCTTCACCAGCAACAGTAACGTTATCAATTGCTATAGCTGGCACCATATAATTTGAAACAACCTCGTATTCTCTAGACAAAGCAATTAGGTTTTCCTTCAAAAGCCTGTAGATATCCCCAGACAAAACAACACCTTTAACAGCCTGCTTAACCTCACCATTTTCAATAAGCAATCCATGTGTTATTGTAGCATTTAAAAAGCCGTTAACAGGATTTGATAACCACTCACCTATTGTGCCATAGACTACAAGACCTTTTCTTAAGTCTCTAATAATCGATTCTAGAGATGAGGAACCAGGCAACACAATAATGTTTGTTGCATCTGGGTATGTGTTTGAAGAACCTGCTCTTCTAGCATTTCCAGTACTCTCCCTACCATCTATATTTGCTGTATAAGTATCATACAGAAATGTTCTTAGAACACCTCTATCAAACACTGTTTTTCTTTTTGTTGCAACACCCTCGTCATCAAATGGACTAGAGCCAGCCATGTTAGGCACTGCACCATCATCTATCAATGTTATTTCCTGTGAAATAATTTCTGAAAACAATTTGTTTGCTAGTGGAGACCTGTTTTTCTGAACCATATCAGCTCTAATAGCTGGAACTATAAGAGCTTGCAAAACAGATGCAAATACTCTTGGCATGAAAATAACTTGGTATTTGCCAGTTTCAACTGGTCTTGCCCTTAAGGTTGAGGTGGCAACATTTGTTGCTTCTTCAACAACTTTACTCATATTGAACTCTCTTAGTGTTGGTGCATGATAATAACTAGAGAAACTTGATTCTGCACCTTCATCAACAGCCTTCACATTTATTGAAAACACAAAATCTGTTTTTTCGCAGGACACTGGCTGTTGATAGCTATTGCCAATAGCTCTTTCAGAAAAGGTTAACGAAACCTCAGCAATATTTGTAAAAGCGATTTTGCTAAACTGTTTAGGCTTTTCAAGAGCTTCTTTAACAATCTCTGTATAGAAACCTATATCAGGATTTCTAATCCTTTCATCAACAATGTCAAATATCATTGATGAGCCAAGTCTCTTTGGTAAAGAAACCCATTTTGGGTCTTCTGAAGATACCTTAGCTATTTTCACAGCATTTTCAATAAGTACATCAATATCACTTGGAGTGGATATCATTGATCCTTGAACAGAAAGCTTTTTACCAATTACAATTCTCGCAAATGCACTTACAGACTCTCCACTAACTATAGATTCCACACCTCTCACATCACCAGCTACGGACATTGAATGCTCTCTAACAACATAGACTTCAGCTTCGGAAACACCAAGAGATTCTGCTTTTCTAACTCCTCTTTCAACAATTTCAACAATGTTCATTCTTTACTCACCACCTACAACAATTTTAGAAACTCTTATATGTGGACCCCCATCACCAACTCTTACAAGCTGCGAAGCTTTTCCACAACCACCAAAAACACTTGTAGAAACCTTTAAATCATTTGCAACTAGCTCAACATTCTTTAGAACATCCAATATGTTTCCAGATACTGTTACACCTCTCACAAGCTTTTCTATCTCACCATTCTTAATAATATATGAGGGGCCAACATTGAAAGTGAATGTGCCCATAGATGAATCAACCTGGCCGCCCATAGCCCCTCTACCCCTAAGATAAATACCTTCTGAAATGCCTTCAAAAAGCTCATCAACTTTCGCATCACCAGGAAGCATATAGAAGTTTGTTTGTCTCACAATAGCATTGAATGTTATGTCCTGGGCTCGTGCATTACCTGTAAGCCCTATGCCAAGCTCTCCAGCAACATATCTGCTACTTAAAAATGTTTTTAAAATGCCTTTGTCAACAATAACTGTTTTCTTTTTCTCAGCACCTTCATCATCATAGTGAACAGGATAACCACCCTCAACAGAGCCATCATCAACAATTGTTACAGACTCACTAGCCACCTTCTCACCTACTCTACCCTTCAAAACAGATACATTGTATAGAACAGAGTCACCTTCTGAAGCATGGCCAAAGGCTTCGTGAAGCAATAAACCAATCAACTCATTATCTACAACAGCTCTGTAAACACCAGCCTTTGGCGCAGATGCCATAGATGCTTTTACAGCTAGGTCATTAACCTCATCTACAAAGCTCATCCAATCAAATGACCTTATTTTTTCATAGCCTCCAACAAATGTTTTCTGATCATAAACCCTCTCCATAATTTCTCCAGATTTTGCAACAGCCATGTGACTCAAGCCAACCATTGTAACCTCATTGAATACCTCAATACCTTTGCTAGAGACAATAACTCTTCTATCTCTTTCACATCCAAGTCTAGTCAAAGCTGAAACAATACCAGGTTTCTTCATAGCATTAATATTAAGCTCCTTGATTAGAGATATTTTCTCAGAGGAATCCACAGAAAATGGGTTTTCAGAATAACTTGTTTTGTAAAATCCTTTAACATTGGAAACTTCAGCAAACTTCCTTGGTTTTGCAACAAGAGCTAAGGTTCTAGCACTTTTAACAGCTCTATCAATAGCAGATTCAATGCTTTCCCGAGACAGTGAAGAAGTGTAGCTATACCCTGTAAAACCATTTACAAAAACCTGTATACCAATGCCAACAACTCTAGAAACACCATAGCTTCTCAAAACCCCGTTATCAAAAACAATCAACTCATAAACTCTTTCTTGAAGTCTTATTACAGCTTCATCAACATTTCTTCTCAGAACCCTTTCTAGTACCTCCTTACCAAGATCTATCGATATCTCTACAGACATAAATTTGCAACCTCCAACTCGTATCCAGATAACAGATTAATAAAAAATTTAAGTTTGTGTTTTTAATATTGTTTGTGGTGAGGTTCGTGAAGAAGGTATATATTGTTCCTGAGCCAAAGATGATTGAATTTGATGGTACTTGGTATGACTTTGATGGTTTTCAAAACTTTCCAGAGTTTTTAGCAAAGGAGTTTGGTATTGGCAAAGGTAGTTGGGTTGTTGAGAAAACTGAGGGTAGTGGATCAGGTGTTGTTATTGAAAAAGGTGTTGTTAGGATATGGGGTGACGAAAAAATAGCTTATGCAACCATTCTTCAGCTTGTTATGCAGGGAAGAGGAATGCTGCCAAAGGTTAAAGTTGTTGAAGAGTTTAGGTATAGGTTTAGAGGTTTTCATCTGGATGTTGCTAGAGGTGGAGTTCCAACAGTAAACACACTCAAAAAATTGTTGAAATGGCTTTACATATTGAAATACAATTACCTCGCATTATATCTAGAGGATTTGTTTCCATGGGAAAAATACAAGGATATTGGTGTTGTTAGAGGCAGGTATAGTAGGGAAGAGCTTAGAGAAGTCATTGAATATGGTAAGAAACTTGGTGTAGAGGTTATACCATCTCTAGAACTCTTAGGACATATGGAAAGAATACTTGTTTTACCCCCATACAGGAAATTTAGTGAATGGCACAACCCAGCTGAGGGTGTGCTAGATGCTTCTGATGAGGAGGCTAGGAACTTTGCTAAAGATCTTTTGAAGGAAGTGGTTGAGTTCTTTCCATCAGAGTATATACATATTGGTGGTGATGAAACCTGGGCTCTTGGAAGAGGCAAAAGCTTAGACAAAACACTTAGATTTGAGGGGCCGAAGCTGTATGAGGAGCATACAAAGATGTTGGTAAGTGTTGTTAAGGAGCATGGGAAGAAGCCTATGATTTGGGGGGACATGATAACAGCAGCCTACTTGAGAGAAAGTGAGAAAGAGGTGTGGAGAAGCATCTTGGAAAGCCCAATATGGAGAGAAACAATTGTTGTTAATTGGGATTATACTCCAAGACCAGTTGAGCATTTCAAAAACTCTATAAAGATTATAAGTGATAAGGGCTTGAGGCAAATTATTGCACCTGGTTTATGGAATTGGAATAGGTTTTACCCAGATTATCCAACAGCACTAGAGAATCTTAGAAACTTTTTTGCAGCTGCAAAAAATGATCCAAGTGTTGAAGGGTTTCTCATAACTGCGTGGGGTGATGATGGAAGTGAGTGTCTGTTTCAGTATCTCGATCCACTTATCTTAGCTTCTATGGAAATTGCTGAGGGTAGTGGTGAATGGGAGGAGAAGTGGATGGCGCTAACAGGTGAAGCGAAAGAGGTTTTGGAGATTAGAAAGGATTTCGGAAAAATATTTAGCGCTAAGGAAGAATTTTGGGTTAGATGGGGCTTTTGGCTACCAAAACACATAGTGTTGAAAACAGATATTATGAGAATAGCCAAGATATATCTAGATAAAGGTGTTATAGAAAACCTTAGAAAGGAAATTGAGGAAGTGATTAGAAAAGCAGAGTCAATTAATTTGCCAAGGGGCTTAGAGTTCATAAAGGAGTTTTACAAGCTTGTTCTAAAGGTTATAGACAATAGAGCTACAGCATCAGATTACATAGCAATTGCAAAAACATATGCAGAGTTGTGGCTAGAAGAGAGGAAGCCAAATGGGCTAGAAACAATTGTTGGCAGATTTTGGAGTGCTGCTGGCATTACAGAGCTAGAGAAAATGCTAAGGTAATGTTAAACACAACAGCGATTCACCATACCAGTATTAACCATGTTAATATTATATGAATATAGATTCAAATTGTTGAGATTTGCTAAAACAGTTTAGTAGCTTCTTAAACCATTTCACAATACACTATCTTGTCAACTATCTAGTTAATTTCGTTAAAACAAATGAAAAACTTATATATTTGATTCTATGAAGTATTAGTGGATGATGTGTTGTAGCTAAGTTGTTTTGATGATGATTTATGGTGGAAGAGGTTAAAGCATTTAAAATAGGAATTGAAGGTCTTGACAAGATTTTAGGTGAGATTACACCTCCATATACAATTCTTGTAGCTGGGCATCCAGGATCTGGCAAAACAACTTTTGCTGCATCTATTTGCTACTCCAATACTGTTAGAGGAGGTAAATGCTTATATATAACATTTTACGAGGAGAAAGAAAAGTTTTACATGTTTATGGAGAAGCTTGGATTAAAACTTAGAGAAGCTGAGAAAAAGAATTTGCTGAAATTCGTCAGACTTCCCGTGTCGAGTGATGTGGAGAAGGTTTTAGAGGCAATCTCTGAGATTATTTCTAAGGAGAAATTCAATGTTGTTGTAATAGACTCTATCACACCGTTGATCGAGGCTTTAGAGACTAGTATTGATAAAAGAGCAATTCTTCTAAACTATTTTTACCAGCTGTCATCAACCATAAATGGTTTGCTTATACTCTTAGCAGAGCTTCCATATGGTAAGCAAACACTTGAGATGGGCTCGCCCGAGTTCGTAGCTGATGCTATTCTTGTTTTGAAGAGTGGCTTAGAGAATGGGTTTCTCACAAGATTAATTGAGATTAGAAAAGCCCGTGGAAAACCCATATACTTAGCCGAAATCCCATTCACAATAACTAATGATAAAGGAGTTGTTGTATATACTCCACCAATACTTGAGGAAATACCTAAGCAAAAAGAGGAGATATATTTTCCATGTAGAGTCTACAACGAGAAAATTGGTCACATGCATAAAGATTTTACCATAAACATTTTCTACCCACCTGAAGCTCTACAAGGAAGAGCAGAAGCATTCATAATTATTCTTGCACAAGCTGTTACCTATAACTTAAGGGTTCTCATAGTAAGCTATGTGCTATCCCCTGCAATATTCAAAGACATGATAATTAGCACACTTAACAGGTATGGTATTAGCGAAAAAATTGCTGAAGAAATTATAAATAGATATGTAATAATCAAGGGAATCAATCCATATGCTCAAAGCCTAGCTGAGTTAAAGGCTAAGGAGCTTGAACTTGTTGAGCAGTACAAGCCAGATATTGTAGTTTTTCATGGTGTACATATTATTAAACATCAAGACTATGAGAAATACTTTAGAGAGTTATATAATGAGATTCTCTACTTGAAACACAAAGGCATAACAACGATCAGAATTGGCAATTGTGTAAACATGAATAAATGCCTGGAAGACGCATCAATAGCAGATCTAATGTTTGTAATGGAAAATATTATCAAAGACACAAAATATGACTATGTTCTGAAGGCATTTAGAAGATACAGAACACCGGTAATAATTGAAAGTCATGAAGTGCGACAATGTGTTGAAGAAGCTATTGAAAAAATAAGGAGTTTTTCATTATAGAGCAACTACATAATATATAATATGATGTGAACACAAATGTTCTCATAAAATTTTCTAACTGAAATAATTATAGATTGGATAAAAAAGCTTAATAATGATGGTGATGATTATGCTGTGAAGGTTCTTCCAATTCTTTTAGTGAACCATCTATAAACATTTTTAAAGCCTCTTCCAGGCTGTAGAGACCTTGGCTTTTCTCAGGCAATTTATATATCCTTATATTGTATTCTTTTAGTTGCTGAAATGCCCCATAACCAATGTCACTAACTATTACAGTGTCTACGCCATTCTCTACTAGCATCTTGATTACTTCATGGCCTTTTCCATGCATATGATCCCTATACTGATTTTGGATAACATATAAAATTCTGAAGCTTTTATCCATCACCTCAACTATAGCAAAACTTGGTGCTTTGCCAAAGTGTGGAAAAACATATTTGTTGATACCAGAGGACACTATCGGTATTGCGATAATGTTTCTACTCATTTTATTGAGTGCCCTTCTTTAGTTCCTTCTTTAGCTCTTCAATTCTAGTATCAATATCTTTCAATATCACATCGCTTAAATACTTTTTCAAATCCTCTAAGTACCTAAGCTCTAGTTCTTTATCTGGATATGTGAATGGAGCTGTATATGGGTATGCATATCCATAGCGCCACCACATCCAGCCAAGTACCCATCCTGGTCTTTGCCACGGTGGTAAATGACTCCATGGTCCATGACCTGGCCATGGTCCTCTCCAGGATCTACCCCACCACCAGCCCATTTTTCTCACCAGTACTTGAAACCTGTTTCTCGGTTAATAAGCTTTTATTATCATTGCTTATCTGCCTAGTTGAAACAAGTTTCATTGGTTTTCTCTCAGATAGTGCCTTAGCAATTTTGAATCTAGCTCCCTCTAAAATTCTCCAGAAAGTTGCTTTAGACAACCCCATTTTGTTTGCAGCTTCTTCTGTTGAAAGTCCTTCTATGTGGATGTAAACAAGAGCTTTTATTTCATAGTCATAAATTTCTATACAATCTTTTACTTCAATGTTTTCTAAAGATTTGATTGGAATAAATATTGTATCTTCAACACTCATCACATTTCCTATGGGTATTCTAGGTCCAGCTTCTCTAAACCAGCCATGTCTATGTCTATGATGTCTAGGCACAGAAACACCTGCTAAATGTTGTTCTGGTGTAAACAATTAAAATGTTTTATCTCGAAGTAGTGTTTACTATACCTAGCACATTATTCTTCTGTATTATGTCTTTGCACAACACATATTCACTGTCAATTATTCTAAAGCCTATTGATATCAGTGTTTTTAGAAGCGAGGTTTTTGTTGAGTCTACTGGTATAACAATGCTGATTTCAGGGTCGTTGGCTATGAGATTCTTCATAGACTCTATAATTATTTTTAGTGACTCCGACGGCTTGTAGTATGACAACGCTAGTCTCTCAACCAATATGCTCTTTCCATCAACTGCTATTTGTGCTAAACCAATTAATCTCTTCCCCCTTGCAATAGTTATTCTAGTTATTTCTTCTTTACTTACTTTATATATAGCCTCGTCAATATCCCATGTAAAGTTATTCCACATTGTTACATCCAAAAGCTTTACTCGTGGAATTGATGACCTCTTCACACTACCAATATTGATGCTTACACTATTGACCATTTTCCTATCTACATGAGTGTCTATATTGGTTTGCTTTGCTTCTAAAATGAAAATAACATTTGATATTCTATAGCCATTCTTTATATACATACCCAAGGCTCTGTTATTATGGTTTTTCACAGTCAAATAGATCCTTTCAACTCCTTCACCTAACAAGATTTCTTCAATTCTTCTTAAAATACACTCACCTACACCCCTACCCCTATATAGCACATCCACAGCAAGCGCATCAATGTATGCTCTATTTCTCTTCTTATATACTATTGCAAAACCAATAACATCCCCATTACTTGTAGCAACATATACTCTAGCCCTTCTACTCTTCTTTTTCACAATACCCTCTATCCAATCTCTGCTTTCAACATCGAGATACTGTATGCTATCACTATATATTCTAAAGACTTTATCTACATCAGAATGTTTTGCAGTTCTAACAACTATATCAATGCATTTACTATAATGCGACGAATCATCTTCTGAATTCGAATCGGATTCTTCCATGGTTTCACAGTCAATATGAGCACAAATTGTTTTGTATGCTTAAAAGCTTTTTGCATTATAATACTCAACACTAACATGATTATAGTAAAAATATTTTAATGAAGGAAGAAGCTCTACTAATCTTAAGGTGAGTCACTGTGTCTATCAAAGCAATGTTTTTGATTATGTTGCTACTTTTCGTAATAGGGATTTTACTAGGTTTTTTCGCAACCTTGGCTTTTCAAAGTCTTGGAGAAATAGGTTTTGTAAAGGAGCTCACTAAGCAAATTTATGGTGGTGCACCAACGAAATTCTATAGTTTTGACACGGCGCTTTACATTTTTGGAAGAAACATGTTAGTAGCTTTAATTTCTATAGCTCTTGGAATAGCTGTTTTCGTTCCAGGGCTTATAGTATTTGCAAATGGTTTTGTAGTTGGTTTAATAGCATTTTTTGTTACTTCCTTAATGCAATCACCCATAGTAAGCATAGCCGCTATAGCCCCCCATGGAATTATAGAAATTCCTGCAATACTTCTTGCAACAGGTTTTGGAACTAAAATAGGTGTTGAGTTTTGGAGATATATTGTGAGGAGAAGCAAAGATGAGCTTTTGAGAACATTGAGAAAAGCTCCTATGATAATTGCCATAGTTGCATTAATGCTTTTTGCTGCTAGTATTGTAGAAACATTTGTAACTCCATACATAGTTTCTAAAATTCTTGGAGTGACGATAACTTCGCAAGGGTGATGCTCAGTTCGATTATTATTCATGTTTAAATAGCATAATCAACTTTCATTTAGAATTGTTGTAGAGACATAAAAATTTGGGTTAGCTTAACAAATATGTTTGGTGATTTACTTGAACTGTATTGTCACAGGTGCCTCGTCTGGTATTGGTATGGAGCTTTCAAGGCTCTTATGTAGAGAAAAAGGAAATAGAGTTATTGGCGTTGCAAGAAATGAGGAAAGACTTAAAGCTCTTAGAGAAGAGCTTGGAGAGTGCTTTACATTTGTTGTAGCTGATTTATCTACTGTTGATGGAATTGAGAAAACTGTGAAAAGTGTTTATAGCGTGTTTAGCAATGTTGATGTTCTTGTTAATAATGCTGGTTTTGGTCTATACAAAAATGTTTTAAGTCATAGCGATGAGGAGATAATTTCCATGACCATGACAAACTTTGTTTCGCCAATACTACTAACAAAGAAGCTTCTACCCCTCATGCACAAAGACTCTGTAGTTGCAATGGTTATCACAGCAGGTGTTCACGTTCTTATGAAAAACCTTCCAATCTATGGTGCTACAAAATCAGCTTTAAACTATGTAGCCGAGGCTTTAAGAGATGAGCTTAGAGAATATGGTGTTCATCTTCTGCTTGTATATCCTGGTTTGATAAAAACAGAGTTCCATTTAAGAGCTGGTAAAAACATTGAAAGTGGTTTAGATGCTGAAAAAGCTGCTAAAGCAATAATTAATGGTATTAGAAAAAGAAGAAAGAGAGTTTATATACCAAGCTACTTGACGCTGGCAAGAATACTGGGGCCTCATCTAATACCCTTTGATTAAATAAGGTAAGTTGTTGAATGCATCACATCTTTTCACGGCTTGTATACATACCACATCATTAACTACCTTTGCAAACTTCGCGAACCTTATCCACAACAGTTCCCCAATACATACTTATGAATATACTTGTTGGTTCCGCAACGACTTTCACAGCATTATCTTTTGTGGTTATTTCTAATGGTTTTTCAGAACCTATTAAACAACCACCATGAGCTTCAACGATTTTTAACAAGCTAGAAAAACCCATTCTTCCACTTTCAATAACATTTCTAATTTCTTCACAAACATTTGGTGAGTTAGTTGTTATCACAATTCTTATTTTTGAACCAGCGAAGTTTAGATTTACGTCCATACATGTTAACATTGGGTACAGCCCCCTGAAAACTGTATGATTCAGGCAAATAAGTTTTATGCGTGAACCAGGTTTGTGATGTTAAATAAAATCTATAAGCACTAGGACCAATGTTATAAAAGTGTTGCTAGAGGTGTGTCTTAGTGAATCTAAAACCTCTAACCATATTTCTCATTGGTTTATTGCTAGGCTTTGCCATAGCCTATTTAGTGTTGATGCCTAGTCAGCAAAGCAGAGAAAAAATTGCTACAACTACTCAAATGCAAACAACTACCAAGTTAATAACATTAACAAAAAGTGTTGTAACTACCTACACACAATACGCAGCTAGTGCACAACAAACAGGTTGTAAATTAATTGTTTTACTCGATAAAGAGTATCTCAAAACTGTTTCGACTTTGCTTCAAAATGCTAACAAGAGTATTTACATAATTATGTATGCCATGAAATATGATCCTAAAGAGTCTGGAGACCCTGTAAATACACTTCTAAATACAATTGTTTTGAAAAACAAAGAAGGAATTGATGTGAAAATCATTGTTGATGATGTTACATACAAGGATTACCCAGAAACAATAAGCTATTTAATAAACAATAAAATAAATGTGAAACTGGATGAATCAAGCGGAAAAACAACACATGCAAAAATAGTTATAGTCGATAATAAAACTGCTGTTATAGGAAGCCATAACTGGACTGAAAGCGCTTTAACACTAAATCACGAAGTTTCCATAGAGACAAACTGCTCTGAAGTTGTTGAAAAATTGCTTAAATACTTTAATATGATATGGGGTGGGGGAAGAACTCTCAGCTAAATATAATACACAGCATCGAAATCCTTATCTAGAATCAGATCTTAAAACCATATTGCACATATTGTTCGCTATTAAAAATCCATTGCCAAGATACCTAGGTTTTCTAAATACAACAACATCATCTCCAGCTACCAATAATATTCCAATTCTTGGATCAATTCTTTTCAAAGCCCATGAATAAAACTCATATGGAATTGCAACATAGAGATAATCAGCAATTTTCAATCGTTTAGAAAGCTGCCTATAGATTTTATCACTAGGTCTCCTCTTAACCTCAACAATATGAACATAGATACCATTTTGAATATACTCAAATGCAAGAATATCAAACTCAACATCACAAACAACAATATTTTTATAGACACTAAAACCAGCTTCTCTAAACCTCGACGCAACCAATTCAATAAGCCAATTCTCATTAGCGACATAGATTTTGGATTCCAAAGCCCTAGAATGGAACAGAACAAAATGGATTTATGCACAACGGTAAAAAACAACTTTACCATACAAATAATACCAATACAAGTTCTTAATACATTCAACAAAATAAATAACTCATATAAAAAGTATTACCTTAGTAATACCAAAGTAAAAGATAAGAAAAATGCATTGCATATAAACAACTCAATGCATGAAAATACAATAGAGGTATTATTTGTGAGAAGCCATATATAATCCACCAAGAACAATATATATTTGGTGCCAAACCTCGGTGCTGTAACCAAAGACAAAAAGCCATGCATCGGAATCTGGGTATCTAGCACGCCCTCAGGGGATAAGCCCTGGGGGTTGTGCTGGATGCTCAGATTCCTGATGTATGGCTTTTTGTCTTTGGTTACAGCACCGAGGGGCAAGACCATTTAATTTTCTAGTCTTTGTTTAAATAGTTGATTTAAAATATATTGGCTAGATTGATTGTTAGAATTATTTGTGTTAAATATGGTATTAATTTGATGTTCTATTTATTAATGAGTTTTTTAATTATTTCTATTACTTCCTCTATGTTTTTTGCATAGAAATTTGGTTTTGTATTGGTTTCTAGGCATTGTTTCCAGCATATTTGTATTGATATAGCATTTATTTTGTTTGCTGGTATGATATCGTATTCTGTGTCTCCAACTATTACAGCTTCGCTTGGTTTAACACTTATTTTTTCTAGTGCTTTTAGGAATATGTCTGGTTCTGGCTTTCTTTTTGAAACTTCATCGCTTCCCACGTAAGCATCTATATAATTCGCTATGTTGTTTAACTCCAAAATCCTTTTTATTATATTGCTTGAAACTGATGATGCTATAGCTATTTTCATGCCCATTTTCTTAAGAGTTTCAAGAGATTTTTCAACATTTGGAAAAAGCTTTACTCTTTCAATTTTTGTTAGATATATTCTTTGCTTGGTTTCAGCAAGCTTTTTAGCCAATTCAGAGTTGCTAACAATTTTGTATGCAATATCAATTGGTGCTAACCCAACTAGTTTTCTAATAAGATTCTCCATATTCATTTCCTCCACATTATCTTTAACTAAGCCCATAGCTTTGCAGGCTTCTAGCCATGCAGAAACATGAATTTCAACACTATCAACAAGAGTTCCATCCAAGTCAAAAACAACTCCTTTAATCAACGCTAAACACCTTTTCAGAAATAAAATTGTATTTCAAACATATAAACATGCTCTATAATAAGGAGAATAGAGTCAAGAAGCATTGTAATTTGTATTATTGTTTCACAGCAATTTATACCATATGTTAAAACTAAATGCAATTCAATGGCTGCAACATTTGAGGCATGGTACCATTCTGTTTACATGAGCTTATCTCTAGCTAAACTTTCTTAGCGCCGAGTTTACTCCTAAGCAATACCTCGTAACCAGCATTGTGTAGCATTATCTGCTCCTATCTCTACATTAAACAAAAATAAAGTTTATACCCATTTTGCTTCCTCAGTTTTTATGTTAAATCGAGATACTTGAGTTCTTGAAAGAAGATAGAGTGTGGCTGTAGCAACAACACAAAGATTTATTTGTTCACAAGGTCTTAGTTAAAAATGGGGTTTTTGTTTTGAATCCTCCTGCTGTTGTTGTTAAGGATCTTGTGAAGATATATGGTAGAGGTAGCATAGGTGTTGACGGCATTTCCTTTACTGTTGAAAGTGGTGAAATATATGCTTTGATTGGCCCAAATGGTAGTGGCAAAACAACTACTTTAAGAATTATAGCAACTTTAATTAAGCCTACTCGCGGTCTTGTTCTTGTCTATGGTGTTAATGTTGTTGATGAGCCTTTGCATGTAAGATCTATGATAAGCTACTTGCCTGAGGAGGCTGGTGCCTACAGAGATTTAACAGGTTTCGACTTTGTAAAATTCATGCTTTCTCTAAGGTTTAGTGGTAGAAGACTTGAAGAAGCTGTTGAAGAAGCAATCACAATAGCAGATCTTGGAAACTACTTGAAAAAGCCTATAAGAACATATAGCAAGGGTATGAAAAGAATACTTGCTGTTGCCACTGTTTTAGCATCCAAACCAAAGCTTCTAATACTCGACGAGCCAACAACTGGTTTAGATGTTGAAAAAAGCATCTATGTGAGAAACCTGATAAAAAAATACAACAAAGAATATAAAATCACAGTTCTTCTAAGTAGTCACAACATGCTTGAAGTAGAGTATTTAAGCCATAGAGTAGGCATGTTATATAAAGGAAAGCTCATAGCTGAAGGAACACCAGAACAGCTAAAGAAAAACATGAATTCATCTAATCTAGAAGAAGTTTTTGTAAAGCTTAAGCCAAGTTATGACACGATTAAATAACCCTTTAATAATCTAAAACAATTTTAGCATATCATAAATCATAAATCTGACGAGATTCAATAATGAAACTATTCATGCTGTCATGTAAGAGTTTATTACATCTTCGAGATGATATAAGTTATAACACTAAGCTACACACTTATTGACATGAAGTAATTCTATAACTTCACTATGAGAATTTTTAGCTAATAACGATGTAAGGTTAGTTACAAAATGCTTTAAAAGTAAAATAACTTCAAAAGAATAACATAGTATTACTCAGACAATGATTCTTTTCTTTATAAACACAATGATTAGTACAAGTAAAATAAAAGCTACGATTAATGCAAAGATATTGACTACAAAAGATGCTGAATTGAGGTCTTGGAAAGGAAGTGTAACTAGCGAAAGTATTACTAATAATATTGCAAGGGATAACCAGGTTTTTAAAGCACCATTGTTATCCATATACTATCAACTAATAATACTCTATTTTCTTGTATATAGATGACATGATACATAGTGTTCTCTTTCAACCTCAATCAGTTTAGGCTTAACCTTATTACATGTATCCTCTATGTAATATGGGCACCTAGTATGGAATCTGCAACCTGGTGGTGGATTAGCGATACTTGGTATATCTAAACTTCGAAGTTTTGGAAGTTGCTTAGTTCTAGTGATCTTAGGGTCTGGTTCAGGCAATGCTGAAATAAGTAACTGTGTATATGGGTGAAGAGGATTCTCAATAACTTTATCTATTGATCCTATCTCAACTATTTCCCCTAAATACATCACAGCTAATCTTCCAGTTCCAGCAATATATTTCAATGTTGCAAGATCATGTGTTATGTAAAGAAGTGTCATGCCAAATTCTTTCTTAAGTTCTGATATCAGTGTTAGTATATCTACTCTTAAAGACACATCTATCATTGAAACAGGTTCATCAGCAATCAAAAGTTTTGGTCTTAGACTCAGTGCCCTGGCTATAGCAACTCTTTGTCTCTGCCCTCCTGAAAGCTGATGTGGATATTTATACATGAAATCCTCAGGTGGTGTTAGTCCTACTCTTGTTAATAGTTTTGCAACATATTCTCTAACATTACTCTTATCAATAACTCCATACTTTAATATAGGTCTAGATAATATCGTGAATATTGTGTGCATTGGATTAAGTGATGTATAGGGATCCTGATGTATCATTTGAACACTTTTTCTAAATTCACGATATTCACTGCTTTTTAAATTCCAGATATCTTCTCCTTGAAATAGCACCTTCCCCTGCGATGGCTTAATAATACCGGCAATAACTCTAGCCAATGTTGTTTTCCCACAACCACTTTCACCAACAACACCAACAGTCTCTCCATCAAAAATTTTAAAGTTAATCCCATTGAGTACCCTGACTACTCTTCTAGAAAAGTATGTGCCTACTTTAAATTCAACAATAACATCTCTAAGTTCAACAAGTGGCTGCATATATACACCCTATTTTTTCATATATAACCAGCACTTCACAAAACGATTCTTATCAACCTCAATCATTGGCGGCTCCTCCCTTCTACAAATATCCATAGCAAATGGGCATCTAGGATGGAAGGAACATCCAGGGGGTAGATTTATGAGGTCTGGTGGAGATCCTGGTATTGATGTTATGTTTACAGAGCCTCTGAGCCTTGGTATAGCTTTTAAAAGACCTTGGGTATATGGATGAAGAGGATCATAATACATCTCGAACACATTACCTATTTCAACAATTTGACCAGCATACATAACAGAAACTCTATCGGCAACTTCAGCTGTTATGCCTAGATCATGTGTAATAAATATCATTGATAAATTTAGCTCTTTCTTAATATTGCTAAGAGCATTTAATACTACTTTTTGTGATACAACATCCAATGCTGATGTTGGTTCATCCATTATAATAATTTTTGGATTAAGAAGTAACGATAAAGCTATGAGAGTTCTTTGTTTCATTCCGCCACTAAGCTGATGTGGATAACTATTTAAAACTCGTTTAGCATCAAGCAAAACTAGCGATAGCAGGTTAGAGGCTTTTTCAATTATTTCATTTTTGTCCATAGCAAATCTATGGGCCTTTGCTGTTTCAATAAAGTGATCCCCTATCTTTAATACAGGATTGAACGCATTCATACTTCCTTGAAAAACCATTGCTATTTCTCTCCATCTGATTTTTCTCATTTCATCCTCAGTTAACTTGGTTATATCAACCTCCTTATTATTATCAAGATGATAGTATACATTTCCACTAACAATTTTTGCATTTGTAGGTAAAGCTCTGACTATTGACAAGGCAAGTGTTGTTTTTCCTGAACCACTTTCTCCTACTAATGCTAGACATTCTCCTCTATACAGATCCAGTGAAACATCTCTAACAGCCTTTACAAAACCTCTTCTAGCACCATAAATTATACTAAGTCTTGATATTCTCAGTATTTTCTCATTCACCTACTCTCACCCTAGGATTTAGAAAGTCTTCAAGTAGTCTTGAAAACAGTAATAGACCTAATTGAAGAAGTATTATCATTATTATAGGGGCCATGTTATACCAAAAACTCTTGCTATAAAAAATAGCTCCATATGTATAAGCCCTGTTTATCATTATTCCCCAGTTTTCTCCAATATAGGGTATTATACCTAGAAAAGCAAGACCTACTTGAGCATATATAGCATTGATAGATGCGAATATGAAACTTACTGCAATAAATGCTGCAATATTTGGCAATATTTCTCTAAATACTATCTCAATAGATGAATAGCCTATAATCCTTGCAGCTTCAATAAATGTTGTTTCTCTTAATGCCAATACCTGAGATCTAATAGCTCTTGCAATAGGAGGCCATGAAAATACTGCGAGCAGCAAAGCTATGATTCTAGCCTCGTTAAACTTCACTACTGTAGCTAACACCATAAATAATGGTATAAATGGTATTGTTAGTATAACATCAGATATGAACATTATGATAGAGTCAACTAAACCCCCTCTATAGCCTGACAAAGCCCCTAATGTAAATGAAATTATAACGGTTAAAAACCCCGTTAAGAAAGCTATTTGAAGAACTATTGGTGTGCCATGAACTATTTGCGCAAAAACATCTTTTCCTTCAAAATCTGTTCCAAAAGGATGTTCCAAACTAGGGGGTAAGTAAATCGCAGTTGGATTACTAGTTGGTCTAGGTATTATCAGAGGACCTATAGAACCTAGCACTATAAAAAACAATAGTATGACTAAGCCAAGCATACCTATTTTATTTTTGCTAAGTATACGTAAGAATTTTGCCGCTGAAACTACTAAAAAAACTGCTCTATGCTTAGCAATACCAATTGATTTTTTATTGGAGTGCTTCACTGTATTCTCACCCTTGGATCAAGTATTGCATAGATAAGATCTGCAATTAGATTGGCTATCACAACAGCTGCTGTAACTATTAAAAATATGCCTTGAGCTACTGGGTAATCTCTTGCAGAAATTGCTTCCCAAAGCCTGTAACCTATACCTCTATATACAAAAACAAATTCAACAAGTGTTGAACCACCAAATATAAAGCCTATTGATATAGCTAAGTTTGTGAAAAGAGGTAGAATAGCATTTCTCCCTACATACGTCCACATAATTCTTCTTTCAGGCAACCCTCTTACTTTAGCTACAAGTACATAGTCTTCACCAAGAACAGATATCACACTTCCTCTCATAGTCAATGCCCAGCTACCTATAGTTGTCAAAACATAAACTAGTATCGGAAATGCAGCATGCAGAAATATATCTGCTATGAATTCTACAGTAAACCCTGGTTTTATATAGGGACTGTAAGCACCTCTTAGCATAGTAAATGGCACTATTTTCAGCTGCGCACCCAGAATTACTATGAATAATAAACCAATTATATAATTTGGTATGGCAGAAAGTATTGAGAATAATGATATAAGCACAGAGTCTATCTTACTACCTCTTCGATAAGCCATGAAAGTTCCTATGAAAATACCTAACAAAAATGATATTATGAGAGCTATTCCAACAGAGAAAATAGTCCACGGAAGAAACTCGGCTATTATTTTAATAACAGGCGTTCCTATACTTACTATGGAATGACCCAAATCACCCCTAAAAACATTTGATACATACTCAAAGTATTGCTCATATAAAGGTCTCGTAAGATTAATACGAAACATTGCTAACGCTCTGTTTCTAGCTTCCTCATATGATAAACCTCCTGAAGTCATTAAATTTATTATGTATAAATCAATTGGATTACCTGGCATAAGCCTTAATATAAAAAATGTAAGCGTCATCACAATAAGTATTGTTACAAAAGCTCTTACAACCCTCCAGAACAAGTAACTTCTAAAAATACGATATAATTTATGATGTAAAGACATCAATTAATCACCAATTTTAACATTATCTAATCCTAAATAGGATTAAAATAAAAAATTTATATTTTTATTACGATTTATCTTCTTTTTATTGTCCATGCTATTGCGAATCCAATTATGAATAGTACTATTGCTATTGCTATTGTTGTTGTCCATTCTGTTACTGTTTGTGTAATAGTTGATGTTGTTGTTGATAACACTGTTGATAATACTGTAACAGTTCTTTCAATTGTTTGAGTAGCAAAAACAGTAACAGTTGCTACAACACCAGGTGCTGTTGTAGGTGTTGGAGATGGTGTTGGAGTAGGCGTTGGTGTAGGAGTTGGAGTCGGAGTAGGTGTTGGTGTAGGTGTGGGAGTTGGTTTAGGTGTTGGCACAATTCCACATGGATGTAGTATACCTGCATATATCATTATTATCACGAAGCTGTCAGTATAAACAGAGTTTTTGTATAATGGATCATTGAATGGTAGCCATCCACATACCCTTACACCGTCTAATACTGGGTTGTTTCCATATCTCTGCCACAATGGTATAACTGGTAAGAAATCATTGAATGCTACGGCCATTTTTGAAAATGCTTCCTTTTGCTTGTTTATATCTAAACTATATCCCATTAAATATATTAGCTCAGACGCATTGACCTTGCCTATTTTAGTGTCCCAAATCATTGGAAGCGACATACCTATGTATCCTGTACCCATATAATATCTTGTATTGAATGTTGCAAACAACGAATCGTAGCTCATAAATGGGTGTGGATGGCCTGCTCCCCACCCAACATATGCTATCATAAATTGGCCTTGCTGAATTAATGGAGTTACTTGTGTAAATGTTGTTGGTCTTAAAACTACTTTGAATCCAAATTTCTCAAGTTGTGTTTTAACATTTTCAGCTGATGCAGACCAATCGGCAAATTCTGCATGAACCATTATCTCTAGCTCTACAGGCTCTCCCTTCCAATACCATGTCCCACCTTTCTTCTCAAGTCCTATGCTCTTTAACAATTCTTCTGCTTTAGCTGGATTATACTCATATTTATTTAACATTGCTTTGTATTCTGGCAATAGCCATAGCTCTGTGATTTCATCAAATGTGCCAGCCATATATTTTGATGGCCTGGCACTCACACCTAGTGATACAAATGCATTTTCAGTCATATTTAATGCATAGGCTATTGCTTGTCTAAACTCCTTCCTCCTAAATAACTCACCATACTTACTATGATTGTAGTTAAAAGCTAGTGCAGGACCAAAATATGTTGGTGGTCTAAGGATCTTGATTCCAAGTTCTATGAACTGTTTTTCAGCAGCAACTGGAAAGCCATGCGTAGCGTAATCCACCTCTTTGGCCATCACAAGAGGCATTACAACAGGTGTTTCTCCATTGAATATTTTTATCCAGTCAAACAAAACATCCTTAGCGAATGGCGAATACGGGTTTTTCTTTAGCCATAGCTCAGCTTCTGTAATACTTGCCACATCAATTTCAAATGGTCCTGATGCAAGCATTTTATCTGGCCTGAACTCTGATAAATTACCTGCAATGTTTTGAACATCTCTAACCTTAAAGTCCTTTATACCAGCTCTTATCAATGACTCTAGCTGATCACAGAATTGTTTATATGTTTTATATGGGGCATAGTTTTGGCGAACTACATACCTTTCTACAATCATTGGTGCAACAGGATTGACTATATGAAAGACAGCTGTATAGTCATCAGGTGTTTCAATATCTGGGTCAACATATTTAAATAGTGCATGCCCTTGAGACCACAAAAGTAGCCAAGTGCATTTAATATCCTTTGTTGTAAAGGGTGTTCCATCACTCCACCTCGCATCTCTCCTAATCTTTACAGTGAATGTACGGTAATCAGGACTGAAGTACCAGTCTTCCCCAAGGATCTTAAACCATGACGAATTGTGCCAAATATACATGCCTAGAGGAGCCCATATAAGATCAAAGTATATGCCTAGTGTTATTGCGTTTGGTGCAAACGGGTTAAAATGACCAGTGGGTGGTATCAGATAAGGCCATGCTCCCACAAAGTAATTTCTTCTTTCTTGTGCACCTACATAAGCTGAGTAGTATTGAAGTATTATCAACAATATTACTAATACACAAAGGCCAATCTTACTTATCATTTTTGTATAACTACGCATATGACACCCCCCAAATTACTTTTCATGCGGACACACTTATAAATTTTAATTAAAGTTATACAATTCTATCTCTTGCAAAAATTTAATAAAATCCAGTTTCTAGAAAGCTGTTGACAGGTAAACATTAAAATAAGTTATTTAGTTGAAAAATAAACATTACTTTTAATTTATTGTTCATTGCTCAATTTCGGAAATTTTTATTGGTCTTCCTTCTTTTGCAGATTTATATGCTGCTACTACAACTTCTAGTGCTTTCAACCCGTCTTCGCCTGTGGCTTTGGGTTTTCTATCCTTTTTTATACAATCTATGAAGTCAAGAATCATGTTTTTGTCTGCATCGGGGCCAAAGTAATGCCACTTAAATGAGTTTGTGTTGGCAATCCAAATGTTTTGGTTGAATGCGTTTAGAATTATTGCTCCTCTTTCACCAACAATATGCATGTAGACATCGCCCCATGTCGGCCATGTTTTTGGTCTAGACCAGCTACAATCAATTGATACTGGTGTTCCATCATCTAGCTTTGCTATGAGCAGTGCATTATCCTCTACTTTGAGTTCTGGATACAGATTTCTTCCAATGAATGCCGTGACCTCGTAGAATTCTCTACCTGTGTAAAACCTTATTAAGTCAGCTACATGAACTATGTGATCCATCATAGCGCCTCCACCAGCAAGTACAGGGTCTACAAACCAGTCAAAGGGGCATGTACCATGATTTGTTGATGTTATATACCATATTTTGCCAAGTTTATTAACAATGTTTTTAACTTCTATAGCTGCATCATGGTAACGCATAACAAATGCCACTTGGAGTTTTACATTGCTCTTTTTCGCCGCTTCAACCATTTGCTTTGCATCATTAATTGTTGTAGCTATTGGTTTTTCAACAAGTACGTGCTTTCCCTCTTTCATCAACGGTATTGCATACATTGCATGCCTAGCATTTTCCGAGGCTATAATTACTGCATCAATTTCTTTGTTCTCAATCACTTTATCAAATGAGCTATAAACATTCTTTGGTTTGTAAATCTCCGCAGCTTTTCTAAGCCTTTCGGTATTATCATCATATATAGCCTCTAAAACAGCCTTTCCCTCAGCCTCCAACTCTTTAACAACTCTAATATAACTCCATGCATGCATATGAGCAAATGACACTATAGCAAGTCTAATCATTGTTCTCACCCCACTGCTATTTTCACTACCTCACCTCTTTCTATACTCTTTACTATAGCCAGTGCCAGCCTAAGACTCTCCACAGCATCCCTGGGCTCCAATGGTGGTTTAACATCATGTTGAACCCAATCAAGAAATGCCTTCATTTCCAGGTAATATGCATTATCATCTACAGGGGCAAAGCTCCAAAATGAATCATCTATATATGTAGTAACTGTTGCAGTAGTATTGTTATCTACTGTTAAAAGCCCTTTTGTGCCTGCAATCTCAAGATATGTGTAGAATCTGAAGTTTTCAGGCATAGCCCAGCTCGATTCCACATATGCTATTGCACCATCTCTAAATTTTATAATAGCCATTGCATAATCAATTGCATCAACAGAATACCTTGTTCTAATACCGCCAACAGCATAAACCTCAACTGGTTCGCCAAGAACCCATCTCAAATAGTCTAAATCATGTATGCCCAAATCTATCACAACACCTCCACTAAACTCTTTATATCTATGCCATTGAGTCCAGCGAGGAAATGAAGATAGCCTATAGGCTCGAGCAACTCTAGGCTCACCAATAACACCATTTTCAACAGCTTTCTTGATCCTTACATACTCTGGCCAAAACCTGAGACAGTGTCCCACTAACAGCTTGACTCCATGACTTTCTGCTTCCTTAACAATCGCTTCACCATCTTCTACACTCAATGCTATAGGCTTTTCAAGAAATATGTGTTTACCGCTTTTAGCAGCTTCAACAGCTATGGGCTTATGAGTGTAATTAGGAGTGGCAATTAAAACTGCATCCACATCGCTTCTTCCAATAACCTCTCTCCAGTTATCTGTATATAAAGGAATTCCATGCTCCTTAGCAAAATTTTTCGCAACCTCAAGTCTACGAGAATATACTGCCACTACCTCAACTCTATCACTTAACCTTTTCAATGATTTTATATGAGCCTCTCTTACAATCATGCCTGCTCCTACAAGAGCCATTCTTAATTTATCTGCCATACAACACACATCAACTTTTTTCAATATTAATACTTTTAAAGTTTTTGTGTATATGCCATGTTATTCAATGCTATATTTTCAGCATTACATTAACTAAAAGAAAATATGTTCTTGACTTACTTAGTTTATTTAAAGCGTTTTTGTGTAGAGGTGTTATCAAAACAGGAAATAAACTTGGAATTAAGTTGGATAAAATTATCGTTTAATGTGTTCAATTTTTTCTTCTGCTTTTACAATCTTTGGATATATGTAAACTGCTCTAACTATCATGGCATAGAATCTTAGTCTCCATGCATACTCTTTCAAATCTCTTCTATTGCTTTCAAATC
>ERZ1669248.173-NODE-173-length-37600-cov-10.834172_pt1 | contig 37600 bp, 39 predicted proteins | sample MGYA00579296_ERZ1669248 | MGnify/ENA primary metagenome ERZ1669248 (study PRJEB41166, sample SAMN08046057) | hot springs metagenome | biome: hot spring; feature: neutral hot spring; material: thermophilic sediment; isolation source: thermophilic sediment from...
GGGTAATGCAAAATCCTGCTGTTTTATTATAAAAATTACAAGGTTACCTTGATGTTTTTATGCTTTGATTAAATCAGGTAAGGGTGGAAAGGCTTAGACGAGTGGGGTCAGCACTCAAGATCTCGGTCATCCCATTAGGGGTCTTGGCCTGCCTGGGTCATCATCTCCCTTCTTGTAGTGGGTACGGCGGCCCTAAAAACTTAGCTTCTTACGCGCATTATCTTGTATCTTCCCATTACCTCCCATACTTCTACTTCTGCTCCTTCTGTTATCTTGCTCCTTATCTCCTCCTCGGTGGGCATAGGTACTTCTATTGTGGAGTAGTCGTCTAGGCTCATCAGCATCAGGGAGTCGCCTGTAACCGAGACTACCTGTGCGTTGAACTTCCTGATAATGGGGACGTCTACCCGGGCATCCGTGGGAACCACTATGCTCCTCTTGGCGCCGTCGAAGAACCCTATTCCAACTATTCTAGCTTTAGCCGAGCCGTGTTTCCCAGTCTTGCTCTTCTCAACCTCTACGACTCTGCATGGCTCGCCGTCGATTACTACGAAGGAGCCGACCTTGATATTCCCCGCTTCTTCTGGACGTGTACTCATATTTGCTCTTGCTCTCTTCGACTTCGATACTTAAAAATTTAACCGGTTTATTCGAGGACGAAGACCTGGAGCTTTGGCTCGACAGGCTCAAGATACTTTCTAAGCGCCCTTGGGACGCGGATCACGCCGTCCGGTGTCTGGTAGTTCTCGACTATGGCTGTTATTGTGCGCTGTATGGCGAGGGCTGTGCTGTTCAGCGTGTGGACGAACCCCTTGCTCGGCGCGCCTCTAGCCTCGGCGTACCTAATATTGAGGCGGTAGCTCTGCCAGTCCGTGCAGTTGCTGCAGGAGACCATCTCGCGATACTTTCCCTGGGCCGGCATCCAGGCCTCTAGATCGTACTTCTTAGCGGCGACAACCCCTAGGTCTCCAGAGGCTATGTTTACTACCCTGTATGGGATGCCTAGGCCCTGCCAGAGCTCCTCTGCGTTCCTTATGAGTCTTTCATGCCACTCCCATGACTCGTCCGGGTGAGAGAACACGAACTGTTCCACCTTGTTGAAGTGGTGTACACGGAAAATCCCCTTCATGTCCTTCCCGTGTGCCCCCGCCTCCTTCCTGAAGGAGGGGCTTATACCCGCGTACAGGAGCGGGAGGTCCTTCTCAGGGATCACGTCGTTCACATGTAGGGCGGCTATAGGGTGTTCAGCTGTGCCTATCAGGTAAAGCTCTTCACCCTCGATCTTATACACCATGTCCCTGAAGTCATCGAAGCTTATAACGCCCTCGAGGACTTCTCTCCTAAGCATGAGGGGTGGCTGGAGAATAGTAAACCCCTTCTTGGCGAGGCTCTCAAGGGCGTACATCGTCAGCGCGAGGTCAAGCCACACGAGGTCGTTGAAGGTGTAGTAGAAGCGCGAGCCAGCGACCTCAGCCGCCTTCTCGGTCCCCGTTAGCCTCTTCCCCTCGAGGAAGTCCGCGTGTCCAACGGGCCTCCAGTCAACAACCTCGTAGTCCACCTTGAACCCCTTCCCCTCCGTCTCAGCAAGGAAGGCGTCGAGGAACTCTCTGGGGACCCTCGGCCTACCCCAGTACCTGACGGGGGCGTTGTAGCTGTCGTCAGGACCTATGGGCACGCTTTCATGGATTACGTTCGGGATCTTTCGGAGGATGTTTTCCCTTTCTTTCTCGAGGTTTGCAAGCTCCTGCTCTATGGCCTGTATTTTTTCGCGGAGGCTCCTGGCCTGTGATACAGTTTTTTCCCTTTCGCCGGGAGGCAGCCTACTTATCTGCTCGGATATCTTATTCAACTCATGCCTTGCGTCATCGTACTCTCTTTTCTTTGCCCGCCACAACTCGTCCAGGCGAATGGCCTCGTCTACAAGGGATGTGTCCATGAACCTTGCCTTGAGGTTCCATCTTAGCTTTTCAGGGTTGTTTCGCAGATAGTATAGGATGCTCCACATAATGGCTCTACCGGGCTTGATGTCATATTCTTGCATGTAATAAATTCTTTTATTCAACATAAAAACAAAATACTTGGAGTGCCAACTCTTTCATGGTAACATGACGAGTGTCGGAGAGCTTAGCGAGATGATGAGAAGCTACACGCGGAAGTTCAGCGAATACGTTGCCAGGAAAGACTATGACTCGGCTATACAGCTGGGTCTCCAGGTTCTAGAGAAGCTTCTCAAGATTGCTAGCGAGGAGATAATTGCAAACATCTCCGACCCGAGTGTCGCAAAGATAGGTCAGGAGATACTGAAGAACTACGAGAGTACTCTTTCATACGTGTCCGGGGTCATGAACGGCCTGAAGTACGTGTCTCCCATATACGCGCTGGGTGAAAAGGAGCAGCTGGTAGGACTTGTAGCGAGCTCGGTCTCAGAGCTATTCAACTTTATAATGGGCGCTCTACTTATAGTCGCGTCTATACAGGGGAGGGCCTCGACAGAGGAGAGCTTTGGAGTAGTCTAGGTCTTCGGCTCTTCAAACGGTTTTATATCCACTACCTCTATATCCGAGCCAGGCACAAGTGAAACCTTCTCTCTGAGCTCCTTGGGTATCGTGAACTGACGCGAGTCTGTGTACTTCGTCTTTAGAAGTCTCGCGGTGAAGCTGTGCTCTTCCCCGCCAACCCTGATGGTGATTATTGCCTTCTCTATGCTTTGGATGTTGAGCTTTCTAACGAGACTCGCAGGTATGAGGACTTGGTTGTTTGAGTAGACCCTTATCCTGTAGGGAAGGGACTCTATAGTGAGGCCGCGGGTCCCCCTCCTTGGCTTTTCTCCCAAGCTATCCACCTCGTTTATCTTCTTTTTCAAATTGTTTTATATTTTTTGTCATTAAGAGCCCAGTTAAATAAAAAGGATCTCTACACTCTGGGCTTAATCCCTCGCGAATTATTGACCAATAAACGCGATATCTTTTTAAGTAAAGGTAGTTTCGCCTTCATAGTGGTTCAAGTGTTGTCGAAAGCTGATGTTGAGAAGAAGCTGAGGAGTATTTTCAAGGACGCGCAGTTCGAGGTTCAGGTAGACGGCAAAGGGATAAAGGTTGCTATAGACGGAGTAGGCGAGACCCCAGGGGAGCTCTTCACGAAGATAGGCGGCTTTGTCGAGTCTATAATGAAGGTAGCGGGCACGAAGGACGTGGACGTCATCGTGAGCATGCAGGGGAGCGCCTTCGGGGTTGAGATAGAGGTATATTAGTGAGAGCATTCTTCAAGCTTATTTTTCAGCCAGTTTAAGCGGTCTCTCAGGGCATTTACTGCCGCCATGCTGCTCGAGCTTTCGACTTCTCCCACAGTGAACTCCCTAGCATCTCCGCCGGCCATCAACGCTAATTCTAACGCCCAAATCCTCGCCACGGTCTCAGGCACGTAGCCTCCCCCACCAGTCACCAGGACAGGTATGTTTCGCGCAATTGAACTGATGCTCTCAGCGAATCGTATATAGGAGTTCTCGGTGAATCTAAGATCTGTAAGCGGGTCGCCGTCGTGGCCGTCAACGCCCGCCTGGATGATCAGGAATTCGGGCTTATAGTGTTCTAGCTGTGGTACTATGATTTCTTCGAGGGCGAGCTTGAAAACGTCATCACCTGAGCCCAGGGGCACTGGAATGTTTATATTCTTGCAAAGCCCCTGGCCATCCCCTAGTTCGTCGATCCATCCTGTACCGGGATAGAACCCGTAGCCATACCCGTGGACGCTGATCTTGAGGACGTCCTCACTATAAAGTATCTGCTGCGTCCCGTCGCCGTGATGCGCGTCAATGTCAACTATCGCAATTCTTCCCACCCCCTGGCTTCTCAGCCACAGCGCTGCCACGGCCAGGTCATTGAAAACACAGAAGCCGCCTGCGGCGCGACGCCTAGCGTGGTGAAAGCCGCCGTTAGGGGTGAAGCCTATGCCCGGCTTTTCTCTAAGGAGACGTGCCAGCGTCAAGGTACTGCCTACAGCCTTTAATGCCGCCTCGAATACCTGTGGGTAGGCTGGGGTGTCGCCGTAGTCGAGGAGGCCTCTCCCCTCCCTCGACTTCTGCTTCACGAAGTCTATGTATTCGGGGTCGTGCGCAAGCAGGAGCTCCTTCTCGGTGGCAGGCTCCACTGGTACCCTGCTCACGGGGAGCCTTCTCTCGAGTCTTGGGAGAAACTCCTCGTAGAATAGTCTTATTCTCCGGGTCCAGTTTTCTCGAAGGGAGGCAGGCGTGAAGGATATTCTTGTAAGCTCCTCAGAGTAGGCGACGTAAACCTCACGCATAACTGCCACAAGGTTATTTCGAGAACCGTACAGAAATACCTTACCCCGCCGTGTCAGACTTCAACCGAAGTTATTAAATGATGGTAAGTGACAAGGCTTATTACAAACACCTTCTTAATACATCCGACAAGAAAATGAAAGAGGAGATCTATGAGGTACGATGGCATGGTCGTGGAGGACAGGGAGTTGTGACCTCAAGCGAGCTTCTAGCACTTGCGGCGCTGCGTGAGGGTAAGCACGTCTATCATGCGCCGGAGTTCGGCCCTGAGAGACGGGGCGCCCCCGTAAGGGCCTACACGCGGATAAGTACTCACCCAATTGAGCTCCACTCGAGCATATATACTCCCGACGCCGTCGTGGTTATAGACCCCTCTCTCCAAAGTGAGGTGCAATCCGTGACCCATGGGTTGAGGGAGGGCGGCCTCCTGGTAGTCAACGCGTCAACGCCTCACGAGGGTATAGTCGAGGCGGCGAAGAAGCTTAAGGCTGGCCTATGGTTTGTCGACGCCTATAGTATCGCCATGGAGGTTTTCGGCCGTCCCTTCTACAACACCCCGATGCTGGGGGCCTTCGTGAAGGCAAGCGGATTGGTGAGCATTAATACTGTCCTGGATGTTGTAGCCGAGCGGTTCGGCAAGGAGTCAAAGCTGGCTGAGAGCAATGTTCAAGCTGTTAGGAAGGCTTACGAAATGGTGAGAAGGTTATGAGTGAGAGTATAGTATTAAAGCTTAAGACTTGGAAGGATCTGCCTATTGGAGGCGTCATCCCGGAGCCCAGCACGAGCCTTTATAACAAGACGGGGAACTGGCGTGCCATGACCCCGGTTCTCGATGAGAAAAAATGTATAAAGTGTCTCTTATGCTGGATCCACTGCCCCGAGCCTGCCATAATACGGAAGGACGACGACTCCGTGAAGATAGACTACGATTACTGCAAGGGATGCGGCATATGTGCAAATGTTTGTCCTGTACACGCTATCGAGATGAAGCTAGGGGTGTGAGTGTATGAAGGGTAAACTTGTGGGAATGAACGGTGACAGGGCTGTAGCCTTCGCGGCTAAGCAGGCAGATGTCGACGTTATCTCGGCGTACCCGATAACCCCCCAGACGATAATCGTCGAGACGCTCGCCGAGTACGTGAACAACGGCGAGCTTAACGCGGCCTTCATCCCGGTGGAGAGCGAGCACTCCGCCCTCTCTGCAGCCGTGGGCGCCTCGCTCGCTGGCGCTAGGGTTTTCACGGCTACGAGCAGCCAGGGATTAGCGCTTATGTGGGAGATACTATGGATAGCCGCAGGCCTGCGGACAACAATAGTCATGGCCATGGGTAACAGGGCCCTCTCTCCAAACATCAACATTCACTGCTCTCACGACGACGCTTACGCGGCGCGAGACACGGGGTGGCTGCAGTTCTTCGCCGAGAACGTGCAGGAGGCCTATGACTTGACCTTGATGGCCTTCAGGATATCCGAGGATCACCGCGTGCTGTTCCCGAGCATAGTTAACCTGGACGGCTTCATACTGACGCATGCTACTGAGGGGCTGTATGTGTTGGATGATGAGGACGTTAAGGCATTCCTGCCCAAGAAGAAGCCTGTGAACCCGATCGACCCGAGTAAGCCGATGACCTATGGTCCCCTAGACCTTTTCGACTGGTATATGGAGCACAGGCGCTTGCAATACGCCTCCTTCATGTCTACGCCTCCCGTTATAAAGGAGGTCTTCGAGGAGTACGGGAAGCTCTCAGGAAGAAGATACACGCCGGTGAAGACCTTCAACGTTGAGGGGGCTGAGGTCGTGCTGATGGTTCTAGGCAGCTCGGCGGGAACTGTTCGCTATGTATCCAGGAAGCTTGCCGAGAAGGGTAAAAAGGTGGGTGTTGTAAGCCTTACCCAGTACAGGCCCTTCCCGGTTCGTGAGCTTATCGAAGCGTTGAGCGGCGCGTCGGTAGTGGCGGTCATGGATCGCAGCGTCAGCTTTGGGAGCCCCGGCGCCCAGCTCTTCATGGACACCTCGACGGCCCTCCTAAAGGCAAAGAGGAGACCCTTACTATTCAACGTCGTCTACGGGCTCGGCGGGAGGGATCTAACACCGGGAGACGTCGAGAAGATCGTTATGAAGGCTGAGGAGGTTTTAAGGAGGGGTGAGACCCCCGAGGAACCTGTATGGGTAGGAGTTAGAGGTGAGGAGTAATGGGTGAAGCCAGGTTTATTAAGACTTTAAAGGAGGTTCCCCGAGTAGAACACTTTGCACCTGGGCACAGGCTCTGCGCCGGCTGCGGTATACCACAGGTTGTCAGGATGGCTTTGAAGGCTGTCCCGGACCCGAAGGTTGTAGTGAACGCTACGGGCTGTCTCGAGGTGGCGACTACGATATTCCCTTACACGAGCTGGGGTGTTCCCTGGGTTCATGTAGCCTTTGAGAACGCGGCAGCTGTCGCCAGCGGGATAGAGTCGGCATTCAAGATCCTTGAGAAGAAGTACGGCAAGCAGCGTCCAAAGGTCGTAGTTTTCGGCGGTGACGGTGGCACCTTCGATATAGGCTTCCAGGCTTTGAGCGGCGCCCTGGAGAGAGGACACGACATGATCTACATATGCTATGACAACGAGGCCTACATGAACACGGGTATACAGAGGAGTGGTGCAACGCCGAAAGGTGCACATACAACTACGAGCCCCGCAGGCAAGGTTATCCCGGGCAAGCAGGAGAGGAAGAAGAACCTCATAGAGATAGCCATAGCTCACGGCATCCCATACGCTGCAACGATGAACCCAGCATTCCCCGTAGACATGTACAACAAACTCGTGAAGGCTGCGTCTATTACAGGTCCCGTAGTCCTCCACTACTATACGCCATGCCCTACCGGGTGGTACTTCGACCCTTCAAGGAGCATCGAGGTTGCACGTCTAGCGGTTCAAACCAGGATCTGGCCCCTCTACGAGTATGAGAACGGGAAGATTAGGATAACCGTCCCAGTCAAGGAGCCGAAACCCATCGAGGATTACTTCAAGCTACAGGGGAGGTTCAGGCACCTGCTCGAACCCCAGAACAGGGAGCTCCTGGAAGAGATTAAGAGGGATGTGGAGAACAACTGGAACCGCCTCGTAAAGCTTGCCTCTCAGGGTTAAGGCTAACACTAATAAATTTTTTATAACGTTGCACGCTTACTTTTTCTCTTGAGAAAAACGTGGAGGATAACAATATACATGCTATATTCCGCGAGCTCTGCCCTAACTGCGGCGGGCCTGTGACGGATCAGAGGCTGGAGAACAGGCTACCCTGCCAGGTCTGCCTCCCCTCGACTAAAACGCTCCGCGGGGCTCCCGACAACCTCTCCACCCCGGAGTACGTCTCATATATGAAGGATCTTGTTTTACGGCTTGAGAAGAGGGGTCGCGTTGGCAGGTTAGGCGAGGTAGTCAAGCTGGAGGAGGAGCTTTCTAGTTTCATAGATTTCTTCGAGAAGGCTGTGGGTAGTAGGCCCTGGTCTGCCCAGGTCACATGGGCTAGGAGGGTTTTAAAGGGCTCCAGCTTCGCGGTCTTAGCGCCAACCGGAGTCGGGAAGACTGTTTTCGGGCTTACGATGAGCCTCTATCTTGCCTCTAAGGGCGGTAAGGTTTACCTCGTTTTGCCTACCACGACGCTTCTCGGACAGGTCTACGATAAGGCCCTACAGTTCGCCTCGAGGGTGGGCTTTGACCGAGAGAGGATAATGGCTTATCACGGAGGACTCTCACCCAAAGAGAGGGAGGAGGTACTGGACAGGGTGTCTAGGGGTGACTACTCGGTTCTTTTAACGACCGCGCAGTTCCTCGCAAGGAACTTCGAGTATCTCAAAGGTGCCAGGTTCGACTTTGTATTCGTGGACGACGTTGACTCTGTCTTGAAGTCCTCGAAGAATATTGACAGGATACTTGTCCTGCTAGGCTTCTCGGAGGAGGAGATCTCGACAGCCTTGGAGCTAGTCACGCTTAGGGCAAGGATGCTGATCATGCAGCGGAACAGGAAGCATGCGGAGAATAATGCTGACGAGCTTGAGAAGCTTCAGTCGAAGCTTGAATCTATGCTTGCTAGGAGCGGGAAGAAGGGTGTCCTCGTCGTGTCGACAGCCACCGGGCGTGCGAGGGGGCAGAGGGTCAAGCTTTTCCGCGAGCTCCTTGGCTTCGAGGTCGGCTCTAGGAGCGAGCAGCTGAGGAATGTTCTAGACGTCTATGCTTTGAGTAGCGAGTTGGATTTAACCGATAAAGCAGTGGAGCTCGTGTCCACTCTGGGACCTGGAGGCCTAGTGTTCTTTCCAATCGGTACACCAGAGGATAAGCTCGCGAAAATGGTCGAGAGGCTTGCGGCAAGGGGATTGAAGGCTGAATACGTTTACGGCAAGGCAAAAAGAAACCTGTTAGAGCGTTTTAGCAGCGGGGAAGTAGGAGTTCTTGTCGGTGTTGCGAGTTACTATGGCCTTCTCGTGAGGGGCTTGGATTTACCCCACGTCGTCAAGTATGCCGTCTTTGTCGGCGTCCCAAGGTTCAAGTTTAGGCTTGTGCCCGAGGAGCTCACGCCGAACAGGCTTTTACAGCTTGCATCGAATCTCGTTTCAATAGTCGAGAAAGGCGATGCCGTGGAGATAAACCGTCTAGTGGCGAACATAAGATCTCGTATTCTCCAGCTTGACGCCTCTCAGTACAGGACTCTCCAGGAGTTGTACATGCAGGGGGTGACCAATGGGCGTTATGCTTTTCTCGTGAAGAGCTTGCTGAGGCTTCGGGACCTTGTGGTAAAATACCTCTCGGATCCATCAGTGCTGGAGAGGCTATCCGAAGAGACTACAGTAAAGATGTTTAGGGAGGAGGGTCAATACTACGTCATACTGCCCGACGTCTACACTTACCTGCAAGCATCCGGGAGGACTTCCAGGCTTTATGCAGGGGGTATCTCGAAAGGGCTTTCGATAATTCTCGAGAACGACGCTGTGCTCCTAGAGAAATTCTTCAGGGCGATAAGATTCTACACTGGTGAATCACAATGGAAGAAGCTCGAGGAGGTAGATCTTGGAAGAATAATGGAGGAGGTCTCGCGTGAACGTGAGGTCATCAAGGCCATAATTGAGGGTAGAGCCTCAGCTGCTCTCGCCAAAGATCTCGTCAAGTCTGTGCTAGTTATTGTCGAGTCACCCACCAAGGCTAAGACAATTGCAAGCTTCTTCGGGAAGCCTAACAGGCGTAGAATGGGGAGTCTCTTCGTATACGAGACCACGACGGGAAATAGGATCCTGCAGATCGTCGCGTCGCAAGGCCACGTGTACGACCTTATAACGTCAACGGAGTTCTTCTTCAAGAACTATTCCCTCAACAAGTACGGCGTGCTGGTTAATCCCGAAAAGAACGCCTTTGTCCCCGTCTTCACCTCTCTGAAAAAGTGTCTGGATTGCGGGCGCCAGTTCACGGACTACAAGGCAGACGGCAACACATACAACGTTGGAGGTAAGGGGTCGACTCTGAAGCGCTGCCCATACTGCGGTAGCGACAGGGTTGTCGACAAGATGGATCTTGTCTTGAAGCTTCAGGACCTCGCCTACGAGGTGGATGAAGTTCTCCTGGCTACCGACCCGGACACCGAGGGAGAGAAGATTGCCTGGGACATCTACGTTACTTTGAAGCCCTTCACACGCGTCTTGAGGAGGATAGAGTTCCACGAGATAACGCGTAAGGCCTTTCAGGAGGCTCTCGATAACCCACGCGACGTCAATATGAACCTTGTGAAGTCCCAGTTTGTCCGTAGGATCGAGGATCGCTGGGTTGGCTTCGCGCTCAGCAAAAAGCTCCAGGAGAACTTCGGGATGACGTGGCTCTCCGCGGGACGTGTCCAAACCCCAGTTCTGGGATGGGTTATCGATAGGTACAGGGAGTCCATGAAGAGCGTTAGACCCGTGTTCAAGGTAGTTCTAGAAAACAACGTTTACCTCATAATAGAGGATGTTCAACTTGACGGCAAGCGTCCGAGCATTGTAGCCAAGGCGCTTCAAGGGAGCGAGGTCATCGTTGAAGAAAAGGCTACCGAGGAGAAGCTCCTAAACCCGCCACCACCCTACACCACGGACACAATGCTGCGCGACGCGAACGAGTTGCTTGGTATGAGTGCGGACGTCGCCATGAGGGTGGCACAGCAGCTCTTCGAAAGCGGCTTGATAACCTATCACAGGACGGATAGCACAAGGGTGTCAGACGCAGGTATAAACGTGGCTAGGACGTATATCTCGGAGAAGTTTGGATCGGAGATGTTCACTGCCAGGAGGTGGGGGTCTGAGGGGGCCCACGAGTGTATTCGTCCCACGAGGCCCATCGACGCCGAGACGCTGTCTCTCCAGATTCAGCAGGGGGTGATCCAGCTCCCGATCCAGTTAACGCGTCAACACTTCGCACTTTACAGGCTGATATTTTCAAGGTTTATGGCTAGCCAGATGATGCCCGCCCGCGTCAAGGAGAAGGTTGTGGAGGTGAAGTCGGAGTACTTCGCAAAGGAGTACCGGTTTGTTGCCGGGGTCGTTGAGGAGGGTTTCCTGAAGGTTCAGCCTCTACGCCAGGCGTTCAGACTGGAGCCGGGGAGGTACAGGGTCGTCGACGTAGACTATAAGAGAAGGCCTTTGATTCCGCTCTACTCCCAGGCTGACATTGTGGGCCTCATGAAGGAGAAGAACATAGGCAGGCCGTCGACTTACGCTGAAATCATAAGAAAGCTTTTCGCGCGCAACTACGTTATAGAAGTCAAGGGTGGGAAGCTTGTTCCAACCAATCTCGGTCAACGCGTGTACCAGTTCCTCTACGATAACTTCAGGGACTACATATCAGAGGACACGACGAAGAACATCCTAGAGCGGATGGATGAGGTTGAGAAAGGAGAGCGTGACTATAGGGACGTCCTGAAAGAGTTTTACGGAGAGTTGTTGAAGATCGAAGAGACAAGGTGCCGAGTATGAATGGACGTGCATTCTATATAGGGCGCTTCCAACCATTCCATTTGGGCCACCTTAACGCTTTGAAATGGATTCTCTCGCGTGAAAAAGAGGTAATCATAGGCATAGGCAGCGCACAACAAAGCTTCGAGCCGAAAAACCCGTTCACGGCTGGAGAACGCGCCCTCATGATATGGGAGGCGCTCAAACAGGAAAACCTGTTGGAGCGGGCCTTAATAGTTATGGTGCCGGACACGTACTCTGAACACTCGAAGTGGATATGCAACATTAGGACGTACGCTCCGACCTTCGACACCGCATACACCAACGACGAGCTTTCACGACTACTATTAGAGGAGGCCGGCTACCAAGTGTCGCCCATACCATTCTTCGACAGAGAGAAGTACTCCGGGACTTCCATAAGGCTTCTTATGGCTCGAGGCATGCAGTGGCGAGACCTCGTCCCCCAAGCAACAGCCAAGGTAATCGACGCTATAAACGGAGAGCAAAGGGTTCAAAGGATATATAGGCTCCACGGCATTGTCTAACTGCCAGCTGTGGACTGGGGCCGGCTCCCTAAACTCATTCTCAACGCCTGAGTCACAATCCTGAGCATTTCTTTCCGAGAACTTTTCCGAGAGAAGGTGCGGCCGCCGGGATTTGAACCCGGGTTCTCCGCGCGTGCAGGGCGCTCTGCGGCGTGGAAGGCCGCCATCCTTCCAGACTAGACCACGGCCGCACCAGAATTGTAGAGGACTACTTAATTCATATATTTTTCTCTATTCCTGGACGATGAACTGCATCCTGAGACCGTTCGAAAAGTGACAACTTTAAAAACATGGACTCACCATATAAATCGATGACGGCTACTGCTTACGTTCTTATTAATTGTGACATAGGCAAGGAGAGAGCTGTTTTAGAAGAGCTACGGAAGGTTCCAGGCGTTATAGAGGCCAACCTCCTTTACGGCGTCTATGATATAATAGTCAAGATATCGGGAAAGGATGAGCGCGAGGTTCGCGAGACGGTTTTAACGAAGATTAGGCTTCTCCCGGGCGTCAAGCGAACCCTGACGATGCCGGTCGTAGAGGTCTAGGTTGAGAAAAGTTTTTATTAGTGTTTTTAGGGCCCTCCCCCCGACGTTAAGCCTTCACCGCATATAACAGTGTTTTCTAGGTCTCAACACATGCGATGCAGCGAGTGCGGTGGATTAGTGGTTTTTGACCCGAGGGGGCATTATGTTTGTACGTCCTGCGGTAGAGTTATACAGCAGGGCTTCGATGATACAGTTCGATTCTCTGAGGGCTCCCAGGCTCGAAAGGCCGTTTTAAAGCTGGATCCACGCTTGAAACAGCTTAACGATTTAGTCACGGGACGTTTTTCTACAGGCCATGCCTGGAGAATACTATCCGCGGTCTCACTGGACTTCAACTTGACCCATGAGACACGTACACGTATCATTGAAGAATACGAGATCTTGTTGAGACGTGCCGCTAAGAACGGGTTGAGGATCTGGAAGAAGTCGGCGCTCCTAGCTTTTCTTGTATATTTTGAGGTCAAGCGGTCGAGGCCCAGGACGGGATTAAGGGAGGTTGTAAAGGTCTTTCGGCTACGCGGCTTTAAGCTCAGTACAGGAGACTTGATACACATAATACCGGTTGTCCGCGCGCTGGGCTTTCTTCATGACGGGTGGGACGGCGAGTTGGAAGAGCTTCTAGAGAAGGTTGCCGCAATAGCTCCAAGGGAGGAAGTCAGAAGGCATGTTAGATTAATACTTGGCCGCATTAGACGCTTCTCGACGGGTAGGAGTAGGCGAAATGTTCTAGCCGCGGTTATAGCTGTCGTATTGAATCGGCTAGATGCTAGGTTGAATCTTTATTTTATCTCAAAGGCACTAGGAATACCCTATAGTTCTTTGCGTGCCAATGTAGCGCTGGTAGAGTCACTCCTTCTCGAAACTGGTCTCGAGCAATATGTCGGCTAGCCTCTTAAAGAATTCTGTACAGGGTAACAGGCACAAGAAGCCTTTCCAGTGACCATATATAACCCAGCTTTCATTAAGGGGGCACTCTTTTAGCGCAACGAGTGATAAAAGATCCTCTTCACCATCCACATATACTATGCTCTTTCTATCCTTCTTTGCCTCCTCAATTGCACTTTTAATAGCCTCTATGCATTCTTGAGAAATCGTACCTGGGTCATTAACGCAATTATAGGAGTTCGCCGCGACAACACCTTGAATGCGCATGCTGCGTCTAGTCTTACCGTCTACCACAGCCACATCGCTACGCCCGTAAGCGGCAAAGTTGTAAGAGACGACATCGCCGACCGTGATGAGTAAGGGCTCAGGACCGCAAAGCCCCAAATCCTTGATAAGCTGGATGGAAAAGCGGATGGACTCCGGCGGCTCTCTGAATACAAGGAAGCCCCAACCATAAGAAAGCGCTTGGCGCGCCTCATTTTTCAAGACCAGCCTTGTATTCACAAAAACCTAAGGAAGGAAGCATCATGATAAGCTTTGTTGAAGGGATCAAGGGTTGGCTCGAAAATTGTATTGGGGTAAACCTGGGAGGGCCCGGACCGGGATTTGAACCCGGGTTCACTGGCTCTCTGCGCGCTGCCTGTGGGTTCGCGCTCCACAGGCCAGCGTGTTATCCAGGCTACACCATCCGGGCCCCTGTTAACCGGATTTTTAGGAAAATTTATGGTTTTCGGGTTTTCCCGACGGCACGTTTTAATCTATATGCATGATTTGAACCCGGGTTGTTGGTGGTGGAGTGCCTTAGGAGGGCGTACTCTCTAAGATTTCGTAAACAACTAGGGCAACACATGCTCGTCGATGAGAGGTTTGCCTCGATGTTTGCAGAGGTCGTGGATGAGGGTAGCGTTGTGTACGAGATAGGCTGCGGGCTCGGAAGCTTGACTTTGCCTTTATCGAGGGTCGCAAGCTACGTTTTTTGTAGCGAGATTGACCCCTCACTCGTAAAACTTCTCAAGGAATGTAGAGGGGGGATGGGGAAAGTAGATGTTGTTCTAACGGATGCAGTCTTCTTTACAACTAGTAAAAGTAGACACGTTGTCGTCTCGAATACTCCCTTTTATCTCTCCTCAAGAATTATAGCAATGCTTTGCCGTGACGCCTCCCTGGTTTACGCGGTTCTAGGTATTCAGAGAGAGGTGGGTGAGAGAATGCTTGCCCCTCCCGGAACAAGTATTTATGGAAGGCTCTCCATACTTACACAGCTATGCTTCTCAGTCGAGAAACTATTCACGATACCACGTGAAGCCTACAAGCCCAGGCCTCAGGTTGAGACCGTTGTGGTGAAGCTGATACCCCGGAAGGAGCTCTCACCTGAAAGCATTGAAGCCGTTGAGTCCTTCACAAGATCAGTATTCCCTTATAGGAGAAAGAAACTCTCGACGGGTATAGTTCTGGGATATGGGCTTAAAAAGGAAGAGGTGCGCAGGATCTTGAGCGAGTCGGGTGTAGATCCGGATAAAAGGGTAGACGAGATTTCGCCCGACGAAGCTTTAAGCTTAGCACTAAAATTTTCTCTTACAAGCCGAGGGCTTTCAACTCCTCGGGGGTGAAGGTTCTACCTGACTCGGTTCGCGGGAGGTATGCTCCGCCCGCAAATGTGTAGCCACACTTCTTGCAGGACCATATCCCGATGCTAATCCTCCTCAGACTTCCCACTGTTTGGCACCTTGGGCATCTATGCTTGGCCTTCATCTTGCTCTCAATGGCAGCCGTTTTTTTGCGCAGTGTAGCGCCATAGCGCGCACCAAACCTCCCAGCTCTTCCAACGATTTTTGTATGCTTACCCATAAAGCATCGCCTTTTAGGGTTCAATCCCGCTGAATATATTTTTTATCATTGCTCCTGACTACTAATCGGAGGCAGCTTTTCGAACAGCTTCTTCGATACCTCTATCGCCATGTCTCTGGCTCGAAGCAACTCGCTTGGCTTTATAGAGCCGTCACCGCTCTTTTGGATAGCGGAGATCTTCCCGTCTTCTGTTACACCGAATGTTATTTTTGCATCACAGACGAGCTCCTCTTCTAGGCTGGGGTCGACGACCATATAATCCCCGATTTTTGCCAGGGTTACGTAGACTATCCTACTACGCACAGGCAAGGGGACTTTCTCCTCTAGGATTGTTATCCTCCCGTTTTCAACCGTGGTCTTAGGCATTTTAGAGTTGAGCAGGGCGCTCATCGCGGCTAGACCAGCAGCGTCGAGAATATTGCCCGCGTGGTCGAGAGGATATATGTCTACGAAGACAGCCCAAACTTTGGAGCCTGGAATGATAGAAAGTTTCTGCATGTCTATAACCTCGGCACTTCTAAGGCCACGGTCAACAACCCTAGCAAGCTCTATGTCCTCCTCTCCTGGAGGGCCAGGCTCGAAGAAGGGTGAAGCTAAGGGTGAAAGCTCCGCATTGACTATCAGGACTCCCTCGTCTGGAGTATCCCCGAAGGGGGAGCTTAGACCTAGCTTGACGCCTGCAATCACCCTAGTTTCACCGAGTTGTACGAGTGCGGAGCCCTCAGCCTTGCCTATTATCCCCGTCTGAATGGTAATTTGTCTGACTTCCTCGGGACTTCTCCCGTCGAGTCTTTCTCCCTTCCTGAGCGATGCTAGTAGAAGCTCCTTTTTAATTACAGGTAGCACTCGAAGCCTAGAAGCTTCATCACTCACTCTCAGTCACCTCTTGCCTAATCGACTCATACTTGCTTTTTAACGCTTTCACCTGTTCCTCGTATATTCTCTTGATCGGCTTGGAGACCATGGATAATGCCCTTTCTATCTCCTCAGGGGTGAAGACTCCATCCGCCTGTATCAGAGTAACTTCCCCTAGCTTTGGCATCATGGCTATAGGCATGTCCCCGTCTCCGTGTTGATCCTCGAGACCATTAATGTCGAGAACCAGTATGTCCCCTATTTTTCCCACGGCTATAGCTGCTACGAGGTCTCTCATCGCTATTCCAGCGTCTGCAAGGGCTACGGCTGCCGCGATTATACTGGCTGTTCTGGTCCCGCCGTCCGCCTCGAGGATGTTGATAAACACGTCTATCGTCGTCCTGGGGTATTCGTTGAGGAATATGGCGGGGGTCAAGGCCTCCCGTATGACCTTTGAGAGTTCTATCTCGCGTCGGGAAGGCTGCGGGCTCTTCCTCTCAGCGACGCTGAATGGAAGCATCGAATATTTGCAGCGGAGTATGGCTCTGTCGCTTAGAGCCTCATGGCGCGGAGTTACCTCTCGAGGTCCATATACGGCGGCTATAACCTTGTTATTGCCGAGCTCCACATAGGCTGAGCCGTCAGCGTTTCTAAGAACCCCGGCCTCTATTTTCAACGGCCTCATCTCGTCAGGCAATCGCCCATCGCTTCTCCTTCCGTTCTCGTCTAGCAGTTTCACGTTTTTATTCCTCGTCATTCTCCCAGCCTCTCCTTTATAAACTCCTTAATCCTATCCGTCAAGCCCGATATATGAGCTTCTGCGTCTATCTTCTTTATAACCAGGACAGCTATCTCCTCCTTCAAGGGGTCACTACCTACTACAACAACCCTGCCGTTTTGACCGACTATGAGTTGAACCCCGAGCATCTCCTCAATCATAGAGATCATAGACCCCTTCTTACCGATTATCCGTGCGACCTTCTGAGGACTGATCTCCACCAGCGACCCCCTCGGGATTTTACCCAGCTTTGACTCCCTAATACTGACTACCGGGTCCTTTGTGAAGTCAAAGGAGACTATCTTAGCGAGTATCAAGTCGCCCTCATCGAGGATTCTTGCAAGCTCGTTGCGGGAGATGTTGACAGGCTTGGAGGTCACCTCGCTCACGGGAAGAACGGCAGTGTAGGGAGAGTTGATGTCGACAACCCAGTTAGTAAAACCCACCTCCACGATTTTCCCGATGACCTTGTGGCCCTCAACGGGTATGTATTTTCCTTTAAGAGGAATTATCCGTGCGACCTTTCTCTCCTCGTCAACGTACACTACCCCTAGTACCTTAGAGAAGAATTTCTTGTTTACGCGGTAGACATGTCCTTCAATGCTCACCTTTCCCGCCTCGCCTACAGGCTCACCTGGGACTACTATCTGCCTATCCTTAACGTAGAGGTTCACCTCAAACCACCCCTGCCAGCTACACCTGTTCAGTTCTGAGCAGTTTTACATCTCCTTGCCCCTTGGTAAGGCTCGAAACGGTTTCGATTACAGAGGACTGCATTCCGGCAGGAACCTCTAGTTCCACGTTGAGCGAGCCATCCGTGGCGTAGCTCTCCCGTAGGACTTTCCCTATTTTTTGTAATGCGCCGTAAGCCTTGCCGACGTAGGGCGCGGGAATATGCACGGCTAGAATGGCTCTTGCGACCTTTAGGGGTAAGATCATCTTTAGGCTCTTCAGAATATCGTTTACCTGCGCTTCGACGGGCTTGAATGGGTCTATGCTCACCTTAGCTTCTTCGAGGGCTAGCTCAATCCTCTTAGGCGGTATAGGCGTATTTGTCCTAGGATCTATCGTGTTTCTTGACAGAAACTCTATTATCTGTCGCCTCTTCGCCTCTATGAGCTCACGCCTCTGCTCAGCCGTTAAGAGCAGTTCACCCTTCTTTATGATATTCTCAGCGATAACGTAGGGGTCGGTGGTTCCGAAGAACTTCTTCAAGTCGGTCTCAGATGCTTTCAATCCTTGTTTTGCATCACTGTAGATGAACTCGCCCTCGATAATTTCTCGGATATTGACCTTTTCACCGTTCTTCATGGCCCAGGCCTTCTCGGCGTCAACGAAAACCTCAAACCTTTTCCCGCCCTTTTCGAGCCTCGCGATACTTAGCTTTTTCTTGGACATTTTTAACACACCTAACCTTCACACTCATCACATTAAATTAAACATTTGCCACTAGTACTCGGTTGGAGCTTTGTAACGCAAGAATTATTAACTGCACTAATTGAATATACACGGTGTTTCCATGTTTCCTGCTGCACCAATGGCGGGATACGATAGAGCCATTACGATCTTCAGCCCTGAAGGTAGGCTATACCAAGTCGAATACGCATATGAGGCCGTCAAGAGAGGGATGACAGCGTTAGGCGTGAAAGCGGTTGATGGCGTGGTTCTGGCAGTAGAGAAGAGGAGTGCCTCCCCCCTCGTAGAAGGCACTGAGAAAATTAAAATGATAGATCAACACGTGGGTGTAGCCTTTGCAGGCCTCTTCGGTGACGCCCGCGTCCTCATAGACCAGGCCCGAATCTATGCTCAGAGCCATCGCCTCGTATACGGCGAGCCGGTACCGATCGAGCTACTTGTCAAGAGGATATGTGATATCAAGCAGATGTATACCCAGCACGGTGGCGTTAGACCTTTCGGTGTGGCTTTCCTATTCGCCGGGGTAGACAGGAAAGGCGTGCATCTAATCCAGACTGATCCCGGAGGAACCTACTTGAGATGTAAGGCAAGGGCGATTGGCACGGGGGCTCAGAAGGCAATAGACCTGTTTACAAGGGAATACACCGACAATATAAAGATCGATCAAGCAATACTGCTGGCGCTCAGGGCACTTAAAGAGTCGATGGAGGACGGTTTTACGGCGGAAAACATTGAGCTCGCTAAGATCGACGTCTATGATAGAACCTTCAAAATCTTCTCAACTAGTGAAGTGCAGGACTTCATATCTAAGCTTTAACCGCTTTCTCCATTTTTCCTTAAAACTGATATAAAGAAACCAGGCGTATCATTCACCACAGGGTCAAATACCGCCCCCTCTATTCCAAGATAGGGGGTGCGCAGTTTAAGAGGTGTATTAACGCGGAGGGTCTTGAAGCCCAGCTTCGAGGCAGCATATAATACGTTGAACTCGTTCTCGTGGGGCGTCAAAGTGCACGTCGTATATAAGAGGAGCCCGCCCCGTCTTAAGACCCTCCACGCCTCTGAGAGGAATTGACGCTGGTATTCAGCCAGCTGGTAGACATCCTTCTCCTCTCGCGTGTAGATAAGCTTGGGTCGTATTCCTAGAGTTGTACAAGGGGGATCCAGGATAACCGCGTCTACGCTATTCACGCCAAGCACCTCAGATATATACCTCGAATCGTAGAGGAGCGGCCTTACGGAACGGAGCCCTAGTCTCCTAGCATTCTCCTCGATCGCCCTAACCTTGTTTTCACTCCTATCGACAGCTATTACCTCGCCTGAATCCTCCATTAGTGTAGCTGCATGTGTAGCCTTACCGCCGGGAGACGCACACATATCGAGAACCGTCCAGCCTGGCTTGGGTGCGAGAGATTTAACGGCTACAATGCTCGGCAAGGACTGGTGGTATATCACACCCTCCCTGAAGAAGGGGTGTTCACGTAGTGATACTATTCTGAAAACGGAGTTCGTCGTTCTCACCGCTAGCCCCCTCCTCTCACGAAATATTTCAGGGGGACTCATCTCGAGAACGCCCTCTGCAACCACTGTACCATCTGGAGAAGTTACAGTCACGTAGTCTCCTTTATCAGCATTTACAACTTTATGGACTCCGGGAGCGTACACGTTTGCCCCCACGTAAACGCTCTCAGCTGTTTTCCAGTCTACGATAACTCGTCCCCGGTGTATGTTGACATCAAATGGGCCTTTCACATGCGTGTAGATAGCCTCGCGAACCTGTGGATGATTATATACCTCATAGCCCTCCTCCCGTAATATGTACGCTACCTCTGAGGGGTCGGCTTTCAAAGTATTTACTCTCATGAAATATCTCGAGCCCGGGGTTCTCAAGCTCTCCTCGAGCTCCCTGACGTATTCTCGGCTATAGAACTTGCCGAGATAACTCCTCATACTCTCCCGGAATAGTCCTGTAGAGGTCTTCATGTTGCCTTGTTCACTATTAAGCAAAGATTTATAAAGACAGGGCATGTTGTGTGAGGGGTAGATGAGCGAAAGGTGAGCGATATGTCCAAGAAGCCGTTTTATGTAAAGTTTGAAGTTCCAGGAGAGCTTGCCGAGAAAGCCTACAACGCTCTTTCAGCGGCACGGGAAAAAGGAAAGATAAAGAAAGGTGTAAACGAGACAACCAAAGCCATCGAGAGAGGACAGGCAGTACTAGTACTCATTGCGGAGGATGTCGATCCCCCCGAGATAGTTGCACACCTCCCTCTCCTCTGTGAGGAGAAGAAGGTACCCTACGTCTATGTCCCCTCCAAGGAAAGACTGGGGAAGGCTGCGGGCATCAATGTAGCAGCGTCTGCAGCAGCTATAATTGAACCCGGCGATGCGAAGGCACTCGTCGACGAGGTAGTGCAGCAGGTTAACAAGCTTAAGGTCTCCGCTTAAGGATTTCGAGGGTGCATCTTTACCCTTCATTAATATTCTGGGTTGTTTTTCCTTTTTCCCAAGTAACCAAAAAAATTTAAATGGTCAAAGTCTTCTGGACGAGAGGGGTAGTAAAAATGGCCGATAAGTGGAGCGATGCTACACCGGCAGAGGTTGTTCAAATAATAGGCAGGACCGGCGTCACAGGAGAGGTTACCCAGGTTCGCGTGCGCGTCTTAGAAGGGAGAGATAAGGGCAGAATACTTACGAGAAATGTTAGGGGGCCAGTTAGGGTTGGAGATATAGTTCTTCTCCGCGAAACAGAGCGCGAGGCCCGCAAGCTAGCTACAAGGTAGTACAATTATATTACGATATAACGACGTTTTACTTTCAACATTTATAAATGAAAAACTGAAAAAACCTATCTAAAAGGTTATAAAGTGTGCTTGTTCCAGGGTTGCTGGATACTCTGTTTTACTCGGATATAGAGGTGCCCCTCATAATAGAGAAGGAGGGTAAAGAGAGCATAGCTGGCCTAGATATCAAGCTCAAGCCTGGAATGAAGATAAAGTTGCCCTACACTTATGCCCTCGAGCTCATCTCTAGAAAGGAGGCTAGAATAGACGTAGAAGCGTTCAAGGCAAGCCTAAATTTAAAGAAGTTGAGCTGGAACGAGTCGAAGTCCGAGGCTTTACAACCGCTTGAAGAAGGGTTTTACCTGAAGCTGATGCTATACGTTTCACATTTGAAGTATGAGGCGTCTAAGGGTGACGCGGAGCGTGAGGCTGAGCTTAAGAGCGTGAGGATAGCCTTCTCGGATCTTCTAAGTCTAAGGCTCAAGAAGATCGTAGCCCTTGCTGTTGCGAGTGCTCAGGCCGAGAGGGATAAAATGAGGAATATGACTCGCGAAGAGCAATTGCTTTACACACAGTTATGCAGCTTGATAAGCTCTTGGAGCGACTCGATGAAGAGGCTTGTAGGTGTTGTGTAGTATGGCGGGGCAGGTCATTGTTCAAAGCATACCGCTCGTCGAGAGGCTAACAGAGTTTCTCAAGGATTTTCGTGCACCTGACGGCCGTGAAAAATACAGGGAAATGATAAGGCGGATGAGCGCCGAGAACAGCGTCTCTCTAGTCGTCGACTTTGAGGACATATTACTGTATGATAAGACGCTAGCAGACACCCTAACAGAAACACCTTCAGTCTTCCTGGAAGCAGCTTCAAAAGCTGTCTACGAGGTAATGAGCGTAGAGAACCCGGAGTACGCCCAGAGGGTACGAGATTTCCATGTGAGGATCCGGAAACTCCCGGAGGCCCTTCACGTCAAGATAAGGGATGTGAGAGCAAAGCACCTGGGCAAGCTCCTGGCGATAGAGGGTATTGTAACGAAGATTTCTCCAGTAAAACACGAGCTGATAGTGGGCGTCTTCAGGTGTAAGACTTGTGGCTATGAGCAGGAGGTAAAGCAGGAATCCGAGGGGTTTACAAAGCCTACTGTCTGCCCGAGATGCGAAGAGGAGGGCAGGAGGTCTCAGGGCTTCACTCTAGTGATAGAGAAGAGTAAGTTCGTGGATATACAGAAGTTCGTCCTACAGGAGAAGCCTGAAGAGCTTCCACCTGGCCAGCTTCCAAGATCAATCGATGTTGTAGTTAGGGAGGATCTAGCGGATATCGTGCGTCCAGGAGACAGAGCGACTGTTATCGGTTTTATGAGGGTGGAGGAGGACAAGAAGCTATTAAAGAACACTCCACCAATCTTCCACCCATACATAGAGGCTAACTACATCGAGGTTGCCACGAAGGAGTCCCTTGACGTAGAGATCACGCCCGAGGATGAAAAGAAGATTCTGGAGCTCTCGCGTCGTGAAGATATTGAAGAGCTAATCCTGAACTCCATAGCTCCATCGATTTACGGGTATAAGGAGATCAAGAGGGCGGTAGCCTTATTGCTCTTCGGCGGCGTCCCGAAAATATACCCTGACGGCGTGAGAGTTAGGGGGGATATACATATCCTGCTAATCGGTGACCCGGGAACTGCTAAGAGTCAAATACTCAGGTACGTCGCCTCCCTAGCCCCTCGAGGCATATATACGTCCGGCAAGGGGGCATCCGCCGCCGGACTGACGGCGGCAGTGGTTCGTGAGAAGAATTCCGGCGAGTTCTACCTCGAGGCCGGTGCTCTAGTACTTGCAGACGGTGGTGTAGCATGTATAGACGAGTTCGACAAGATGGAGGCTAGGGACAGGGTAAGTATACACGAGGCCATGGAGCAGCAAACGGTTAGTATAGCCAAAGCAGGCATAGTCGCTACCTTAAACGCGAGGGCTTCCATCCTCGCAGCCGCCAACCCCGTGTTCGGGAGATATATTCCGGGCAAGAATATCTCCGAGAATATAGACCTCCCTGTAACAATACTTTCTAGATTCGACCTTATATTTGTGATAAAAGATACTCCTAACAGGGAGAGGGACAGGGAGCTTGCACAGTATGTCGTGGACTTCCATGGCGAGACGTATCCCGAGGCTCTCAGCCATACAGTTCCAGCCGATCTTTTGAAAAAGTACGTAGCCTATGCGAGGAAGAACATCCGACCCAAGCTCTCCGCAGAAGCTAAAAGCAAGATAGTTGAGTACTATGTAGCGATGAGGTCTAAAAGCGAGGATCCAAACTCTCCCATCGCGATAACTCCACGCCAGCTAGAAGCCCTAATAAGACTCGCCGAGGCGAGGGCCAGGCTACACCTCCGCCCCGTTGTCATCGAGGAAGACGCTGAGACAGCGATAGAGCTCATGGAGTTCTTCCTCAGGAACGTTGGCATTGATACTCAAACAAAGACAATAGACATCGACACCATAATGACGGGTCAGCCTAAGTCGAAACGTGAGAAGATAATAACGATCTTGGACACTATACGCCATCTCGTCAAGGAGAACAACGGGGAATGCGTTGAGATCAAGACTGTCATAGAAGAGCTTACATCAAGAGGGATCGATGAAAGCATGGTTAGAGAGGTTATCGAGAGCTTCGTAAGGGAGGGTGAACTCATGACTCCAAGAAGAGAGTGCATAAAACCCGTTAATATTTAAGGTGAATCTTTAATCCTGGTATTAATAATCCAGGTATGAATTTGAGTGAATGCCATGGCTTACTACAGCACCGACATACTTGCAAAGTTTTTTCCCAGAAACATACTTGAGACCCTTAAGAACCGTTTAGGTATAACGCAGCTCTACCCGACCCAGTACGAGGCAGTTAGACAGGGAGCCCTTGAAGGCAAGGACCTTGTAATCGCAGCTCCCACAGCATCTGGCAAGACTTTGGTTGCAGAGTTAACCATCCTGAAGAGGCTTCTAGAGGGGGGTAAAGCCCTATACATGGTTCCGCTTCGCGCCTTAGCCTCAGAAAAGTACGAGGAGTTCAAAAACTTCTTCGGTGTCTTCGGCTATAAGACAGCTATAAGCACGGGTGACTTTGACAGCGACGATGCCTGGCTTGGAAAGTACGACGTCATAGTCACGACGAACGAGAAAGCGGACAGCCTCCTACGCCACAAGGCCCCCTGGTTCGACAAGGTATCGGTTATAGTTGCTGACGAGATACATCTCCTTGGTTCCGATAGGCGTGGCGCAACGCTCGAGGTACTGTTAACACGTACAAAGCTTATGCCTGAAAGGCCCCAGCTGCTCGGCCTCAGCGCTACCATAGGCAATCTCGAAGAACTTACCGAGTGGCTTGGAGCCAGGCCTGTTAGGGTTGACTGGCGACCCGTTCCTCTACGTGAGGGCGTGTATTACAACGGAGAGATTTTCTACAACGATGGACAATCCGTTTCCCTTGAGAACCATGGAGCCCCGCTTTTCGACCTAGCTTATGACACCCTTAAGGAAGACGGGCAGCTCCTCGTGTTCAGCCCTACACGAAGGTCGGCTGTGAGTGACGCGCGGAAACTCTCCGCGATTACAAGTAAATTCATATCGCCGGGGGAACTCAAGGTGATACGGGAGAACATAAGGAGGCTTAAGTCAGAGCACAGCGACAAAGTGACCCTTCAACTCTTAGAGCTTCTCCAAAAGGGTGTGGCCTTCCACCATGCAGGCCTAGCCTCAGAGGCTAGGAGTACCGTTGAAAGAATGTTCCGGGATAGGATTCTCAAGGTAATCGTTGCCACGCCAACCCTGGCCGCGGGGGTGAACCTTCCCGCCAGGCGGGTAGTGGTCACTGATTATAGGAGGTTCAATGTAGAGCTGGGATATTACGAGAGGATACCTGTAATGGAGTATAAACAGATGGCGGGCAGGGCTGGGAGGCCGCGCTATGACAAAGAAGGGGAATCCGTGCTGATAGCTCGCTCACTCCAGGAGCTCGAGTTCCTATTCAAGGAATATGTAGAGGCAGAACCCGAGAACCTCTCCTCCCAGCTGGCTTCAGAGCCTGTGCTTCGATCACACCTCTTGTCAGTCATAGCTACGAGTGAATTAGTGAGGAGTCTTGACTCGCTAGGGCGTTTCCTCTTGAACACCTTCTACTCCTACCAAAACAGGGACTACTTCTTCGTGATCGAGAGAGCGAAAAAAATCCTGAATAGATTGGCGCAGGCAGGCTTCCTTGAGGTTAGGGGGGATAAGCTTGAACCAACGCAGCTTGGAATTAGAGTCGCCGAACTCTACATAGACCCTGAGACGGCCGTGACAGGCTTAGACTTCTTCAAAAAGGTGGATCAAGCCTCAACGCTGTCGTATCTATACCTTATAGCCTCTACCCCGGATGCCTCAACGATACATCTAAGGAGAGGGGATGAGGAGTGGCTTGAAGACATCCTTAAAAGCTCGAGCCTAGGACCCGTGGCTCGACCACCAGAGGACGAGATTGAGTACGAATTCTTCCTACAACGCTTAAAAACGGCCCTGCTCCTAGAGGACTGGATAAACGAGGTTCCAGAGGAACATATAGTTGAGAAATACGATGTTGGTCCGGGAGACATCTACTCCTTGATACAGACAGCTGAATGGGTCGCCTTTGCCCTCTCTGAGATAGCCAAGCTCACAGGCTTCAACGAGCACTCGGTTAGGCTCGCCGTACTAAGTAAACGGATAGAGCACGGCGTAAAGGAGGAGCTTCTCGAGCTAGTATCGCTGAGAGGCATAGGTAGGGTCAGGGCTAGGAGCCTCTACTCCCACGGCTACAAGTCCCTGATAGACCTGGTTACAGCACGGGAAGAAGACCTGGCAATGATTCCAGGAATAGGTAGAGCCCTCGCTAGATCAATAAAGAAGCAGTTGTCCTCCGAAGCCGAGGAATCTCATGAAGAGGAAGAGAAAATACAAGAGTTGCCAGAGCAAGGCCTTGACGCCTACTTTTAAGACTTCGACCCGCGTCATGGTGTGTCGGCGCATGAATGGTTTCATCACTTCTCAGAACTCGGCAAAGTCGTCATCCGCTACCACATAGTTTAAGGGGGTATAAATCTTCGCTCTAAGTCCCCCAGGTTCGGGCTCAGAGGTACTCCTCTTCTTCACTACTCTGAAGGCGTTTTTTCATCATAGCTTGTTTTCTCCACGTGAAAGAGCCTCAAAAACCTTCCTCCAGTGCGCTTTTAAGAACCTTCTTAACTCTTTCTAGGGAGCCTGCTAGGACAGCTTTTCTCACAAGCTCCGAAAACTCCCTGTCACCTGTCAGGTGGAAAAGACTATCAGCCACGATTTTATCGTCGAGGTACAGCATCTTCACAGTCATTCCCCCGTCTATAATGACGTTCGTGCCCGTGATGAAACCGGCTTCATCGGACGCAAGGAATGCTACGAGAGCGGCAACGTCCTCTGGCGTCCCAACCCTACCCGCTGGATGTTGCTCGTGATCCAGTGTCGTCAACTGTGACTTATGGGGAGGCACCTGCCAGCCTGCGGTGTCGATCCACCCAGGAGACACGGCTATGACCCTTATCCTGTACGGTGCCAGACTAACGGCAAGCGAGTGAGTCAAGGCCAGAAGCCCGCCTTTAGACGCCGAGTACGGCTCCGTGTTAGGCTCAGACTGCAGTGCACGGGTACTCGCGATGTTGACTATTACTCCTCCCCCGCTCTTTACCATGACCTCCGCGGCGTGCTTGGCGAAGAGATAAGGCCCCGTGAGGTTCACTGAGATAACCCTATTCCATTCCTCGAGGCTTTGTTCGAATATCGGCTTGCCCGAGAATCCAATACCCGCGTTGTTAACTAGGACGTTGATTTTACCGAAGGTCTCCACAACTTGAGAGACACATCGCTTGACGTCCCCCTCTCTCGAAACATCGCCCTGTACTAGGATTGCATCGACTCCCCGCTCTCTTAACTCGGTGAGTCTCCTCTTTCCTGCTTCTGCATCAATGTCGAAGATCGCCACCCGGGCCCCCTCGCTCCCGAGCCTGTGTGCTATAGCGGCTCCTATGCCTCTCGCTCCCCCCGTTACTATGGCGACCTTACCTTTGTATCGTTCCACATGAAACTATTAGATGAGATCAGATAGTTTAAGGTTATTCTCGACACTTTTCACTAGTTGAGAAAAAGAGTACTATCTACGGGTACTCTATCCTGTTAGAGAACTTCAGTCTAAACCTCAGGAGTTTTCTAAGGTACTCCTTCTCCTTCTCTGTAAGCTCATCACCGTATTTTTCTAGAAGCAGGTTTATCTCCTCCAGGGGGACATCTGAGTACAGGTAGTCGCCCTCCTCAACCTGCCTGCCGACAATCGCCTTGCTTCTAATAGAAATGGCGACCTCCGAGCCCTCCTCGGCGGTTTCAAGCACGTTTTCATGCTCTCGTATCTGCATGATATCCCCTATTTCTTTTCCATCCCCCGTGATCAGCTTAATCCCTGGGCGGAGCCTACCGCATACGACGCGTACTCCCACAATGATCGGGTCTCGACGCCTGAAAACATATCCGGGAAGTATCTGCACAACAGCTGGTGGCGTGACCTTCTCGAATATCCTCCTCCTCTCTAATGCTCTCTGCTCCTCGAACCATTTAAGGAAGTTCTCGACTAGCCTGTAGAGTATTCGCTCCGTGAATATCTGTACTCCCTTCTGGGCAGCCTCCTCCCTTGCTTCAGGCGTCACCTTGACGTTAAAAGCTAATATTGCTGCATACTTTGCGTCAATGTTCTTTACCAGGCTCGCCTCGAAAACATCACGTCTAACGACAGGGCCTACATCTGCTAGTCGTACAGGGAGATTGTTCTTCTTGAGGTATCCCACCAGGGCCTCAAGTGTCCCCAGAGTATCAGCCTTAACCACTACACCGGCAATGTCGCTCTGGAACCGTGTCGCTTGAACCTCGGCCTGGACTTCTTCGAGTATTCTGCTAATTTCATCCTCGCTGGCTGCTACTATTAAGGGGGCTCCTGGAATACTGCCTTCAAGCCCATCAGCTATGACTTTCACGCCCGCCGCTGCGGATATCCTGTCAATCTCTATGAACCGATCCTCGGGTGAACGCATTTCGTCGAGGGGTTTAGGCATTAAGAGTAGTCTCACGCGTGTCGTGATAGGCTTCTCGATTCCACCCACAACGATCAGATCCCCCTTCTTCAAGACACCGTCGTACACGATTACAGTTGCAGTAGTTCCAAAACCCACCTCCTCTTTTAGCTCCAGTACTACCCCACGGGCGGGAGCTACACGAGCGACAAGCCGCTTCAAAAGGAATCTTTGTGACAGGCCTGCAAGGACTAATAGGAGGTCAGGCATACCTTCTCCTGTAAGCGCGCTTACAGGTACAAGCGCAAGAACCCTGGTAAAGTCCTTTATCCTGTCATAGCGGTCAGCGCGGAATCCCAGCGAGTTAAACTGCTCAATAATATATGACAGGAGCTCTTCCAGCTTTAAAACGGTAGCCTCGTCCTGCATTTTAACTGACTCGACAAAAGGCTTGTTTGGGAAGCTCTTCCAGCCCGGTATTTTATCTATCTTGTTTACCGCGACGATAAATGGAACCCTCTTACTCCTTAGAATATCTATAGCCTCGAAGGTCTGCTGCTCGAGGCCCCTTTGTACATCCACTACTAGGATGGCGATGTCGGCAATACTGCCACCCCTAACTCTCAGGTTTGAAAAAGCTTCATGTCCAGGGGTATCGATGACGAGGAAACCAGGGATCTTTATCTCGACTTTAATCTGGCTTAGAAGCGGCCCCGATATCTCCTCCAAGGCTTTCCATGGTAGGAAGGAAGCACCAATGTGTTGCGTCATGGTGCCAGGCTCGCGCTTGGCTACAGCCGTCCCCCTGATCTTGTCTAGAAGCGTAGTCTTCCCGGCGTCGACGTGACCTAGAACGACTACGATAGGAGCTCTAATATAAGTGTCCTGCTGGCCAGTAGTCTGCATCCCCATGAATAGTCACAACGGAAAACAAAACCGCGCAACAATATAGTCTTAACGCATTGATTTTACGCGGCTAGGCGTTCTTTTTTACGACCCATTTTGTCCTCCTAGGATTCCTGTGGAGCTTCAACGCGCTCTTGAAACACTTAGAGGAGCAATACCGCTCAACGGTGCCGTCTATTCGCACGTACATCAAGCCTTCTCCCGGCTTTATAGGCTTCTTGCAAAAGCTGCAGGTCAGCATTCGCGGCATGCAACCACCTAAGCCGTGGACACAAGCATGGAATATATTATTTTTGTTTTCCAGGCCCGTCAGGGAGCACGGTGATAGGTGGTAAGGATTTTATCTTTGAACGCGTAGTGTTAGGTGGCGATGACATCATTGACCTGGACTGACGAAGTGATGAGATGCACCTCCATGGAGCCTTAAAATAAATACTGTCCTGTAAAAGCAAGGTGTTGTTGAAGCCTGTTTGACTCCTACTCTTGTTATTGAGAGGGTTCTTGAAGTTATTGCTGTTGTTCGTCTTGTTGATTTTCTCCTCCCTGTGTAGTCTGAGGGTTCTCGAGGGGTTTTACGTTCTGGAACGTTGTAATGACAAGATCTTCCGGCTTCCGGATTATTTCGCCCACCCTTACCCCGATTAAAGTCTTGATATTTTTCGCGAAAGCAGTGTCCACAAGCCTCTGAGTTATTATACCGTCCAGAACGACGTGGGCAACTCCGTCGAGCTCCTTGAGCCTATCTACGAGCTCCTTGACAGGTACGTGTGCAATCTCCCGCCAATCGGAATCATATATTACGGCCTCGAGAGTCCCCTTGAGCTGCTCTATCTTCTCAATGACTTGGCTCGGCAAAGCAACCTCCTGTACCACGCTCGGATTATTGCGTGAAAACTTTATCAGTTTTGAGGGGGGTATTACTACCTCAGCCTTGACCTCTTTCTGCTGTTTCTTCTCTTTCTCAATCGACTCGAGGAAGGCTCCCGCGGGTATCTTGTTTTGGAGCGCTCTAGCTATCTCCTTGCCTGTGAGTTCCTCGACCTCCCTGCCTGGAGGCGCCCTAGCAATATAGTCAACGTCTAAAACGTTTAAGACGTTCCGGGCTATCAGTTCGCCACCCCTGTCGCCGTCGACAAAGAGAATGACTTCCTTCTTACCTTTACAGAGCTCTTTCAGCCCCCTAGGAATCATTGCACCGCCTATAGCGATCACGTTCCTATAGCCATGCTTTAATAGGTTGATTACGTCTGCGCGCCCCTCGACCAGTATAAGCGTGTCAGACGTGTCAACATCAGGGCCAGCGGGAAGTTTGCTTTCACCCCACTCGACGAGCTCTGCTGTCCTGACTTTCTCGAGGACCTCCTCGACAAGCTCCCTTGATTCTGGAACAGTCTCCGCAAGCTTCCGGTATAGTTCAACAGCCCTCTCTATAATCTTCCTCCTCTTCTCAGCCCTTACATCCTCGATCGCTATAATCTCGGCTGAGGCGTTGTAAGGCCCGACCTTGTCAATGGTCTCTATCGTAGCCGCTATAATAGCAGTCTCGGCCATGTCAAGGTTGGAGGGGATCTCCACCTCTGCTATAAGCTTCCCGTCGCTCTCCCGAGTAGCAACCTCGATCCTGCCGATCCTCCCGACTTTCTGAAGCTCTCGCAGGTCAAGTTCACGTCCCAGAATTCCCTCGCTCTGCCCAAAGATAGCACCTATTATGTCGTGCTTTTCAACTATCCCAGACACTGTTATCCTAGCCTTCACTACATACTTTGCTGAAACGGGTAAACCACCCATGTTACACCACCATCCATGATGAGCCTAAAACTGCACGCTGTACCCGCCAGTTAACACACCTTTTCACCGCTGCAGACGGTACACCGTCTTAAGCTCGAGGTGCTCTCTGCTGGCGGAATACGCGTGCAGCCTCCACAACTAGAACGCTTGGCGACTATAAAGTTTTTTGTTTTACTTGAATAAAATAATGTTATGATGCAAAATATCGACGATATTTTTGAATAAAACATCATTATTATACAATATAACAGGATTATCGTTAATTCGCATGAAATAATGCCTTAGAGCCGGGGCCGGGACTTGAACCCGGGAAAGATCGGGTTTCACCGGCTAGGTACCACTGCAGCCCGACGCGTATCAGGCCTAAAGCCTCTTGACCTCTCGGCCACCCCGGCTCTCGAGAAATAAAGAGAAGTCAGGGTTTTTATTATTTGCGGGTCCCACTGCAAAAGAGAGCGCCTCATGACTTAACAAAGGTTAACTCAGCGAACACTTTTTTATTGCCTGTCCACGCTAAAGCTATTGGAGCCGATGCGACCCGTTAAGGAGATTTTCGACGAGATACATGGCTTCATAGACCTCTACCAGACAGAGGTGGAAGTTCTCGAAAACTGCGCCTTAACCCGTCTCCGCCACGTACTACAGCTTGGCCCTGCTTACAATGTGTACCCCTCCGCTACTCACACCCGTTATGCCCACTCCCTGGGAACAATGCTTCTGGCAGATAAGCTGTACTCTGGCGCGGTTAGCGAGCCGGAGCAAGAGGAGAGACGGGTGATCCGGCTAGCAGGGCTTCTACACGATGTTGGCCACCTGCCCTTCTCACATGCTTTACCCGGCGACCACGAGGCTCTCGGGATCAAGATTATCAAACAGTATCTCGCGGATGACCTTGCAAGTTACCTTGAAACCATCATAGATGTTCTAAAGGGACGACACGAGCTAAGCCCTATCATTTCAGGCGAGGTTGATGCTGACAGGTTAGACTATCTTATACGTGATGCACACCATTTAGGCCTGCCCTACAAGGGGGTTGACCTAGAGAGGGTTATCAGACACGCTCGGCTTGTGAAGTTGGGCAGCAGATGGGTGATGGCCTTCAGCGAAGGCTCAGAAGTCGCCGTAGAGGCGCTCATCATTACTAGGCTCGAGCTTTTCAGACGAGTTTACTACCACAAGCATGTTACAGCCTTAGAAGCCCTCCTCGCTAAAATTTACAATAACATGATTGAAGAGAACTTATTAGAACCCCCATCCGAGATCATTGCTAGCGGGGAATGGTGCTTCTTCGACGACTGCTTCTTACTCGAAAAGATCAAGGGCCTCTCAAGGCGGGGAGGGTGGCTGGGCGAGGCCTCCCGCATGTTTTTACACGGAGAGATCCCAGTCCTTGTCGCCGAAGTTCATCTTCCGTCAAGTTCACATCAAGACGTTACTGGCGAGCTTCTGGAAGCCTCAGCCGAGTGCGGTATTCCTCAAGAATGGGTTATCGTGCACATCCCAAAGCTCATCCCTGTAAAGGATCCGGACAGCCTGCTGATCATACGCGGGGACAGGCTCGAGAGCATCATGAACGTCAACGGAAGCCTGTTAAAGGCTCTCAAGGACTTTGCATATTCTCCTGTAAGGGTTTACACGAGGCGAGAACATGCTAAGAGGCTTAGGGAGTGTATTCAGCCCAGGCTAGCCCGCCTTAAGCCATAAAGCGCGTGGACTCAGGCGTATAAAGTCCCACGGGTGGGGCTGACTTAGAACGCCAAGATATCTCTTAACATTCAATCCAACATTATGTGCTGCTCTACGCCACGCCCCTAAACCACCTCCGAGGAAAGCCCACTCCAGTAGCAGTCTGCCCACCTCTGCATCGCCCCTGGCTATCACCGTTTGTATTGCTGCAAGCCTGGGATCATACTCCCTGATACTAGCTATTGCCCCAAGGCTTCTCTGCAGGAAATCGATTCTCCTCCTAGCCTCTCTAAGCCCTATGAATGCCGCGTCTTGAAGGGGGGTGTGTGGCTTCGGCACAAACGGGCTCACCGTTAGCTTAAGCTCTCTCTCCCCTCTGAAGCCGGACTCCTGTGAAATCCTTTCGATATACTTCACTGTCTCTACAAGGTCCTCAATAGTCTCTCCCGGAATCCCCACCATCAGGTAGAGTTTAAGGCTCTTAAAGCCGTGCCTTTTGGCGATGGCCGCAACCTCGAGTGCTCTGTCGAGGCTTAGGTACTTACCTATAGTAAGGGCAAGCCTCTTGGATCCCGTCTCGGGAGCCATGACTAGCGTCTTCTGCCCGCCCTGCTTGACAAGCTCGAGCTTGTCCTCGTCGAGTGTCTCCGCGCGAAAACTCGGTGTTGAAAACATGAAGTCCTCCTCGATCAACCTCTCCAAGATCTCCTTGGCCTTACTGTGATCGAAATAGGAGAGGCTTACAAGCTTTACTAGCCGCGTCTTGTTTGAGCTACTTCCCTCTAAGGCTATCTCGATGACATCCTTCAGAGGCCTCTCGCGCATGACGTTGAATATCCTGCCCTCCAAGCAGAACCTGCAGCTCCTGTAACACCCCCGTGAAGTCTCTACAGCTGTCCTGCGCCTCCACCCTTTATACTCCAGCGGCTGGAACTGAGCAGCTGGGTGGAATTCTCGTGGGAGGCTTTTCGGGAAAATGAAGTCTACGGGTTCTCCATTATTATGATGCGGCACGTAGAACCCCTTGGAGGCGGGGAGGGCATCCAGTAGTTGGTCTTTGTCTAAACCGTTCTCTCTGACTTTCTCGAGGAAAAACGGCATTATCTCCTCTATCTCGCCCACCGCTAGTACATCTATATACTCAGAGAGTGGCACGGGATTAGCTATAACAGGTGGTCCCCCAGCAATTATTATGGGAGCCACCCGATCCCTTGATCTCGGCGGTATCCCGGCTGCTATGAGGAAGCGTAAAATATTGACAAGGTCTAGCTCGTAGTGCACCGAGACGACTATGAGGTCAAACTGGCGTAGGTGGGAGCCTGTTTCCAGGCTTTCAACCCTAGGGGATCCATCAGTATCGAGGACAAAGCGCTCGGCATAAACATCATCCTGCTGGTTTAGATAGTAGTAGAGCATTTGATAGCTCAACGAGTCAGCCGCCACTAGGTAAAGCGAAGGGTATAGCAGTGCAACTCTCAATGTCCCGCTCCTGGGCCTCTTGATGATGGCGTTTATCTCTACAAATCCCATGCGATTCACTTATTTAGCTGGTCCAGGTTAAGAACATATGCTTGGGCGTAAGCGTTTCGACAAAAACATGCCTTCCCCCACCAATATACCTGTTGAAGACGCGCAGCCCCCGTCGGAGGCTACTCCGGATGAGCAGCTGGTCCACGAGGAAAAGGCACTTGTAGGCGGTGAGAGACGGGGATACGACCTGGTCAAGACGGGCATAGAGGGACTTGACGAGAGAATAGGGGGGTTGCTTCGAGGCAGGTCTTATCTCGTTACAGGAGAGACGGGAACAGGAAAAACGTTATTCTCGTTGACGTTCCTTATACAAGGTATCAGGATGGGGGAGCCCGGCATATACGTGCTTGTAGACGAGGACTACGACGACTTTGTGAGGGGTGCTAACGACTTCGGCTGGGACGTGGAATCCCTAATAAGCCAGGGGATGCTGAACGTGTTAACCCTCATGCCCGACTTCGTCGAGAGGCTCAAGAACAAGCCCGCAAACACTGTGGTGGACTCAATAGTCTATGGTATACTGGAAGAGACGAGGAAGATTGAGGCGAAAAGGCTGGTAATAGACCCTATAGCCCCCCTTATGGTGAATGAGGGTGATGTCGCTTGGACTCGCGAGTATATTAAAAACCTTATAATAAACCTTGAGAAGAGGATAGGAACGACAAACATCATCGTATCAGAGATACCGACAGGAAGCACCGCACTAAGCCGCTTCGGCGTAGAGGAGTTCCTAGCTGCAGGAGTCTTCGTGCTTGGACTCGAGAGAGTCAAGAACACCTTTTACCGTACACTCTTCGTCCGCAAGATGCGGTGGAGGCCTGTGCCCCCCGATATATACGTCTTTGACATCCAGAATGGCAAGGGCATAGTTGTAAAAGACAAACTCGCCAATATTGTGAGGGCTTAGAACTGTCAGTCCTGGTATCACAACTCACCGGTCGTTAATACCAACCCTCATCATCCACTTTTAATGCTCGCTTCACGCTCAAAAGGCTTTTGCAGGTTGGGAGGCAAGTTTTTTATCCGTGATAAAAGGTAAAGAATCTGAGGTATATCAACGGTGGCCCGGGTATCCGTCAAGGTTCACGAGACCAGCCAGTACACCATGGTGGCCATGTGTGATGAGGAGTTGCTTGGGAGGGAGTTCTCCCAGGGAAAGATAAAAGTAAGGCTTACCCATGAGTTTTTCGGGGGCTTGCTGCTTGACGTGGATTCCCCCGAGCTAGAAAGAGTATTGTCACGTGCAGACAGCATAACGGCTTTTGGCAGAACATGTGTCGAGAAGCTTGTCAAGATTTTCCCAACTGTGCGCGAGGCCAGCGTCGAGGTAGCCGGTATACCCCATGTGCAAATTTTTAAGATGCCGTTCGAGTCGATGTGACGGGTTGTGATGCAGAGGCTGCTCATATGTCCAGCCTGTGGCAGGGAGACGGATAAGCTAGTTGAGGGTCTATGCGAGGACTGCTATAGGAAAGAGCACCCCTTACTCGAGTTGAAGTCTGATCATGTCGAGCTACATGTGTGCAGGATTTGTGGCTCGCTTAGTATAAGGAAGGACAAGTGGCTCTCCTCGCGAGAGGACCTGGAGGAGGATCTCGAGAAGAACATCTCAAAGATAGCACGGGTACGTGGGCTCCTTCGAGAAGTTGACATAAAAGTCTCGGAGGACCTTTCCCTAATAATTATTAAGGCTAAAGGTAGAGCGTCAAACGAGCTTCGAAGCGACTACGTGGAGGAGCATGTGATGAAGGTGTTGACTAGGAAGACCGTCTGCGAGGCATGCCTCGGACAAGTCTCAAGAAGGAAGCACGCCTTAATACAGATTAGGGCACGCGACCAGAGACTAGGCGAGAAACGGCTTAAGGAAATTTCCAAGATCATCGAGGATACCCTTACCGAGCTTTCAACACGCGACCCTTCAGCGGTTCCCGTGGAGGTTCAGCAAAAACCTGAGGGTCTCGACATATACTTCTCCGGGTATCCCGCTGCCAGAAAGGTCGCCGAGGCCCTGTCCAGGAGGATGTACGTTGAGGTTCTCGAGACAAGCAAGCTTATCGGTGTAGATGGAAGTGGTCGCGAGAAGTACAAGAGGACTATAAGGCTGCTGCTCCCAGGCTTCGTTCCCGGAGATGTAGTAAAATTGGACCAGGAGTTATATTATGTCTCAGCCTTATCGCAGCGGTATGTAGAGCTCTTGAACCTGCAGCGATACACGAAGGTTCGATTAAACCTCACCCGTGAGGTAACCTCAAAGATGAACGTAGTTGCCAGCGAAGAAGATCTGGCCGAGGGCCTGGTTCTTTCTAAGAGTGGGAATTTTCTCCAGGTATTAAACCTGAGAACATACGAGACCTTCGAGGTATACCTAGAGAAAGCGGAGGCACTTACGATGTTCCCGGTATCAGAAAAGGTTAAGATACTTCTCTTTGGAGAGAAAACTTACCTTATACCTTTCCAGTGTACTCCTCAAGAAGTAACTCGATAGCGTGCCTGACAAGCTCAGAGATCGAAGAGTACTTCTTGGACGCTACTAGCCTTTTCATCTCAAGGTACTCGCGCTCTTTAATCCTGAAATTAACCTTAACCAAGTCGCTCGGAGGCTTATCTGACACAATTATCCTTATCGCAAACACGGATAAATAGTTGTTACCACTCTGCGTCACTGGTTGCCGGCTCCCGCGAAAAATCTTTATATCATATAATGCTCACGTAGGTCTGAGTTCGATATGCCGGAGTTCAAGCTCGTAATCTCTGACCCCACAACGGGAAAAGCTGAACAGATTGAGCTCAAAGGAGATCAAGCTTCAAGACTAATAGGCTACAAGATCGGAGACATCATTGATGGAGGGCTTATAGGCAGGCCTGGAGTCAAGCTCCAAATACGCGGAGGATCCGGCAGGGCAGGCGAGCCCATGAGACCAGACATACCCGGAGCCAGGAAAGGATACTTCCTGTTATCCGGTCCTCCAGGCTATAAGCCTAAGGAGAAAGGGGAAAGAAGGCGCAGGTACGTTAGGGGGAACACGATCACAGACGACGTGGTTCAGATCAACCTTGTAATCATCGAGGGGAGCCAGGCAAGTGCCCAGCAATCCTAAAGCCAGTTCACTTTCACTTCTCCTCTCGGGGATTGCAGAAAAACCTAAACCTTTATAAGTTTATACGAGCTTCACCCACGTATGAGTAAAAATCCCAAAGAACCCGAAGAGACAGAAGAATCCGAAATACCCCTCCCCGATGGCCAGACAACCCTCCTATGCGTCATACAACAGCTCCTAGGCTTCGACAGAGCCAGAGTCTTCTGCAGCGACGGGAAAATCAGGCTTTGCAGGATCCCTGGAAAGCTCAAAAAGCGCATGTGGATGAAGGTGGGAGACCTCGTCCTAGTCGCTCCCTGGGACTTTCAGCCAGACAAGGGCGACATACTTTACAGATATACAGGGACCGAGATCCAAAGGCTTGAAAGAAAGGGGCTCTTAAAGGATCTTCACCAGCTTCTCGGCTAACCAAATGATAGTGTTTAAAGCCAACTCTGTATTGTCTTGATCTATATCTACATAGGCTCTTCCCCCTTAGAACAACACGTTTATATTCATCAGTTTTGTTATTTTTGAGAAAATGCGATTGCCCTTAGGGCTGTTAATGTCCATAATTATAGCGATTCTCGCCGTTATGATTGCTGCAAAATTAG
>ERZ1669248.174-NODE-174-length-37504-cov-46.423216_pt1 | contig 37504 bp, 48 predicted proteins | sample MGYA00579296_ERZ1669248 | MGnify/ENA primary metagenome ERZ1669248 (study PRJEB41166, sample SAMN08046057) | hot springs metagenome | biome: hot spring; feature: neutral hot spring; material: thermophilic sediment; isolation source: thermophilic sediment from...
GGAAAGCCTACGACAAACTCATGCAGACACCACTAAACAAGCATAAAAGTCTCGTTTCAAATAAAACTCCAATATCAAAAGTTAAACCAAAATAGCTATGTTTCAGTTAGCTTCCCCTTAATTGAGGCATAGAACTCTTCAGCATCTTCAACTAAAGTTTTCGCTACATCTTCCGGGGTAGTGTAGTAGGGTGAGTAATCCCCTTTCTCCCTTAAATCTTTTGCCCTTCTTAACTTTTCCCCTAAGGCTTTCGGCAGTATTCCAGTTTTTACAAGATGCTCCCCAAAAGATTTAACGACACCCTCATGGCTTTTTGGGGAAATACCCATTTTAGACAGAAGGGCCTTTGCCGAATGAAACATAGCGTAATAAGCTCTGGAGGCTGCATCATCATACATACCATGATGTAACAGAATCTTCGCAGAGTGGAGCTTTGCAAGGGCCTTCTCAAGATGTTTTTGCGGTTCTAAGCTCACTTCCAGAACCTCTCAGAAGGGAAACACCCTTTTCAGCAATCTCCCTCTCAAATAGGAAACCGCTTCTAACAGCTTGAACAAAGTCTTCATTGCGGTAAGTGTTTATTGAAAACAAGACGCCAAGCTCCAGCTCTATAGGATAAAGAACAGAAACAATTTCAAAAATAAGCCTGAAGGGATCGCCTGGTGTTAAGATGAGAAGGTCTATATCACTCTCCTCGTCCGCCCTACCCTCAACGACAGAACCGTAAAGAATGATATCGCTAATTTTATCACCGAAAAAGTGCGCAAGCATCAATGCAACAACCTTAGCATACGCCTGATAAACAACATTCAAATTTGAAGATTCATACTTAGCCAAAAGCTCCCTCAACGCATCCCGCACAGCATCGCTTCTGCTAACATAGTAACCCTCTTTAACAAGCCTGTCAAGTTTCCTCATCAATTCTCGCTCTATTCTAGCGGGAATAACAGCGCTCATAGCTGTAATACTATAGTATACAGAAATTTAAATTTAACTAACACACAATAACAAAATATTACAATGTAACACGCCGAAATAATCCGGAATAACTATGCAGGGTGTCTAAAAGTTGAAAATTTTCTCCGCGTTCCCCACGCTTAACAATACAGCAAATAACGGGATAAGCATAATATACACAGCCATTTGATAAGCGGCGTTGCTTTAACAACCCATAACACCCTAATGAATGGATGTGTTTCATTATGGGAGGGGAGAAGTAAAACTTTATAAGATCTCCTCATAGACGCATTAATCACACCGTTTTTATAAGAGAGCTTTACACTAAAAATATGGAGCAAAATATGGGTCACACGTTTGCTGATGTTAAGTTAATTAACCCTTATAATCCATCTAAATGTTTAGAAATGAGGTTGCTTGTTGACACTGGCAGCGCGTATAGCTGGGTTAAGAAGAGCAGGCTTGAGGAGCTCGGCATAAAACCCATGACGCGATGGAGATTCAAAACCATTGATGGCAAAATAATAGAGCGGGAAATTGGAGAAGCCATTATTGAGTGTTTAAATGAAAGGGCTACCAGAATAGTTGTTTTTGCAAATGAAAGTGACGCAGAAGTTTTAGGAGTTGACGCCCTAGAAGGATTAAGACTTGAATTAGACCCTGTCACAAAGGTTCTAAAGAAAGTTGAGGCACTATTTGCGTTATAAAATTTTAAACTTTTACCACCCCTCAAGGCGCCAAAATTAAATCTTTAACTAAACCTAAGGTCAGAGCGTTTTAAAGTTAAAAATAAATAGTTAACGAAGCTTTCATAAACCTATATCTCTTCTTTAGCTGTTTCTGATACATTTCCAAAATCTCGCTTACAGTTGTTGCGTCTTCAGAGCCTTATCTATTCCGTAGACGCCAGTAAAGTGTGGGAAGCACTTGATGCGTGCGCACAAGATTAAGCCTTTTAAGAAGACAAACATAGTGTTAAAATGTTTAATGATGTTCAAGGCTGTCCAATCACAACCATCCTTTGCAATCAAGCAAAATTAAATAGGTTGCATGCTTTAAATTCATCGGAAAAGGCGGCTTTAACTATGCTGGAGTTTCATAGGCAAATATTAAAGCAGTTTGAGCCCGTAGGTAGAAATGCAAAAATCATCCTATTCGGCTCATTAGCCAAAGGCAACTATAGGCTTGATTCAGACATTGACTTAGCTATAGTAACAAAAGACAGGCGTGTAATGAGGTGGGCCTCAAAAATAGCCGACAAGATACTTGCCGAGCAAGGAAAACTTATAACCCTCAAATTCATAGCAGAGGAGGAGCTTGAAAAGGGGAAAAATCCAATTATCGAAGAAATCAGAAAAGGAATAGTGATATACAATGGAAGAAGGCGTTAAAATCCGAATAAAAGAAGAATTGGAGGTAGCCGAAAAAAGGCTGGACGCTGCAAAACTTCTCATTGAAAAGGGGATGCTGGAAGACGCTGTGAATAGAGCTTACTACGCATTTTTCCATGCGGCAAAAGCCGTGCTCAACGTGTTAGGATATGATGCAAAAACCCATTCAGGCCTAATATCAGAATTCGGATTAAGAATCATAAAAACAAACCTACTAGACAAAAAATTTGGGCAATACTTGAGGAGGGCTTTTGAAATGAGGGAAACCAGCGACTACGAAATAGGTGCAATATTCAGCCGAGAGGAAGTTCAGACGCTGGTAAATAATGCTGAGGAATTCATTAAAACAGCAAAGGACTTCGTAGCGAAAAGGCTTTAGCTTCAGTTATTTTCGGATTATATTGGTGCATTTAAATTTACTTTATCCAATTATTAAACGCTGGAAGCGATGGTATAATTAAAATATAAATAGTTTGTAAAACCAAAATGATTGGTTGAAAAAGATGAAAAGAACTCACGATTGGCTTAGGCAGGCTAAAAAAGATTTGCAACACGCCAAAATAAGTATGGAAAACCGCGATTACGAGTGGAGCTGCTTCGCTGCTCAACAAGCAGCGGAAAAGGGAGTTAAGGCATTATATCAAGCCTTAAGAGCCGAAGCCATAGGACATTCGGTTTCCATGCTGCTCAAAAGGCTACCCAAAACAGTGAAGGCAAATGAAGAGTTGATTGACAAAGCGAAACTCCTTGATAGGCATTATATACCATCGAGATACCCAAACTTCCATCCTGAAGGTGCACCTCTAAACTATTATACAAAGGAAGACGCGGGGGAGGCTATTGAAATTGCAGAGGAAATTATCAAATTTTGTGAAGATAAAATACGCACCATCGAGAGAGAAAGCTGAATTAATAGCCAAAAAATACGTGAAAAGCATTGAAAAGAAGATAGGCTTAAAACTAGCTGTGATATTTGGATCATACGCAAAAAACACATATTCCTATGGAAGCGACATCGACATGCTTTTAGTGGCAGAAAAACTTCCAGAAAAACCCAAAGATAGACCGCGAATACTACTGGATCCAAACCTTGAAATATACGTAGAACCCTTCGCATATTCCGAGGAAGAATTTGACAAAATGATAAGGGAAAAACACCCAATCGCTAGAGAAGCCTTAAAAAACGGGAAAATAATCTACATGTCACCAGACTATAAGAAAATACTTACACAACTAAAACAAGCTACTTAGAACTTTTCAGTTTAACTTTCAGCAATCTTCTTTAGCTGTTTCTGATACATTTCCAAAATCTCGCTTACCGTCGTTGCGTCTTCAGCAGCCTTATCTATTCTGTAATTGCCTGTAAAACGCGGGAAGCGTATCGCCAATCCGCTTCCTTGGCGTATTGTGTTCATGGCGCATGTGTGGATGGGGCTTAGGGTTATTTCTGCCCCTAAAACTTCTATGACTATTTTTGGTTCAAACCATACATCCGCCTCTATAAGCGAGTTTACTCTTGGATGCTTATGGGAAATAACGTGTTTTTTCATCATTTCTGGCAGTTTTGCTAAGTCCTCATCTGTGAAGCCTGTTCCACATTTGCATACAGTTTCGAAGGCGTCTTTTTCAGGGTTGTATGCCGCCAATAGTAGTGCACCGTATGTTCCTGCACGTTTTCCTCTTCCATGGAAGGCGCCTACTACGACTAGGTCTACGGTGTCTGTCATTTCACTTTTGTAATCCCGCTTGTACTTTATCCATAACCAGCCCCGTGCACCCGCCTGGTAAACAGAGTCATCCATTATTGATTTGCAAACTAGACCTTCGCATCCATCTTCTATGGCTTCTAAGAAGAAGTTTTCAAGCTCCTTAACATCACCAGTAATAATGTGTTTTGCAAGCTTTACTCTATCGCCTTCTTTGACAACGTTTTCCAGCATCTTGCGCCTCAATGGATAGGGCTCGAGGGTTAGGTCTTTCCCATCAACATAGAGGGCGTCAAACATAAAGAGTGAGACTGGATACTCCTCCATGGCCTTTTCTATGCCGTATTTGCGTCTTCTGTGCATAAGCTCCTGGAAAGGCCTCATCTCGCCAGTGTCAGGGTCTATGGCTACGCATTCACCCTCTAAAATGGCCTCTTTGACCAGAACATGCCTTCTTAAAAGTTCGATGGCGTCTGGATATTGGTCTGAAATGTCTTCGAGCCGCCTTGAAAAAAGCGTTATTTCGTCGCCCTTCTTATGGGCTTGGATTCTTTCGCCGTCATACTTGTATTCGGCTATACATTTCCCGCCAAGCTTTTCGAGGATTTCTTCGGGCGAAGAGAGCCTTTCAGCCAGCATGGGCCTAATAGGCTCGCCCACAACAACCTTGAACTTTTTAATTCCTTCAAGACCTTCTTCGGCGAGGACCCTGGCGACTCTTCCAAGGTCTGATGAAATATTGTAGGCGCGTTCCACAAGCTCTCGGGTTTCTTTGCCGCCTCCATAGGCTATTGCCAAAGCATCAAGCACAGTCATGTCCGCAATGCCAAGGCGAAGATTTCCAGTAACCGTTCGCATAATATATTTGGCTTCCTTAGGCGTGGCGTCAGCCAAAAGCCCAGCCAAAAGCGTAATCTTTGTATCAACAGCCCCAGAACCAGAAGCCCTAGCCATCTTATCAAAGGTTTCATAAACCCTCTGAACGGTTAAGGGCTTTTGGAAAAAGGTCAACTGCCTCTTCTGGCCTATAAACTTCTGGGCTGTCTCACCAATATCCCCAGTCTTCTTTAAATCCTCCTCAATTTCGCTTTCCCGCCGCCCAGAAGCATGAGCCAAAGCCTTTATGGCAAGTCTCTCAGCCACACCTATCTCAAGTTTAACAAAGTCTGGGTAGATTTTGCCTTGAGTTAGATAAACAACTTTGTCAATTATTTCTTTAGGCGTCCTCTTTAAGAGGTCTACTAGCAGGCCTGTCATTTCAAGCCTTTTAGTTGTGGCCTCAATCTTCTCGTAGGTGTCGGCAATCTCGGAGTATAGCAAAACTAACTCCTCAAAGGATTAAGGGAGTATCCCCTCAATATTAAGTTTAGTGGCAACTGGCACGTTCGGACTTGTATAGGACTTTGCCCTTCTCCAAAACCTCTAAAATGAAGGGGTTTCCTCGGCGTTTCATTTCCTCAAACTCTTCAAGCGTATAACCAACAGGCTCAACTGGTATGCTAAAGGTGTTTAGCCTCATCAAAGTTCCTATTCTCTCCAGAAAATCTTCCTTAAAGTCTGCGACAACGAGAATGTCTATGTCTGAGCCTTCATTTATTTCGCCGGTTGCAAACGAGCCAAAAAGAATGACGAGGTATGGGTTAAGATGTTTGATAACTTTGTTTAAGTAGGCGTTTATTTTCTCAAAAACTTCTTCACTTCTTTCAATATCGACTCTGCGTAGTTTAAGCATCTGTTGGCTATTTCCTCCGTGTAATATTTATAGGCTGGTCCCTTCGGATAAAAGTTCGGGTACCTTGAACCAATGTAATGCCTGTCGAGCTCCCGCCCACAATCAACAAACCTTCCGAAACCCTTCTCGATTTTGGAGGCTTCTTCAAGTAGTTCGGTGACAGAATGCGTTATCAGGGCTCTGTAACCCTTTGAGTACAGGAAACCCTTCAACGCTTTTTCAGCCGACTGTTGGGCGAAAAAGGCACAAGCATAAAAATTTCCGTCTTTTAGACAGTCTTTAGCTGTCTTGAAATCGGCTTCCGCCTGGTCCAGCCACCTCAAGCCTTCCTCTAAATTGCTCATAAGTTAACCCAGAAAGCAATTGTCAGATTGCAGATTAATCTTTTTCTTAAGCGCGCTGGGCTCACATGCTGTCAAGCTCTTTTAGGAGTTCAGCAAGTCTTTCTATGGCGAGTTTCCATGCTTTTTCGCCCTTCTCCTTTGAGGCTTTGGTTGGGTCTCCGATCACGCCTGTGCTGCTTATCTCCTTTGTTCTGAAAGCCCATGAAACTTTCGGCCCCGTCTCTTTAAGCCCAATCTTTATGTATTTTGATTTTGGAAAGGTTATCTGTGGTTTTGCAATTCGCTCTTTCATAACGTATTTTTCTCGGTTGGCTAGGCTTGTGGAGGTTTCAAACTCTCCGGCATGCGCGTCATAGGGCGTTTCTATAAACTGTTCTATGAAGTCTGGTATGAGGCTGACGGTGTCTATGGCTACAAAAGCGTCCGTCTCAGCCTTAATCCTCTGAGCTGCAGCTTCCAAGGCTGGAGTGTTTCCGCCATGGCCATTCTCGAAGAGTACCTTCTTAAATCCATGCTTTACTAGGCAGATGCCAACCTCGTAGGCTGTTTGCTCCAAAGTTTGAGGATTCAGCGTTATCGTTCCCGGAAAGTCCATATGATGGGAGGAGACACCATAATAGATTGGCGGTGCCACCAAAGCGCACCGGGCTTCTTCGGCTGCTTTAACGGAAAGCCAGAAGGCGTCGTAGGCGTCAGTGTCAAGTGGCAAATGGGGACCGTGCTGTTCGCAGCTTCCAAAAGGCACTATGACAGTTTTATGCCTTTTAAGAAATTCTTCAACGTCAACCCATGTTAACTCGCCAAGATAGTAACTTCGCATCTTCATAATGCTTCGCCCCTAAAACTTTTCGTAGTGAACTATCTGTTTTATTGGTCTCCTGCTCCGTGGCTGGGGCAACTCCGCCGGGTAGCCAACTGGGATTATGGCTACTGGTCTCACTCCTTCTGGAATGCCTAGAATTTTTCTTGCCTCGTCTTCTCTGAAGGCACCAACCCAGCATGTTCCTAAGCCTAGTGCGTAGGCTGCCAAATGAATGTTCTGTATGGCTGCAGCAGTATCCTGTATACAGTAAAGAGTTCTCCCACGTGTGCCATAGCCTCTTGCAGAACGCTCCTCATCCGCACACACAACAATAACCACTGGAGCCTCTTCGATGAAGGATTGGCCTAAGGCAGCCTCGGCCAGCCTCCTTTTGGTTTCTGGATTGCGGACAATAATAAATTCCCATGGCTGAATGTTTCCAGCGGAAGGTGCCCATCTGGCGGCTTCGATGAGTTTTTCGACGATTTCCGGTGAAACATCAGCGTCTTTGAAGGCTCTTATGCTTCGTCTTCCTTTTATGGCTTCGAAAACTTCCATAAAATCACACATCCATAATCAATGTTTTTTCTGCGCCTTGATAAAATTTTGCAGAACTAATAAATAGTTAGCCCTAACAAATTATCCAGTTCCCTCATGAAAGGTGAAAAGCTTTGAACACTGAAGAAATTATGGGGTTAGCCGTAAAACTTGCTGGTTTATCTGAGGTTCCAGAAGACAGTGCCATTTACGTTGAAGGTGAAAACATTCAACGAGTTCTATTCTGTATAGATGCTGGACCAGCGGAGCTTCTCCTCGCCAAGCAGCTAGGCTACGACGCCGTCATTGCTCATCATCATGCTGGTGGATCGGCGGTTCTTGGCTTTCCAAAAGTTTTTAGGAGGCATGTTCAGCTGATGGTGGAAGCTGGTGTCCCACGGGAAATGGCTGAGGCGGCTGTAAACAGAAAACTTGAACAGTTAAGTGTTGAGGCGCACGCCAAGAATTATGCGCATGCTGTGGATTTTGCAAGGCTTTTAGGGATGCCCTTCATGAATATACACATGCCGCTGGATGAAATTGGAAGAAAAAGGATGGTTGAGCAGATCAACAAAAAAGTTAAAGAAGAATCTACAGTCGGTGATGTGGTTTCCGCCCTAATGGAGTTTCCAGAATTTAAAAACGCCCTTACAAGGATTAATGTTTGCCTTGGAAAAGAGGAGAACAAGGCTGGAAAAGTTGTTGTTTCCCACGCAGCAGCCACCAACGGAGGCTATGAAATTGCAAAAACATATTTCAAGTACGATGCCGGCACGCTAATTTACATTCACATAAACCCCCAGACCTAGAAAAATTGAGGGTTGAGGGAAAAAGCAACCTTATAGTGACAGGGCATATTGCCAGCGATTCCTTAGGTATAAATCCATTCATTCACGAGTTGGAAAGAAGAGGATTATCAGTAACCAAAATTGGAGTTGTGGAAGGTTAGATGACAAAAGGTTATGGTTTACTCAAAGCTTAAGTTTTACAAAATCATTAAACTATGCGGTTTTCATGGAAGAAAAGGATGACAAACCTAGACGGTTTGAAGAGAAAAATCTGCCATGGTTTTATAGGTTAATTCTGAAAGTTCCCGGAACAGACTTCTTGGAAAGCGCTGGCGGAATCTTCTGGGGAATCTTAATACCGATATTTTTGATAGGGGAATTTTTCTTAAGCCTCTATCTCCTTATGACCTTTCCTTTCCCAGTAAACATCATTTTAACTTTCATCATCCCAGCCGTCACTTTTACGTTTTTTGTGAAGGTTTCCCTTAGAAGGTTCATTAACTGGTGGAATGCAACCTTCGGGGAGTCCGGCTTCAAATGGGACGTTGAAAAAGCAGTGGAAGAGTACGTCAACCTACTAAAGAGAAGAAAAGGCAAATACGAATAATTTTAAAACTTGCCTTTTCCCCATTTTGAATGCGCGGGAAGCTTTAAATTTGATGGTTTGATATCCCTATTTTGGATGATGAGTTAGAGAGTCAATAGAGCTGGCTTACGGCTGTGATATGACTCGACGGGCGAACTGACGCATTTTCTACGGAAAGCTTATCAGCAAATTTTGCGAATGAGAAAAGAAGCACGTTGGTTTGCTGAGTTGGATTTAGGCTGATAGGTTTGCCCAAAAAACTCGTTGAGAAGCTTGATAGGCTTTCCTCAAAGCCAGCGGTCAAATATGGGGTCTATTTATCTGCCGTTATACTTTTTTTCGCTTTGATTTTGGTTCCTCCAATTTTGGGCATAGTTATCAAGTGGGGTTCTATGAGGGAAGTTTTTGAAGAAAGCCAACTTTTGTCCCGCGCATTGGAGGCTGTGAAAAATTCCTTTGTTTTGGCTGTGCTGGTTTCAATTTTGGATGTGGCTGCTGGCATTCCGATGGCTTGGCTTATAGCCCGCAGCAAATCCAAATGGATAAACATTTTGGACACGCTTGCAGACATCCCGTTTATCGTGCCGACAGCCGTGCTTGGCTATTCGCTTCTACTTTTTTGGTATAAACCAGGAGAAATTTCGCCTCTTTTCGGCTATTCCCTCGTTTCGCCTGGGTTGCCTCTCGTGGCTTTGCTTCACTTCACATTTTCTTATCCCGTCGCGGTAAGGGTTATTGTTGGCGCACTGTTAGATTATAAGATTGAGTATGAGCAGGCGTCAAGAACTCTGGGCGCACCGCCATTCACGGCGGCTAGAACAGTCACTTTTGGAATTATAAAGCCTTCATTAATTGCAGCTTTTGTTTTGGCTTTTGCAAGGTCTATTTCAGAAACTGGAGCAACAATGATGGTTGCTGGAGCCTTTGAAAACGGACCAATATTTATCCAAAACACAAAGGATACTTATGTCGGCGCAACAGTTTTCGTTAGCCTAATTCTGATAGTTGTTTCATGCTTAATATTTGCGGTGGTTCGCATTCTAGGCGGTAAATTTAAACTACCGGTGAAAAGAGCGTGGCCCACACTTGAGAGGAAAGTGAGCTATTCTTCGGCAACATTCGCCAGAGACGGCATCACACTACTAATTTTTTTGGCTGTCGTTTTAATTCCGTCACTTTTCGCGGCACTTCCAGCTTTTGAAGCCATTACAACGGGCATATTGCCTAAAGCTTTGTCCCGCGACTCTCATTGGGGCGAGTATTGGCAGAGCCTTATCCGCTCCTATTCGCTTGGGGCTGCCGTCACTTTTTTGAATGTTCTTATAGGACTGCCAATGGCGATAATTGTCGCTCGAAAACGCCTTGGAAAAGCTTCATCAGCCATAAACGTTCTTGTTGACATTCCAATAATCGTGCCGTCGGTGGCTTTGGGGGTCTCCCTCCGCTTTTTCTGGAAAGAAACTTTGGCTTTTATTCCAGATATTTTACTTCTCGTCTTTGCACATTTGGCAATTACTTATCCATATTTTGTTAGGTCTATGGCGGCGGCTGTTGAGCGAATAAGCATAGAGCTTGAAGAAGCATCGAGAACTTTAGGAGCCAAGCCCTTCTGCGTTTTCAGAACAATTATATTTCCGTTGACTAAGTATTCGATGTTTTCTGGCGCCATAATGGTTTTCACAAGAAGCATAAGCGAAACCGGTGCCACTTTGGCTGTCACCCATCTTAAGACCGCCCCGGTGGTTCTTGTGGACTGGGTTAAGGGGAAAGTTGCAGCGACACCTTTGGAGATTGGTTTGGGCTGCGGTTTCTTAATATTAATCTCCTTCATAATCCTATTAGCCTTAAGGCTTATTGTTAGGGGTAAGGGGAGGTATTAACATGCCAGACGTACGCTTAGTTAACGTTACAAAAAGGTTTGGCAAAATTGTGGCGGTTGACAAAGTTAACCTGCACATTAGGAATAAGGAATATTTTTCTATTCTTGGACCGAGCGGATGTGGGAAAACAACTCTGCTCAGGCTTATTGCTGGGCTTATAGAGCCTGATGAGGGCGAAATATATATCGGCGATAGGCTTGTAAACAATGTTCCGCCAGAAGACCGCGATGTCGGCTTTGTCTTCCAAACGTTTGCACTTTTCCCCCACATGAACGCATGGGAAAACGTCACTTATGGTCCAAGGGTTAAAGGTTTTGACATGCAAAAAGCCGAAAGGATAGGACATGAAGTTTTGGAGATGGTAAGGCTTCATGAGCGCTTGGACGCCTTTCCAAGCGAGCTGAGCGGTGGGATGATGCAGAGAGTAGCCGTTGCAAGAGCCCTTGCCGCTGGTGCAAAGCTGCTACTTTTAGACGAGCCTTTGGGACATTTGGACGCTAAGGTTAGAAATGAGCTTAGATATGAGATTAGGCGCATGACAAAGGATTTGGAGTTAACAGCCATACACGTGACCCATGACCAGTCTGAGGCTATGGCAATATCGGATAGAATAGCCGTTATGAAGAAGGGAAAGATTCTGCAAGTGGGGACACCCCAGGAGCTTTACATGAATCCTCAAAGCATTTTTGTGGCGAACTTTATCGGAGGCTCAAACTTTCTTGAAGGTTTCATAGCTGAAATTAAGGGGCGAATGGCTGTTGTTGAGCTTCGAGGCGGCTTAAGAGTTCAAGCAGTCAACAAGGGCATTGGCAAAGGCGAAAGAGTAGTATTAGCCATCAGACCAGAAACCTTCACCATAAATAAGGGAAAAGGCACAGATGAAAACGCAATGTTAGGCATTGTTGAAAGAATGGCTTTTGAGGGAACAAATGTACGCTATGAGGTCAGGCTTGAAAATCAGGATTTGGTGGTGGTTGTTACGCCTTCGCTAGCGTGTGAATGGTTTAATATAGGGGATAAGGTTACTTTAAGCTTTCAGCCGGAAAACGCCCACTTGTTTGCCTATCCAGAGTTGGGCTTAAGGGAGGAGTTAGCCGTTGAGTGAACTAATAAAATGGTTTGAGAAGCGGAGGGAGACAAAAGCCCTAACAATGATACAACAGCATCTCGCCATAACAACGGGCATAGTTGAGGATTTAGAAAAAGCCGTTAAGGCGGCTGTGGACGGCAATCAAAAAGGGTTACAAAACTGTGTGGAAAGAATTGCCAGCGGCGAAAGGGAGGCAGATAGCCTCCGCAGAAAAGTGATGGATGAAGTTTCAAGAGGAGAGCTATCACCAACAGCCAGGGAGGACATCATGCACCTTATCAAGAGGGTGGACATGGTTGCAGACTGGAGCAGAGAGTCAACAAGGGTTTTGATGGCCACGCCTATGGAATATGTGCCAGCCTCCATCAAGAAAGAGTTTGTGGAGATGGCTAAAGGCGTAAAGGAATGTGCCATAATGCTTCAAAAGTGCATAAACAAGATACTAACAAAGCCGGAGGAAGCTCTCCAAGCGGCGGACGCTGTGGAAAGAGAGGAGGAGAAGGTTGACGACTTGCACGAGGAGGCGAGAACCTTGTTGGGGAGGGAGAACTTGCAGAGGGCTGGAGTCGCCGTCTTGGTTGGTCAGCTTTTCGAAGCCATGGAGATGATTGCAGACGCATGTGAGGACGCATGTGATCAAGTAAGAGTTATTATGGTTAGAAAGTAAAGAGGAGTGGAGGCGGAAAAATGGCGGAAATAAAAGTTGACATATCAGAGCTTAAGGCTGAAGGCGGAGACATCATAAAGGAGCTTGCAGAATTTTTGAAGGAAAAGACAAATGCTGAAGTGAAAACCTTGACAAACGAAATAGTTGTGAAAGGCGAAGAGAAAAGTTTCTCAAAACAGTATTTGAGGGTGCTCCTTAGAAAGTTCCTACATAAAAGCGAGCTTAAGGACTATTATAAGGTTATAAGTGGAGAAGGAGGCGCCTTAAAGGTTAAGGGACGGAAAATACCAGAAGAGGAGTAGCCTACCTCGCCTTCGATTGTTCACGCTTTTTCTTTGCAAGGTTCTCCTCAACAGCGAAAACGCAGTGCCTCGCCACATAAACGCTCTTGTATGCATCTAATACTTTGCCACCTGTCAAAAACTTTTTAGCGTTGTCCAACATGCCTTGAACTTCAGCCAAAACGTTGCGAATATTATCCTTTTTAACGTCTGGGTTTGGCTTCCATTTTGACTTGTCAACGCTTTCTTCCTGAACCATGAGGGAGAACATGAAGATGGCGTATTCCAGCTCTGCGGCAACATGCCAAAAATTTTCCGTAAAGGAGTTCTCGTTTCCACTTTTCAGCGCTGAAACCGATTTTTCCAAGTAGCTGGTTGCGGATTCCAAAGCCTTCAATATTTTGTCGTTAGACACCATGGAATTTCAACTCGCTTTCTGCACAATATATTGTGAAGCTTTTTATCTGTTTCGTAAAAGCCTTTCAGCTTTCCCTCTAGAAACGAAGACTATTCCAGCCAGCGTTAAAGCTGTTCCAACAACAAAAATTGGGATGGGCCACTCGTTAAATAGGATTATGCCCAAAACTGTTGCTCCTACAGGTTCGAGAAGCGCCATGGTCGCTGTTTCAAAAGACTTCAAGTTTGACAGAGACGAGAAGTAAAGTGTGTGGGCTACGGCTGTTGGCAGAACCCCCAAACCCAAAAGCGGAAGAATCAAAGAAATCTCCGTTGGAAACTGCGGTGTTTCGCCTCCGCCAAAGGGGCTTAACGCTGCTATGGTGATGGCGGCGAAAATGTATATGGAAAGCATTATGGGCAGTATGGCACTTTGCTCCCGCACTTTCTTGCCATAGCTTAGGTAAAGTGCCTCAAAGAAAGCTGCTAGAACGGCTTCTAAGTCGCCCTTTAAGCTTGAAGTCCCGCTTGTCGTGACGCTGATGGAGCCAGCAATGGCAGCTTCTGCATAAGCGATTATGCATACTCCGCCTATGGCTATGGCTATTCCCAAAACCGCAAGACGGGAAGGCTTCAAACCGAAGAGGAAGGACGAGAGGAACATAGAGAAAATAGGCGTAGTGTTAACTAGAACCGTGGCATTCAAAATCGTAGTGTCCTTCACAGCGGATATGAAAAATATGAAGTGCAAGCCTAGGAAAAACCCCAGAAAAACAAGCCTCTTCAAATTTTTCCAAGTATAACCCAAGCCACGCGACATTTTAAGAGCAAAAATTATCACGGCTAGAACTGCACATGCAATTATTAGGCGCCAAAAGGCTATTGAAAAAACGTCTAATGTTGGCAAGAACCTGATAAATATGGAGGCTGTTCCGAAGAAAATCCCGGCGGCTATGCCCTCCAACAATGTTAATTTTCTTGTTCTAGCACTTGTCAAGCTGGCATCTCCAAGCTGAAAGTTTATTTAATATCAAAAGTGTAGGGACTTAAATTTAAGCTAAAGAGGACTGCACCATGAAGCTTGTCCACTATTTTGACGGAGAAAAGGAAAGCTATGGCGTTTTATCCGACAATGAAAAGATTGTGACGTGTCTGCCAACCCTCGCTAAAAGCGTGCATAAGAGGCTTCCGAAAAGTTTAGAAGCTTTTATAAAAATGGGAGAAAAAGCCGTTCAAAATGCGGAAAGACTCTTTAAAAAAGCCACTAAAAAAGTCATCGAGAGCAACTCTGTTCCATTTAGCAAAATAAGGTTGCTTGCACCAATTGCCCACCCGCCAAAAATCATCTGTTTGGGGCTGAATTATAGGGATCATGCTGCAGAGCAAAATGCTCGGATACCGGACGAGCCAATAATCTTTCTGAAGCCTCACACAACAATAATTGGACCAAACGAAAACATTGTTAAGCCAAAATTTGTCAAGGAATTAGACTACGAGGCGGAGCTAGCCATAGTGATAGGGCGAAAAGGCAAAAACATTCCAGTTTCAGAAGCGAGAAAACACATTTTCGGATACACAATTTTAAATGACGTTTCAGCACGGGACATCCAGTTCAAGGACAAGCAGTGGACAAGGGGCAAAAGCTTTGACACCTTCGCACCCACTGGACCATGCATAACAACAGAAAACCAACTGCAGGACACTTCCAATCTTCACATCAGAACATTGGTGGATGGAGAACTTCGCCAAAACTCAACAACAAGAAATATGGTTTTCAACGTTTACGAAATAGTCCACCACCTAAGCAAGGTCATGACGCTGGAACCATGCGACATAATCGCCACTGGAACGCCTGCTGGTGTGGGCTTCGTCAGCAAGCCAGAACCAAAATTTCTGAAACCCGGAAGCGTTGTTAAGATAGAGATTGAGGGGATAGGTGTTTTAGAAAACAGGGTTGTTGAGGAAAGCTAGCCTAGGCTATTTTTCGACCGATATTTTGCTTTCACCAGCCTCCTTTTCCACCCTTATAACATGTTCGGCTTTTTCTGCGAAAGCCTCACTATGGGTTACGGCGATTATTTGTTCTACAGCTTTAAACCTTGAGATGGCTTCTGCCAGGCGGTCTATTGAGCCATCCTCCCTTCCAAGGCTTTCAGTTGGCTCATCAAGCAGTAGAAGGCTTAAGCCATGACCTGTTCTGGACTGCATTATTAGCTGACCGAGTCCTAGGCGGTATGCAAAGGCTATTAGGGTGCGCTCCCCACCAGAAAGGTTTGATACCTCTCTTTCGACGCCTGTTTCGCTTATCACGTATGGCGTGTAAGTCTCGTCTATGGTGATGTTTATGGGTGCTCCTTCCTCGCCCACTAGGCTGTCTAGAATTTGCTGGACAAAGCTTTTCAAGACTTTTATAAATTCGCTTCTTAGTTTTGGCTGTATACTCCTGTAAGCGTCGCGTATACTGCCTATAACGCCTAAAAGCTTGTCAAGCTTTTCCATTTCTTCCAGCTTTTTCTGGGCTTGGTCTATGCGTTCCTTGATTTCATCAAGCCTTTGCATCATGTCCTTTTTGTGGCTTTCCATGGTTCGCAGTTCTGCTTCAAGCCTGTAATACTGCTGGAAGGCTTGTTCCCTAAGCTTTCTGGCAGTTTCTAACTGAGATATGTCGAATCTGCTAATTTCCGCCCTTACGCTTTCAAGCTGTGCTCTTAAAGTGTTTTCCATTTTCTGCTTTTCCTCAAATTCCCTTGAAAGCTCGGCTGAAGCCTTAGCCTCCTCATTTAAGCGAATTTTCAAGTCTTCCATTCTTGGCAGCAAAGCCTGAAGGTTGGATATTGCGGAGTTGGCTTTCTCCCTTATCTGCTGCAGTTCCTCGATGTCCTTTTGAAGCTGGCTTATGGTCTTTTGCCTCTCGCTGTTTTCCTTCTGTATGCGCTCCATCAAACTGTTCTTGTAATCGGCGGTTAAGGGTTGGAGACAAAGTGGACAGCGGTTTTCGGTTGAAAGTGAAGATAGCCTCCTCTGGTCTGCTTGGAGGTTTCGGAGAATAGCCTCCTGTTCGGCTTTTAGGCTTGCGATTTGCTCGTCGAAAGCTGAAAGGTGCTGCCTTAGGGTTTCGATGGGCTGGTCTGCTGGAACTCCAACCTTTTTAAGTGTTTCCTTATAAGTGTTTGCCTGCGACTCCATAGCGTTTAGCCGCTGCTTCAAATTCTCAATTATTGCCTTTTTCCCCTCAACCTTCTCAGCCAGCGAAGCCAAAGAATCCTCAAGGCTTGTTAGGCTTGCTTGTATTTGGACTTCCTTCCGCTTGAGGTTTTCTACAGATGTTTTTAGCTCCTCAAGCCTCTTTAGTTTGAGATCTGCATCCTCCAAAGCCCTTTTAGCTTCACTCAACCTTCGCGTGTTTTCTTGGATTTCAACCTCTAATTGGGCGAATTCTCTGGCTAGTCTGTTGTAATCTTCATTTAGCTTTTTAATTCCAATAACGTCTGGGTCTCTTTCGTAGACTCTTTTTTCGCCTTCGTACTCCTTCTGGTAGCCAGCCATGTTGCTCCATGCTGTTTCGTATTCTGACAAGCCGAAAAGTTCGTCTAGGCGTTTTTGCCGCTCTCTTGGTGGAACGTCCAAAAGCTCTTTTAGGTGTTCTTGGCGGATCCAAACTATTTCGCGGAAAAGCTCCTTCTCCAAGCCTGTAATAGCCTTCAGCTGTTCTGTGACGGCGTCGCTTTTCACACTTGCAATTAGGGTTTCGCCCTCAAAGAGTTTAAGCTCGTCAAAGTCTTGGCTTATGCCCTTCCCACGTCTCTTCAAACCCCGTGAAATAGTGTAGCTCTTGCCGTTGTGAGTGAACTGGACAACAACTTTGCCGGTTTCGGCACCATCCCGCAAGAGGTAGTCGTAGCTTCTTCCAAGGGGGTCTCCGAAGAGGGCGAAGTCTATGGCGTAAAGTATGCTGGATTTCCCGCAACCCAAGCCTCCGACAAGGCAGTTGAAACCCCTTGCAAAAGGGACTGTAGACTTCACATGGGAGCGGATATTCTCCAACTGGACAACTTCGATTTTCATTGGAGAAGCTCCTCCAAAATCTGCCGAACCTTTTCGTCTTGCTTTTTGGTTAGGGGCTCAATTAGGTTGACTGCAGCCCTTGCAATTTTTTCAGCCTCTTGCGGACTGTAGCGTTCAGAGAAGATTTGGAGGAAGTATTCGAAACTTTTCGTTTTCAAATCCTTGATTTCGCTTTCGAATATAGAGCGGACAACAGCCTCTGGAACTTCGCTCTCCCGCAGCAAAACAACCGGATGCACAAGCAAAGCCTTTTCAGCAGCACCACGGATTTGGGCGACGTCAACTTCTGCACGGCTAGCCTCAACGGGCAAGACACCCCGCAAAACTGGAATAAGAACGGCGCCTTCTTCGTCGGCGCCCTTCACAAGCTGGACTGCAAGCTCAGTAATCTTCGACGCAGTAACGCCAGTGAAATCCTGTTCTAAAACAACAAATTTGCGGGGGGACTCCAATTTTATAAACTGTGGGGAAGCCTCCCCCTTCTCGTTCACCTCCACATAGTAAAAGCCCTTCTCGTTTCCAGCCTCATCATAGTTTATCGTTTCAGTGCTTCCGGGATAAACCAGCAATCCTTTTTTGAACTTTCCCATGTATGGTTTGTGGACGTGCCCAGCAGCATAATAATTGAAGCCTTCTGGTATAAGCTCAACTGGGGCTTCAGCCTCTATGTATGGCGGATTAACCTCCGGAATATCCAATGCCATGTGGAAGACGAAAATGTTGAAAAGCGATGGGTCTGGTGTTGGCTTGTTCTGCTCCATGAAAACTGGAAGCATCTCCTCGGTTTTTCGCCTAGTTCGATAGTTTGGCACTCCATAAACGTAGCAGCTTTCGGGTTTCCGCCAACAAGCCCCTTCATGCCTTGGCAGATAGTAGATGAGTCCAGCACTGTCCAACGGGTTGAGAATCGTGCTTGTTACAACGTTCGGCGCCGAGTCATGGGAGCCGTCAACAACCAGCACCGGTATGCCAGCCTCACGGAGCCTACTAAAGTTTTTTATCGCGTTCTCCAGTGTGATGTTGGATGGTCTAGCATTGTGGAAAAGATCACCAGCGATTATGAGGAATGACGGTTTTAGCTCAAGGGTTTTGTCAACAAGTTCCTTAAACGCTTTGTCAAAGTCTTCGCGTCTCACCTCTAAGCCGTATTGTGAATAGCCCAGATGCAAGTCTGCGGCGTGGACAAAGCTGAAAGCCTTCACGCCCTCTCCACCCTTCCAAGTTAACTGGATGCGTACTCCTATTAACGTTTTAAGCCTAACGCAAACAGAAACATATAAAGAGCAAAAGCCACTTTAAGCGGTTAAAAGGCGCACCTAAAATGCGATGCCAAAAATGCGGTGAAGAAACATTCCTCCCCTTCAGATGCCCCTACTGTGGAGGCTATTTCTGCGCGGAGCACCGCCTACCAGAAAACCACGAATGCCCAAAAATCGAAATGGCACGAACACCCACAAGAGAGGAGCAAACACGGGCATCTCAAGCATGGAAACCAATTGAATACACGATCACATACATCCCAGTAGAAAACACCAGCACAAAAATTCACTTCAGCACCAAAGAGGCCATGCATTTGGCAGTGGCAGCACTCGTTGTTTTTGGCATAGGGCTTTCCCTAGGAATTTCGTCTAAAACAATCAAAAATATTGGAGGTGTTCCCATGCTGTTAGCATTTGGAGCTATAGTAACAGCCTCCTTCCTAATTCACGAGTTAGCCCACAAATTCACAGCTCAAAAAAGCGGTTTATGGGCAGAATTCAGAATAATGCTTTTCGGCCTAATACTAACAGCCATATCCATTGTTTCACCGCTCTTCAAAATAGTATCACCAGGAGCGGTAGTTGTTTCAGGATTAACAAGCAAGAGAAGCTTTGGAAAAATCTCCATGGCCGGTCCACTAACAAACATTTTATTATCTACGGGATTTCTGGCGGCGCATTTCGCCTTTGCAGGCAACCTTTCATACCTTTTTCTACTAAGTTTTGCAATAAACGCCTGGATAGCCTTCATCAACCTAATCCCCTTCGGAATGCTTGATGGCTACAAAATCTTTTTATGGGACAAGTTGGTTTGGGCTTTAGCCTTCACAATAAGCCTAGCTCTAACAGTGGCATCCTTCATACTCTTGTAAAAGGCACGGGGATGGCAAAACTAGAGAAGCTCTATTGTTACATGCACTTCTTCTGGGACACGGATACGCATAATCCGCCTCATGGCACGCTCTTCGGCATCAATGTCCACGAGGCGTTTGTGGATTCGCAGTTCCCACTTGTCCCATGTGGATGTCCCCTCGCCGCATGGAGACTTCAAAACTGGAACCCTAAGCCTTTTGGTTGGCAACGGAATAGGCCCTGTCATTTTCACCCCTGTCTTTTCGGCTATAGCCTTAAGCTCTTGGCACACTTCTTCAAGTTTTTTGTAGTCTGTGCTTGTTAGGCGTATCCGCGCCTTCCTAACCATAGGCTAATACTCCAAACCTTCAACCTTTTATATCTTTTAGTGGGTATCCTTTTAGACAATAAACCATAGATAAAAACTTATCGAAACAAAACCCAAGTAACCAAGCGAAAAGGGGCGGAAGGATGAAGCTTAAAGTTAAGGGGATAATCATGGACTTAGACGGCACGCTCACAGACTCCAAAGAAGCCTACCGTGATGCATTAGTAAAAGCCCTAGAAACCTTTGGCGTTAAAAATTTTGACCAAAATTTGGCTTTGGAAATACCGAGAAGATTGGAGCAGAACTTATCAATAGAGGATTTATTGCCAAAGATAAGCATTGAGAAGTTCTTGAAAGCCTACCTTGAAGCCTATTATAGGCTTGCTGAGGATAGGGCAAAACCCTTGCCAAACGTGCAAAAAACACTTGAAAAGCTTTCTGGGAAGGCTAGGTTGGCTTTGCTGACAATGCGTTATGTTCCATGTGAGAAAATTGGAAATTGGCTTGAGAGGGCTGGCTTAGCAAAATATTTCCAATGTGTTGTTACAGCGCTGAATACGCGTTTTCCGAAGCCTTCTCCCAAGGCGTTAGCGGAATGCGCTAAACGGTTAGGCGTTGAAGTAGGCGAATGTGCCATTGTGGGAGATTCCATCGCAGACGTTAGGGCTGGAAAGAACGCCGGAGCCAAAACAGTTGCAGTTTTGTCTGGAATATTCACGAGGGAAGAGTTGGAGAGGGAAAAGCCGGACCTGATCATCAATGACATTAATGAACTGCCAAGTTTTCTTGAGTGAAGAATATTATGGGGCATACAATATGGTTGAAAATTACTTAAGAATGTTATAGAAGCAACCATAAATAAAGCTTAATTAAAACCTTAAACTTAGTATTAGAGCGGAGAGGGCTTCGAAAACAATGAATTTCATTGAGACGTTGCTGTCTGAAAAGCTTAAAAGCAAAAACCCGATGCTGGACATTTTTGGCGCTGACCGAAAGGTTCTGCAGATAGCATGCCAAGACTTCACAAACTACCTGAAGGTTTACTGGAACCTTGTGGGCAAAGAGGCAAACGAGTTTGAGCTTGCAGACAAAATTGAAGAATTTTATCAGAAAGAGCCAGAAGAGTTTGAAGAGTTCGTGGACTTGTGGACTGGGATATGGCTGAAAAAGTGGGGGGAGAGGGTAAAACTCCTAATAGGCAACGAGGAAGCCCACAGATGGAACAAGGTGACGAAAATACTGAGTAACGCAGAGCCCATATGGAGGAGACTGGCTAACAGCAGGGAAATGCAGGAAGTCGTCATATCAACGCTTATCAAGAACGGGGAAATATGCGGCACATCAATACTGGCTGAAAACCTCCTGAAAATGGAGTTGGGCGAAAACAAAAGGAAGTATACAAGCGACCAAGAACAAGTGCTAAACGTTGTAAACAACACTTTGCGCAAGGCTAGAGAACTAACAAGAAGCAAGGGACCGCTTATATTCGTCAGAATTGATAAGGGCTACTACAACAATAACGAGTTTTAGCGGATTCTTTCTCTGTTAAGGTTTTTAGTCTGCCAAGAATAACGCCTAATGGTTGTTGAAGCCCCATAGCCACACGCGGCACAACGCTTTTTAGAAACGTTATAGGCTCGCCTTCCACAACGCCTACAACGTATATGAAGCGTTTTTCCAGCACGTTTTCCAAAGGATGGCGTTCCTTTTCCCAAAATTTTCACCTAGGTGGTGGCGATATTAGGACAACATTGTCTCCACGGACTATTATTAAGCCAAGCTTCTTTGTGTTTTCAGCGTCCGTTGTGTCTTCTGTCTCTTCCAATACAAGGTTTAGGTGCTGGTCAAAGCCCTTAAGCCTACCCCTAAGGCTTTTTCCACCCTTCAACCTTACAAGCACTATTTTCCCAAGGTTCTGCTCGAGGATTTCGGTTGTCATCTCGCTCATTAGGCAGACCTCAAATTAGACATTTACCCTTTTTATACTTAAACTTATACCATTTAAACCTATCTAAATGAGAAGCGAAAAACCATGTCCAAACAGTACAAGAGGCACTTTCTAAAGAGTAAAGAGGCTAAAAGGCTTTTAGAAAACGCCTCAAAAAAGCTAAAAATAGCTTTGGAAAAATGCTTCGCTAGTATGCCAAAAGTGGAGTTAGTCGAAGCGGATTTTGGCGAGGTCTACCTCCTAAACAGCGAACTGGCACTCTTCAAAAGCGGAGAAAACGTTTACCCAACCCTACTTTTCAAGGAGGTTTTCGGCTTTTTGCCAAAAGTTGTTGTGGACATGGGGGCTGTCCCTCACGTTTGCAACGGCGCGGATGTGATGGCCCCTGGAATTTTACGCTTTAAAGGAGAATTTGTAAAAGGCGACGTGGTTTTGGTTTTGGACGAGAAACATGGGAAGGCTATTGCCGTTGGCGAAATCCTATACAGCGCAGATGAAGTGGCTGGGGTTAAGCATGGCACTGTGGTTAAGAACATTCACTATGTCGGAGACAAAATCTGGAAAACCATAAGGGAGTTGGCGGGCACATAGTCGAAAATAGCCTAAATCTATATTTTGGATTCATAAACCTATTAATAACAATCTGTATTTTAGGTTCAGAGCAGTGCTCAGAAGGAAATGTTTAAACTCTTAAAAGGGTAAATAGGGTATAAGTGGTGAATAGAGAGGAGAAGTTTGCCGGGTTTAGGTGAACTCTTCCGCAAATACAAGAAAGAGGAGAAGGGTGAAACTCCAAAAGCGGAGGCTGAGGAGAAGCCCGGCAAAACCTTTTTGAAGGCTATGCCCCTCCGAAACTTATCTGACTTGGATGTCGTAAAAAAGGAGGTGCGCTCCGGAAACATCCTTATCCTCAGAATAACTCCCCTCGCAAATAAGAGTATAGAGGATGTTAAGCGGGCTGTCAACGAGTTATGCGAGTTTGTTGAGTCTGTTGGCGGGGACATCGCCCGCCTAGGCGAAGAACGCGTTGTTATTTGCCCACCTAACGTGAAGATCTGGAGAGAGAAAACGCCCGTGGCAAGTGAGCCTATAACTACAGCAGCCTAATGGTTTCCATAACCGCTGGCGCGAAGGTTTGGATTCCACACTTTTTCTCTATGAAATTGGATATGCTGGCTATTTTTGCTCTTTCGCCGTGGCAAACTATAACCCTTTCTGGTCTAGGCTTTAAGTGTGTCAAATAGTTTATTATTTGCCGCCTGTCAGAGTGTCCCGAAAAGCCTTCTATGGATTCCACACGCATACGCACTTTAACAACGCTCATTTTGCCCTCGCTGTCAATCATTGCCACTTCGTTTATGCCCTTTTGCACTCTTCTTCCCAAGGTGCCCTCAATCTGGTAGCTTACGAAGATTATGGAGTTTCTCTCGTCTTCTGCTAGGCTTTTGAAGTACTCTATTACTGGTCCGCCTTCAAGCATTCCAGAAGTAGCCATAATTATGCATGGTTCCCCGTCGATTACATTTTGCCTAACGCTTGGATGCTCAACAACAGTGAAGTAGTCTGACTCGAAGGGGTTTATTCCATCGTGGAGGATGCTGTTCCGTACTTCCCTGCCCAAATACTCTGGGTAAGCAGTGTGGATTGCCGTAGCCTCTGAAATCATGCCTTCAATGAAGACTGGAGCCTCCTTCATTAATCCACGTTTCATGTAACCGTCTAAGACAAGCATTATTTCTTGTGCTCTGCCCACCGCTGGCACTGGGATTAGGACTTTGCCCCTCTTCTCTAGGGTTTCGTTCACTATTTTTGTTAGGCGTTCTTCAGCTTCAACCCTTGATGGCATAATGTCCTCTGGACCGCCATAAGTGCTTTCGGTTATGACTGTTTCAACCCTTGGAAATTCAGCTGTCGCCGCCTCCAAAAGCATGGTTCGCGCATACTTATAATCGCCCGTGTAAACAATGTTGTGTAAGCCTTCGCCTATGTGCAAATGAATTATCGAAGAGCCTAAAATGTGTCCAGCATTATGCAGTGTCAGCCGAACGTCTGGGGCTATGTCAGTTACAACACCGTAACGTAGCGGAATTGTGTGGAGGACGCATTCCCGGACATCCTTCTGGTCGTAGGGTGGGATTATGCCTTGTTTGCTGGCTACATCCAAATAGTCCAGTTGGAGCAGCGTCATGAGGTTGGATGTTGGTGCTGAACAGTAAACTGGACCTTCATAGCCATACTTGTAGAGGAACGGCACCAAGCCGCAGTGGTCCAGGTGGGCGTGGCTTATAACAACAGCGTCCAGCGAATCTATTTCGAAGGCTGAATGGTCAAACCTTGGAAAAGCCTCAAAAGGCTTTGAAGAGCCAGGATTTATGCCACAGTCCAAGAGGATGTTGCTTTCTCTTGTCTGAACGAGGAAGGCTGAACGCCCAACCTCCTGGACGCCGCCTAAAGCAGTAATCCTGATATCGCCAACCTCGAAGACTTTTGGTCTAAAGATTCTCTCGCCGAAGAGGCGGAGGTTCCGCTCCCTCTCCTTACTTTCGGAGTGAAGGTAGTGGCGCATGTGCGCAATAATCTTAGAACGCAACGGCGGGCTTCTTAAAACGTGGGGGCGCCACTTTGTCCTCTTTATGATTTCCTGAAGAACGGTGCCATTTTTCCCTATGACGAGTCCGGGCTTTTTTGCTTCAATAATTATTTCGCCTAGGGTTGGGTCGAAGTATATGTCTGTAACCTCAGCCTCCGCGGGAATTATTTCGCGGGCTAATTTTTCAGCTTCCTTTTCCGGAAGCCTCACAGAGGGGTCGGAGCGGACGACAATTCTTTTTCTTATGACGTTGACTATGTCTGCGATTAGGCTGCTCTGCTCCACGAGGATTTCTGGTCTTTTGGCATAAACAGCCAGCATTGGACCCTCATATTCCACTCTTGTGACTTCCGCCTCTTTGGGGACATGCTCGAGTATGTATTTGCTTATTTCGATTTTCTCCCTTTCAGTGTTGGGCGCCAACTCTAAACTTCCCTTTTAATTTGCCTCCAAAAGTTTCTTCTTCTCCTCTTCAGTTAGTTCTCTGTAACCCTTAGCGTCCACAACAGCCACATTGAAGCTGTCTCCGCTGGCTGCATCCCTCTTCATGGCTGAATCGACAGCCCTAACAACAATTGGTAAAGCCTCAGCCACAGTCATGCCCTCGCGGAATTTGTCCTCCAAAACGCCATAAGCCACTGGAGAACCAGAACCGGTGGCAACGCACTTCTCCTCTGTTAGGCTTCCGAAGGGATCTATGGAAAACACGTGAGGGCCAGTATCGTCAACGCCCCCAATTAGGACTTGAGTTGCCAATGGTATATATCTAGCGGAGAATAGGAGGTTTGCCATAAGCCTTGCCGCTGAGCTTATTGGCATAGGCCTTCCCATGTTTATTTTGTAAAGTTGGGCGTTAGCCGTTAAGATGTCAACTGTTCTTTGGGCGTCTGCCACGGTCCCGGCTATGGTCATTGCCATGTGGTCGTCTATCTTGTAAATCTTTTTCCCATGTTTGTGGGCTACATAGAATCCCATGGTTACGCGGGTGTCTGAGGCGAGGATTACCCCGTCTTTGCAGACAACCCCTATGGTTGTCGTCCCCTTTAACGTCAACTTGTCAATTACGTTGCTGTTTGACATTTACGCATTTCTCCCAAAACCTAAACATATCGGCCAAATTACTTCGCTAGGAAGTAGCATCATGTAATCACGTCATGAGACTTATTAATATTACGCTTAAAAACCGCTAATCCATCCACAAACGCCATGGCCTAAAGCCCAAACTATGCCCTTGCCCTCCGTCAGCCCTTGCAGCACCTTTCACAGTGATATTGCATTTCCGCTCATCAACCGATGATTTGCCAAATTGAAGATGTGCGAAAAGGGTTTTAAGCGTTAACGCCACTACTTTGACAGTTGGATAAGCCTTTAACAGTGGTTGATTTGCCTTTAAAGCACCATTGGATGCAGCTTCCAAGGGAGGTTATTGTTGGAGAAGGTGTAATAGAGCGGGTTGCAGAAATATCCAGAAGATTGGGCTTCACGGAATCAGCACTAATAATTACTGGGCGGAAAACCCATGACGTCGCTGGTAAAATTGTCGAGGAAATCCTTGAAAAGGAAGGTGTAGAAGCCAAAACCTACATTGTGGAGTTGGCAACGATAAAGGACGTGGAAGCCGTTGAGGAGAGGATTAGAACCCTAAAGCCTCAAGTAGTTTTCGGCGTGGGCGGAGGAACAAAAATTGACGTGGCGAAGCTAAGCTCAGCACGGCAAAAAGTGCCCTTCATAAGCGTCCCAACAACGGCTTCCCACGACGGTATTGCAAGCCCGCTTTCGTCTGTTAAGGGTCTTGAAAAGCCCTTTTCTATTATGGCTCAAGCCCCAATAGCCATAATAGCCGACACAAAAATTATTGCACAGACGCCCCACCGTTTCATTGCGAGTGGCTGCGGCGACGTCATCGCCAAGTTCACAGCCGTAAGGGACTGGAAACTGGCGCACATGGATAGGAACGAGTATTATGGGGAGTACGCCGCCAGCCTAGCCCTAATGAGTGCCAGGCTTGTGATGCGAAACGCCAATCTCATAAAACCGCAGAACGATGAGGGCTTGCGAGTGCTTCTGGAAGCCTTGATAAGCTGTGGTGTAGCCATGAGCATTGCTGGTAGCAGCCGACCATGCAGTGGCTCGGAACACTTGTTTAGCCATGCCTTAGATTTGATTAAGCCTAATAATGCTTTGCACGGTGAGCAGTGTGGTGTGGGAACAATTGTTATGGCTTATCTGCATGGCGAAAATTGGAGGCGCATAAAGGAGACTTTGAGAATTGTTGGGGCGCCGACAAACGCCTACGAGCTGGGATTATCTAAGGAGGATGTTGTCAAAGCCTTGTTGATGGCTCCTTCTATAAGACCTGAACGCTACACGATCCTTAACAAGCTGGAACTGAGCCCAGAAGAATGCGAGAGAATCGCGAAAATAACTGGGGTTATTTAGGCTTTTGCTTTAGGCTCTGCCTTAAAAGTTTCTATAAATTTAACTGCGGTTATTTCTGGGAAGAACTTCTGTATGTCTAGGGCTACGCCACGTTTTGCCACCTGAATCCCTTCCAGGTAGAAGGCTTCTTCAGGCATCTCTATGCTGACATTTTTCGCCTTAATGGTGAATTTGAACTTTTCAGCTTCAACAGTTGGTATTCTGCGGTGGATTAGGGCTGCTATCTTCTCTTCTGGTGTTTCAAGCTTCTTTTTGACAGTAACCTCGTAAACCAGTGTTTTTCCAGCTAATGGCGGATTGAAGTCTAAGAGGACACGTCCAGCCCCAATAGCCCTAACAACCGCCATTTTACCATCATATTCTAGGCGCATTCCAAGGGTTGGGGTTATACCCTTAGCCGTAAGATGCCGTAGGGGAACACGTCTAACCTTCTCGGGATCTCTTGCGCCGAAGGCTTTTTCTGGTGAGATTTCAACGGTTTCGGTTTTCCCAACATCCATGTTTGTTAAGCTTTCATCCAAAGCCTTGAGAACCCAGCCTTCGCCTATAACGACAAGTTTCGGCTCGTAGATTTCGCCCTCCTTGTATAAGCGTTCTTTTTTGGCTACTTCCTCAATTGTGGTGTCGAAAACTTCGCCTGTCTCTTTCACTTTGGCGATGTAATCCAACAGTATGAAGTCGCCCTTCTGCAAAGCCATTTTCACATCATCTTCCAAAGCATTTGCCAAACTAAGCTTAAAGCATTAATAAAAGCTTTATCTAAATTAATCCGCTTTGGACCCGTACACATTCATTAGTTGATGGAGAGGCGTTTAAATGTTTGAAATCTTTACAGAGCACCCTTACCTAACTACCGTTGTTTGGCTAATTGTTGTGGCGGTGGCTGCAACAATTCTGGAGCGGCTAACCACAAGATGGCTGAAGAAGTTTATGAAGAGAGCCCAGATTCCGCCAGATGTTGGAAACGGGCTGATAGTAACGGCGAGACTGCTTATTCTTGTTGGAGCTGTCGTCGCAGTCCTACATATAGGCGGAGTTCCATCAGACATAATAGTTAGCTTTTCAGCCTTAGGCGGCGCCGCTGTGGGTTTTGCCTCCCAAAGAACCATTGGAAACCTCATTGCTGGAATATATTTGCTGGTTGCAAGACCCTTCCGCGTTGGAGACTACATCCGCCTAGACAACATTGAGGGCATAGTGCAAGAAATAACAATAAACTATGCCAAGATTTTAACCCCCAACAACACCGTCGTGTCCATAAGCACCCAGAGAATTTTGGACAAGGAAGTCACAAACTACCGCTTTATGGGGGAAGAATCGAAGCTTTACTGTTATAGTTTTGAGCTGAACTTTGATCACTCCCTTCCAACCGAAAAGTTAGAGAGGCTTCTTGACAAGGTTATAGAGCAGAATGCCGAGATGCTCCCAAGGAAACCGGAATATCATATTTCTAAGCTGACAAGCGTTGAAAGAAACTACATGTTCTACATCTATGTTGAAGACCCAAAGGACATTTTTAGACTATACCCGAAAATTTTAAGGGAAATCACACAAGAATGGGACAAAGCCAGAGCCCCAACCCAATAACTTGCCGTTTTCCCAAATTTTATAACATTTGAAACACATAGATAAGTGGAAAAGGAGAAGGTGGCAAATGTTAAGGGAGGCACAGGAAGCCGTTAGAAAGATTTCCTACGAGGCTCATAAGAAGGAAGTTTTTACATCAAGCTTTTTCATAACACTGCTGGCGGAGCAGGCGGGGCAGGTGGCTGAAAAATACATGGAGGGGGGAGAAACGCCAAGGACATAGAGGTGGACATTGCAGACGTTATTGTTGTTAGCCTAGCCTACCTAAACTGGCTTGAGAAAGACGCAACAGAAGCCTTCAAAAAAGCCCTTGAAAAGCATGAAAGGACAATTAGGAAGTTTGTTGAAAAAGGAAAGAAGTGAAAACTACCATGGAAAACAACGAAAAAGATAGGATGTATAGCGAAAGCTTTAAAACAATTAAGGAAAGCTTGAAGCTGAGAGAATGGCTATCGTATGCGATGTTTTGAAGGCTAAAATCCCATACTACTTCTGGGTTGGATTCTATATCCCAAAAGAGGAGTGGTTGGAACTTGGACCATCAAGAGGTCCACCAGCATGCTCGAGAATCGCTACACTGGTGTTTGTGGGAAATGCGCTAAAAACGGAAAAACCATTATTGTGCCAAATGTTCACGAATTTCCTGGACACATAATGTGCGATCCAAGGTCTAAATCTGAAATAGCCGTCCCAGTCTTTGATGAAAAGGGCGAGGTTATGGCTGTTCTCGACGTTGACAGCGACGAGTATGATAGCTTCGACGAGAAGGATAAGGAGTGGCTTGAGAAAATAGCGAAACTCTTAACTTCGGCTAACATGGAATAAGAGGCTGTTTTAGCAGCAGGAAACAGTAATGGGACATGGCTTAGTGAACGCGAAAAACGCCTACGTGGCTATTCTCCTCCTCGGAATAGTGAGCCTATTAGGAGACGTTGTATATGAAGGCTCGCGGGGCATTGTTACACCATACCTGGAATTTTTATTGACCCCGGCTTTCGCCATAATTTTTGTCGGCAGATTTGGAGAGTTTTTGGGATATGCCCTAAGACTTGTGAGCGGGAAACTTGCAGACACCACGAGGGCTTATTGGCTTTTCATATTTTTGGGGTATGGATTGATCGTTTCAATTCCGTTGCTGGGAATGGTGGGGATTTGGCAAATAGCAGTAATTTTGGTGCTTCTTGAAAGGATTGGAAAAGCTATAAGGTCACCTTCAAGAGACGCTGTATTATCAATTGTGAGCCGCGATGTTGGGGCTGGAAAAGCCTTTGGAATTCATGAGCTTTTAGACCAGATAGGCGCGATTTTAGGTCCTCTCATAGTGGCGGGTTTAATGTTCTACACCAGCAACAATTACAATTTAACCTTCAGCCTTCTATCGTTGCCTTTCATCATGCTTTTGGCATTCCTAGCCTACACTTATAGGAGAATTGGATGGAGAAAAGCCGCTGAGCCGTCGGAAGCTAAGCCAGTTAAGGCTGATGAAAAACTTGGGAAAGCCTTCTACGTTTACACTTTTGCTGTTTTGCTGAACACTGTTGGGCTTATACCCTTCGAGCTTATACTCTTAAAGGCTACAAAGATTCTAGAGCCGACAAACCAGTTGTGGATTGTCCCCCTAATTTATACGCTTATACAGGGGGTGGATGCGCCGACAGCACTTTTTGCGGGATTCGCCTACGACAAGTTCAAGATTAGAGTTTTAATATTGCCATTCATTTTGTCAATTGTTCCAACATTTTTCGCCATGGCTAACGCGGACTTAATAATGCTCATCGTTGCCGCAGCCTTTTTCGGTCTAGTCTTGGGAATGCAAGAGTCCATTTATCGGGCGGCTGTTTCTGGTTTCGCTTCAATCTCTTTGCGGGGAACAGCCTACGGCATATTTAACACGGCTTACGGTGTTGGCATGTTGATCGGCGGGGCTGTGTACGGCTTAATGGTAGAGCTGAACATTCCATACTTGGCGGTGATAGCCTATGTTCTTGTGACCCAAGCCTCTGCGGTGGTTCTGCTCCTTAACGCCCACTCAAAAACTCAAACGCAAAGGTGAAGAAAAAGTTAAAACTTATTAGACAATTTTAACGTGGCGGTCGGATTGGCTTCCAATGAAGAATCAAGGGTTTTGGACGTGCTTGAGAGGGTTAGCAAATGTGTTGTTAACATCAGCACGATTAGGCTTATTCAAGACGTATTCTACCAAGTTTTCCCAGTTAAGGGCATGGGTTCGGGAACAATAATAGACAGCGAAGGTCACATATTGACCAACAACCATGTTGTTCAAGGTGCTGAACGCATAGCTGTTACGCTTTGGAACGGTGAGGTTTTGAATGGGCGGTTGCTTGGAACGTGCACAATCCATGATATAGCCGTTGTAAAAGTTGATAGGAAGGGCTTGCCCTATGCTGAGCTTGGAGACTCTGACAAGCTTAGGATTGGGCAGCGTGTTTACGCCATAGGCAATCCTTTCGGGTTAGCGGGTGGACCAACAATAACTTCTGGGGTTATAAGCGCCTTAAACCGCACAATAGAATCTAAAAATGAGCTTTTGGAAAATCTTGTTCAGACGGATGCCGCCATAAACCCAGGAAACAGCGGCGGACCACTAGTGGATGTTAATGGAAAAGTCGTTGCCATAAGCACGGCGATAATACCCTTCGCCCACGGTATAGGCTTTGCCATCCCAATAAACTCAGCTAAGAAGTGCGCATCAGAAATCATAACGAAAGGTGTGCACACTCGCCCATGGCTTGGAATAATGGGTTTAAGCCTAACAAAGGAGATTTCCAGCTATTACGGGATACCAGTAGACGAAGGCGTTTTGGTAACGAGAGTTGTTGATGGAAGTCCAGCACATGAGGCTGGAATAGTGGCAGGCGACATAATCCTCGCCTTAGACGACGTGCCCGTAATGCGGATAGAGAAGCTTCTTGGCGAGATCCACAAGAAAAGGGCTGGCGAAAAAGTAAACCTAACAGTTTACAGAGACGGGTTTGAATATTCCATAGAAGTGGTTTTGGCTAAAGCACCATAACAGTTGACGGCTAGACACTAAAATATTTGTCTGCCAAGTGTTCGGTTTTCGAGCGGAAATTATAAATTGGGAAGGAAATAATAAAATGTAGACGCTTTGGAATTTAACTAGTCCATGTGTATGAGGGAGGCTCATGAGCACACACGCAGAAGAACTGAAACTGCGATTGATGACCATAGAGCTCCTCAGAACAGCCAAATACAAGCGGAATATCACATATCGAGAGTTGTCGGCGAAAACCGGCTTGCCAGTAACAGTTCTAAGCCGATATGCAAAAGGGCACGTTTTGCCCAACACAGCCAGAGCAAAGCAGCTCTGGAAAGTCCTTTCAAAATTTGTCGGCTTGGAGAACGAACTTCGTAACAGGATAAGGTTTAATGAGGATGGCTATTTTGATAATACTGAGATTATTGGCGATTTTAACATTCTTCAGCAGGCGGCTAATCACGCGCTTGCAAATTTTGCTGGAAAACGAGTCACAAAAGTGTTCACGGCGGCCGTGGACGGCATTCCCTTGGCAACTATGGTGGCAAACGCTCTAGGCGTAAACCTAGTCATAGCAAAAAGGAGTAAGGAAGTTGGCGTGAAAGAGTTTCTTGAAGAAACCTATGTGCTCAGGGATTCGGGCGTGACAATAACGCTTTATGTTCCAAAAGACGCCATCAAAAAGAGGGACAGCGTCCTAATAGTGGACGACATGATTAAGACTGGCGAAACACAGGCAGCCCTCGTCAATCTTGTGCGTAAAGCGAAAGCTGAAATTTCAGGGGTTTTCTCCCTAATAGCCGTGGGCGACGAGTGGCGGAAAAGGCTGAAACTGCCAGAAGAGTGTCCAATAGAGGTTGTAACCTACATTAAGCCCCCAACAGCATGACGCTTGCAGTCAGCCTTAACTGGGCAAATGTTGCACTTTTCCCTTCTACAATAGTCCTTGCCCAAGCGTAGCAGTGCAGTTTCAAAGTTTATGAAGGACTTGTCCGCAACCGCGTTTTCGCTCCAAAACTCTTCGAGTTGCCGCAAAACTTCTTTCGGCGCTTTTTCATCAATTATTCCAAGGTTTTTGGCCGCCATCACCACAAGGCTTGTTAGTTTTGGTTTGGCTTTATCCCATAAATCGCGGAGCTCTCGTAAGAATATGCTAACTGTTACGTCGCCGACGCCCTTCCCCAAACTTTTAAGCTTCGCTTCCAAATCCGCATGGTCGCGAGCCTCTTCACAGATTTTGGTTAGTTTGCCCCCATAATTCGCCATCAAGTTTCGCGTTACTTCGAGGAGCTTGTCAGCCGTTTTGAAGTCGTAACGCGTGTAGCTTCCCTCATCAAGAATCCTCACTAAAACGTCCCAGCCAGCCTCCAAAATCCTTTGGGGTGTTAAGACGCCATACCTTTCAAAACACTTGTAGGTTTTTATGACTGAGGTTTCGGTTATTGGCGCTCCGAAAAGTATGGAAGCCAAAAACCATTTGAAAATCTCCTCCTCCCTTCGGCTTTTTAGGTCTATGCCCAAAATTTCCGGATAACGCGTCCCAAACTTTTCAATAAGGGTTTGGAGGCTTCCCCTCTTCAAAATTCTAATTCACCACCTTCTTGCGTTTGTCAACAAGATTTATACTATTACTGGCATAAACGGTTAGCGGATGCAAAAGGTGGAGGAGAAAAGCGGAAATGCGGACCCTACTGTGGCGCAACGGCATGGTCATAACAATTGACCAGATGAAGCTTCCCCACAAAACAGAGTTTCTAGAACTGAAAAGCTGCAGTGAGGTGGCTGAAGCAATAAAAACAATGAAGATTAGGGGGGCGCCCCTAATCGGAGTTGCTGCAGCCTACGCCTTAGCGCTAACAGCCCACCATTCAAAGGCTAGGCGAAAAGAGGAGCTTATCAGCGAACTGGAAAGGGCTGCGGAAACCCTGCGAAAAACCAGACCTACTGGTGTTAACCTATTCTGGGCTGTTGACAGAATCCTAAGCAAGGCACGTGCCTTCCAAGGAAGCGTCGAAGAGTTAGCCGCCTTCGTCGTTGAAGAGGCAGACAAGATAGCCGATGAGGATGTTGAGGCAAACCGTTCAATGGGAAGGCATGGAGCCACCCTCATCAATGATGGCGACACCGTGCTGACACATTGTAATGCTGGGGCACTAGCTACAGTTGATTATGGAACAGCCTTAGGTGTAATTAGGGCGGCTGTTGAGCAAGGCAAAAGGGTTAGGGTTATCGCCACAGAAACAAGACCGAAGCTGCAGGGTGCCCGCCTAACAGCCTATGAGCTTAAGCGGGATGGCATACCAGTCACTTTGATAAGCGACACCATGGTGGGATACGTCATGTATAGGCGTATGGTGGACAAGGTTATTGTTGGAGCAGACAGAATAGTGCGGGACGCCGTCATAAACAAGATTGGAACCTACCAAATAGCAGTCTTAGCCAAGGAACATGGCATACCCTTCTACGTGGCGGCTCCAAAATCCACCTTCGACCTAGCCCACACGGCCGCAGACATAACAATAGAGGAGCGAAGCCCAGAAGAAGTAACCCACATAGGCTCCGAGCGAATAGCCCCAGAAAACGTGCCAGTCATAAACCCAGCCTTTGATATTACGCCGATAAAATATGTGTCAGCAATTATCTGCGAGGAAGGCATCCTATATAAGGATGATTTAGCACGGTTAAGCCTATGAGCAAAGGTAAAGAACAGCCGCAGAAACAGCCAATCCGCCAAGAAAAAATCGAGGGCACACTAACAGATAATGGAGTAAAAATAGCGAACAAGCAGAGGATAGAGGAGCTAAAAGCCAAAGGCTATGGCATAGAGGAAAACGGTGGGCTGCTCCTAAACTTTTACGAGGCGCTACACCTGCTGGACAAGGGCTTAGTTTTAGTTAAAGACACGGAAGGTGAGGAAATAGGCTTCCAGAGGCTTTTGCAAGTGGCGGAAAAAACAGACGAGAATGCTTGGGCTAAGTATTTGGTTTATAGAGACCTAAGAAGCCGCGGGTATGTTGTCCGCGAAGGCTTCGGCATGGGCGTTGACTTCAGAGTTTATGAGAGAGGTGAGTATGGGAGGGATACAGCTAAATACTTAATCCTAAGCCTTCAAGAGGGCAAGCCAATAAAAATGGAGGAGCTAACTCAAATAATGAGGCAGTGCCAGAGCCTTAAAAAGGAGCTTATTTTGGCTGTTATGAGCAGAAGAGGCGAAATAGTTTACTATTCCGTCTCACAATTAACCCTACCATAAAAAAGCATAAGCCTAAAACGTGAACAGTTATGAGCGCCTTCAAAACAGTTCGTGGAATGAGGGACTTTCTGCCAGAAGAGGCAAAATTAATGCGTTTTATCGAGGAAAAAGCCAGAATAACCGCCAAACTGTACGGGTATAGGGAGATAATAACGCCTGTTGTTGAGTCTTATGAGCTTGTTGCGGCGAAGGCAGGCGAAGAAGTCCGCGCAAGAATGTACGCCTTTGAAGATTTAGGTGGAAGAAAAGTTGCTTTGAGACCGGAGTTCACAGCTTCTGTTGCAAGGCTTGTGGCAACAACAATGCGAAACGAGCCTAAGCCACTGCGGCTATTCTGTGTTGGAAGCCTCTACAGATATGACGAACCACAAAAGGGACGTTTTAGAGAGTTTTGGCAATCAAACTTCGAGCTTATGGGTTCAGAAAAGCCAGAAGCCGACGCCGAAGTGCTACTACTAACAAACAATTTGATGAGATCTGTAGGGCTGAGGAATTACGCCTTCAAAGTTGGGCATGTCGGCGTTTTGCGAGGAATTTTAAGCCAAGAAGGCATAGAGGAGGAAACCCAAAACCGCATCATGCAGCTCATGGACAAAAAACAGTACGAAGAAGCACTAAGCATCGTAAAAGAAGCAAAAGCCTCGGAAAAATGCCTAAAAACCCTTCAGAAGCTCGTCGCCCTAAAAGGAGGCAACACCACAAACATTCTAGAGGAAATGGCAAAACTCGTGAAGGATTATGGAACAGCCTCCAACGCAGTGAAAAATCTTGGAGAAATCCTCAAACTGGTAAAGAAAACGGCAAAAGAACCGGACATAACGGTGGATGCCGGTTTCGCCCGTGGACTAGAATACTATACTGGAATGATTTTCGAGGTTTACGTTCCAGAATTGGACATAGCATTGGCTGGAGGGGGAAGATACGACAAACTTGTGGAACTTTTTGGAGGTGAACCAACACCCGCCGTGGGGGTTGCCCACGGAATAGACAGAATAATGCTCGCCATGCAGGAGCAGAAAACCAGCGTAACAGCAGAAGAGGAGAAAAGAGTCATGGTCATTCCAGTGAGCGAGAGCTTAAATAATGAGGCTTTAAGAATTTCTGAAATGCTAAGAGACGAAGGAATAGCCGTTGAAACCGAAGTTATGAGACGAAGGGTTACAAAGGCTTTGGAGGACGCGGACAGAAGGGGCATAAGCCACGTAATAATAATTGGCGAAAGAGAGCTAAACCAAGGAGCAGTGGTCTTAAGAGACATGCAGAGAAAAGAACAAGCCATGGTCAAAATTGGAGAGCTAGCTGAAAAAATAAAATCGGGCTGAATTTAAGTTTCTGAAATCCTTTCGCCTCGCTCCCTTCTAAGAAAGTCTCCAACATCCAAAATGTTTTTGACAACAACACCATCCCTCGCCTTTTCCAAGTCTTTTGCTATTACGCCGAAGCCTAGGCACTCTCCATAACGGTTAAAAACCAGCGTGTAGGCGCCTTTACGCCTTGAACCTTTAACCTCCAATATGCCTTCCTTGAATATGTCTCTGCCACAAACGAAAAGCCAAGCCGCCTTATCGTCAACAACCACCCTGTTTTGGGCTTGTTCCGCAATCATGAAAAGCAGGGGAAAACTTGGATGGAACCTGCCACCATCAATTTTGCCAAGGTATGTGCCAGCAAAAAGCCATTCTCCGCTCTTCTCAGCCAAAATCTTCAAACTAGGATTAAGCATGAAAAACTTATTCGCCTTTCTAACAACCGAACTTCCGTCCAAGCTCAGTTCTGCACCAAAAAGTCTGGCAAAATCTTCAATAGGCTTCAGCATTATCTGGATCACCCACGCTTTTTGAGTTTACAGACAAAAAAGCCTTGAGTTTTGTCTGGCCATATGCGGCGGCAATTCCTTATAGAGTCGTCTAGCCTTTTGCCGAAAATTTCCGTTGGCGCCTCCTCCCCATAACATTCAACTTCCACAGTTTCAAGGCCTAAATTCTTCACAGCCCAGTCAATGTTTAACTCGTCTTCTTCGGGTTCTAGAGAGCATGTGGCATAAACTATTTCGCCATCATCCTTTAAGGCCTTAACAGATTCTGCAAGAATCTCCCTTTGAAGTTTGGCGTTTCTTTCAACATCAGCCAATGTCCTCCGCCTAAACCAGTCTTTATCTGTAGCGAAGTTGCCAGAACATGGAACATCCAGCAATATCCTGTCAAATTTTAAGTCCAGCTTCGAGATTTTTCTGGCATCCAACTTATAAACAATAGTATTTTTCACGCGGCAACGCTCCAGCTGATTCATTAATGCTTTAAGCCTCCGCTCATTAACGTCCAAAGCCACAACGACGCCAGTGTTCCCCATCAAATCGGCCAACTGAACAGTCTTGCCGCCCGGAGCCGCACAAGCATCCAGAACGGTCTTACCCCTCAAATCTGTGAAAAGGGTTGCCGGAATCTGGGCTGCAGCCTCCTGAATGGAATAATAGCCCAAAAGATACTCAACAGCGGCGCCGACGGAAAACTCCGAACGTAAAACCCAGTAGCCACCACGCACAAAGGGGATTTCCTCAAGCTCAACACCCAAACCCCTAAGCCTCTCCACAATTTTGACGCCCTTAACGTTCATGGCGTTAACCCTAATGGCCTGTCTTGGTGTAACATCCCTAAACTCCCAGCCCAACAACCGATAACGATTAACAAAAAACTCCCTGCCAAACATCAAACATCAAAAAGCCAACAAACAAATAAAAACTTGACGAAAACCATAAAAGGGGAGGAAATCGAAAATAACGCCAGAACAACACATTTTCCAGCTTGCCCATTGCCGAAAATCAGAGGACTATCAATTTTGCAGAAACCAAAACTAGGCAAAATTGACGCGACGTGAAACAGAAACATAATGCTTTTTAGGAAAATAAAGATAAGAGGATAACCGAAAATATTGGCGGCCGTAGTCTAGCCTGGACTAGGACATCAGCCTGCCACGCTGACGACCCGGGTTCAAATCCCGGCGGCCGCAC
>ERZ1669248.177-NODE-177-length-37269-cov-5.237921_pt1 | contig 37269 bp, 54 predicted proteins | sample MGYA00579296_ERZ1669248 | MGnify/ENA primary metagenome ERZ1669248 (study PRJEB41166, sample SAMN08046057) | hot springs metagenome | biome: hot spring; feature: neutral hot spring; material: thermophilic sediment; isolation source: thermophilic sediment from...
AAGAGAAGGTGGAAGAACAGTTGGTGCAGGTGTCATAACTAAAATTATTGAATAATGGGGGCGATTAAGGGATATGAGTAGTTATCTGGAAAAACAAAAGATAAGAATAAAATTAAAGGCATTTGATCATAGAGTTCTTGATCTTTCTACTAAAAAGATTATTGATACAGTAAGAGGGACTGGGGCTAAGATCTCTGGTCCCATCCCTCTTCCTACTAAAGTAACGAGATATTGGGTACTTCGTTCTCCTCATGTTAATAAGAATTCAGGAGAACATTTTGAGATAAGAATACACAAAAGACTAATAGATATTATTGAGCCAACAGCAAAGACAGTGGAAGCTTTAATGAATTTAGAGCTTCCAGCTGGTGTTGAAGTTGAAATTAAAACATAGAGAGGGGAAACGCTATGGCAGCTCCTACGACAAAGGCAATATTAGGAAGAAAAATTGGAATGACTCAAATATTTACTGAAAATGGTGAGATGGTCCCTGTTACTGTTATTAGAGGGGGACCTTGTCTTGTGCTTAATGTGAGAACAAAGGAAAAAGATGGGTATGATGCTATCCAATTAGGTTTTGAACGTTGTAAGGAGTCAAAGCTCAATAAACCTCAGCTTGGTATATTTAAAAAATTAGGACTTCCACCTTTTAGAATTATAAAAGAAGTAAGAGTAAAGAATCCTCTCGATTATACAAAGGGGCAGGAAATAAGAGTTGATATCTTTCAAGAAGGTGAGTTTGTAGATATTACTGGCAAAAGTAAAGGTCATGGTTTTACTGGGCACATAAAGAGATGGAATTTCTCGAGAGGAAGAATGTCACATGGTTCTAAGTTCCATAGAAGAAGAGCTTCAATTGGTGCTGGTGGTGTCCAACATGTGATGAAGGGTCAAAAGATGGCTGGTAGGTGGGGTAATGAGACCATAACCGTTCAAAATTTAAAAATTGTCAAGGTAGATAAAGAAAAGGATCTCATCTTAGTAAAAGGTGCTGTTCCCGGTCCTACTGGAAATTTGTTGATTATTAGAAAAGCTGTTAAGAAATTAAATGCCTAGGAAGGGGATAAGGATATGATACAAGTACCTGTATATAACCAAAAAGCAGAGAAAGTTGGAGAGATAGAATTAAAGGAAGAACTTTTTGGCGTGGAAAGAAGGCCTGATCTTTTTTATACCTGTGTTGTTATGCATCTTGCTAATGGAAGACAAGGGACTCATTCTACTAAAAGAAGAGGTGAAGTAAATAGAAGTGGTAGAAAAGTTTGGCCTCAAAAAGGTACAGGGCATGCAAGACAAGGAGATAGAAAAGCTACTCATTGGGTTGGTGGTGGAAGACCTTTTGGTCCAAAGCCAAGGGATTATTCTTATAAGATTCCTAAAAAGATGAGAAGACTTGCTATAAGATCTGCCTTATCTACTAAACTTAAAGAGAATAATTTAATTATTTTGGATAAAATTGAATTACCTCAACCTAAAACTAAGGAGTTAGTGAATATTTTAAATAATTTTGGTTTAGCTGATTCAAAGGTACTTATAGGCGTTCCAACTAAGGATGAGAACTTAAAAAAAGCGGCAATGAATCTTGAAAGAGTTAAGACAATGATAGCGTCAGTTTTAAATGTATATGATTTGCTAAAATATGATTATCTTATACTTACTGTTGATGCGATACCAGTCTTAGAGGAGGCATTTTTGAAATGAGAGATCCTTATACTATAATTTTAAAACCTATATTAACAGAAAAGAGCCTTAATCTTGCCAAACAAAACAAATATGTATTTGAGGTTGATAGAAATGCAAATAAAATAGAAATAGGAAAAGCTGTAGAAGAAATATTTAAAGTAAAGGTAAAAAGTGTAGCAGTTATTAATGAAAAACCTAAAAAGAGAAGATTAGGAATCTCTCAAGGATTCACTTCTACTAAAAAGAAAGCTATAGTTACCTTGGAGCCGGGTCATAAAATAGAGCTTATCAGTGGAGTATAGGAGGTAGAAAGATATGGGTCTTAAAAAGTTTAAACCAATTACGCCCGGATTAAGACATTTAATATTGCCTGATTTCTCTGAAATAACAAAAGAAGAACCAGAGAAATCGTTATTAAGGCCACTTAAGAAAAGTGGTGGTAGGAATAATTTTGGACATGTAACCACTAGATTTAGAGGTGGTGGGCATAAAAGACTTTATAGAATTATTGATTTTAGAAGAGATAAAGATAATATTCCTGCTAAAGTTGCAAGTATAGAGTATGATCCTAATCGTACTGCAAGAATCGCTTTACTACATTATGCTGATGGCGAGAAGAGATATATTATTGCTCCAGAGGGGTTAAAGGTTGGAGATATTGTCATGTCTGGAGAAAATGTGGATATTAAAGTTGGGAATAATTTGCCCTTAAAGAATATACCTGATGGTACGCTAATCCATAATTTAGAGCTTTATCCTGGAAGGGGTGGGCAATTGGTAAGGGCTGCGGGAACAGCAGCTCAGATTCTCGGTAAGGAAGGCAAGTGGGCTTATGTGAGGCTTCCTTCGGGTGAAATAAGGTTATTTGACTTAAATTGTAGAGCTACTATTGGTCAAGTGAGTAACGTGGATCACCAAAATGTTTCCTTAGGAAAAGCAGGAAGGAGTAGATGGTTGGGTAGGAGACCTCATGTTAGAGGTTCTGCAATGAATGCTGTGGATCATCCTCACGGTGGCGGTGAGGGTAAGGCTCCTATAGGGCATCCAAGTCCTCTAACTCCATGGGGCAAACCTACCCTTGGATATAAGACAAGAAAGAAGAGAAAACCCTCAGACAGATTTATAATTCAAAGAGCAAATGATAAAAAAGAGAAGTAAAAGGGGAGGAGCACATGGGTCGTTCACTTAAGAAAGGTCCTTATGTAGATCCTAAGCTACTTAAAAAGATTAGAGAGCTAAATGAAAAAGGAGAAAAGAAGATAATTAAAACCTGGTCAAGAAGATCAGTTATAGTACCAGAAATGGTAGGACATACTATTGCTGTATATAATGGTAGAAAGCATATACCTGTTTATATTACAGAGAATATGATAGGACATAGGCTCGGTGAATTTGCACCAACCAGGACATTTACAGGACACAGAATACCAACAGCTCGTATTACGGCTATTAAATAGGGAGGTTAGATTTTTATGATTGAAGTAAAAGCAGAAAGTAAATATTTAAGAGTCTCTCCCTATAAAGCAAGGAGAGTTATTGATCTTGTAAGAGGGAAAATGGTAGAAGAAGCAGAAGCAATATTAGAAAATCTTCCTCATAAATCTGCTCGTTTAATATTGAAATGTCTTAGATCTGCAAAGGCTAATGCAGAACATAATTATGGTTTAAGAGCTGATAGACTCTATATATCTAAAGCCTTTGTAAATGAGGGTCCTAGGTGGAAAAGATTAAATCCTAGGGCAAGAGGAAGAGCTGATATTATACAAATTAGAAATAGCCATATAGTCATTTATGTAAAGGAGAAGGAGGAAGAATAAAATGGGCCAGAAAACACATCCTTATGGATTTAGGTTGGGTATAACTAAGGATTGGAAAAGTCACTGGTATGCTGAAAGGTCTGATTATTCCTCCCTACTACATGAGGACTGGGCTATAAGGAATTACATTAAGAAAAACTACTACCAAGCTGGAATTTCATTGATAGAAATTGAAAGAAAAGCAGCTAATAGAGTGGATATTACTATACATACTGCAAGACCTGGAATGTTGATCGGACGTGGAGGAAGCGAGATAGAAAATATAAGAAAGAATTTGGTTAAATTAACAAACAAGAGTGTATTTGTTAATGTTCAAGAGGTCAAGAATCCAGAGTTAGATGCTCAACTTGTTGCGGAAAATATCGCTACTCAAATTGAAAAGAGAATTAATTATAAGAGGGCTATGAAACAGGCAATAAATAGGGCATTAAGAGCTGGAGCCAAAGGCGTAAAGGTTATGTGCAGCGGTAGATTGAATGGTGCTGAAATTGCACGCTCTGAATGGTTTAGGGAAGGGAGAATACCTTTACAAACCTTGACTGCGGATATTGATTATGGTTTTGCAGAAGCCTTTACTATATCGGGTGTAATAGGGGTTAAAGTTTGGATATATAAAGGCGATGTTCCAGAGTTACATAAAGAACCTATTCAAGAGCTTCCTGAAAAGGCTGTACCAAAGAAGATAGAGGATGAAGATCTTTACGAGAAAGATGAGGTGAACTACGATGTTGATGCCTAAAAGAGTAAAATATAGAAAGCAACATCGTGGGAGAATGAAAGGAAAAGCCTCACGGGGAAATCGTGTGGTTTTTGGGGATTATGGTATTCAAGCTTTGGCTCCTGCTTGGATTACCAGTGAACAAATAGAGGCTGTAAGAAGAACTTTAACAAGACATGCAGGGAAAAATGGTAGAGTTTGGATTAGGATTTTTCCTGATAAATCGGTAACTGCAAGACCAGCTGAAAGTAGAATGGGCGGAGGAAAAGGAGATGTAAAAGGATGGGTAGCAGTGGTAAAACCAGGAACCATACTATTTGAGATTGGAGGAGTATCTAAAGAGGTTGCTATGGAAGCCATTAGAATTGCTGGTAGTAAACTTCCTATTAAAACTAGGCTTGTAACAAGAGAAATAGGTGGTGAGTGATATGGCAAGAAGAACTTCTGAGCTAAGAGAAAAAACTGATTCAGAACTTCTGGAAGAACTTAAAAATTTAAGAGCGGAGCTTTTTAATTTGAGGCTTCAGCAGACAACAGGAGGACTTACTAATCCCCATAGAATAAAAGCAGTTAGAAAGGATATTGCTCGTATCCTTACTATTCTTCGTGAGAGAGAGTTAAAAAAATCTTAAATTTAAGGAGAGATGTTCATGAGAAGTAATAGGAAAGAGATGATAGGAAAAGTAGTAAGTGCAAAAATGCAAAAAACTATTGTGGTTTTGGTAGAGCAAACCTATACTCATCCTTTATATAAAAAGACTGTAACGAGAAGAAAAAAATATAAGGCTCATGATGAACATCAAGAAGCTAGAGAAGGAGATATTGTTCTTATCAGAGAGACAAGACCTCTCTCTAAGGAGAAGAGGTGGAGATTAGTCAGAATCATAAAGAGGGGAGAAATAGCTCCAACTATTTCTGAAGAAGAAAACTTGGAAAATAATGAAACTACAGTTGGGGTAGGTGATATAAATGATAATGCCTCAAACTAGGTTAGTTGTTGCAGATAATACTGGTGCAAAAGAAATAATGTGTTTTAGAATACTTGGGAAAAAGAAAGTTGCCCAAGTAGGGGATATTATTGTTGCTAGTGTTAAGGAAGCAGTTCCACGTTCTAACATAAAAAAAGGTGATGTGGTTTATGCTGTGGTTATAAGAACGAAGAGAACTATTAAGAGGAAGGATGGTTCTTGTGTGAGATTTGATGATAATGCTGCAGTGATTATAGATAAAGAAGGAAATCCAAGAGGGACAAGAGTCTTTGGTCCTGTTGCAAGGGAGCTCAGAGACAAGAACTTTATGAAGATTATTTCTTTAGCAACAGAAGTTATATAGAGGTGAAGTAATATGGATATCAAAAAGGGAGATCTAGTATTAGTTATTTCTGGTAAAGATAAAGGGAAAAGAGGAAGGGTTATTTCTGTTCTTCCTTCAGAAGAGAAGGTTGTAGTAGAAGGAGTGAACATTGTTAAAAAACATACAAGACCTACAGCAAAAATGAGACAAGGTGGAATTATAGAAAAACCAGCTCCTCTATATAGATGTAAAGTAATGTTAATATGTCCACATTGTAATCAACCTACAAGAGTTAAACACACTTTTCTTGAAGATGGAAGAAAAGTAAGGGTCTGTTCTAAATGTAAGGAAATCATTGATCGGGTCTAATTGAAGGAGGAAGATTAGTATGGAGGTTTTAAGAGAGAAATATATTAAAGAAGTAGTCCCTGCAATGATGAGGAAGTTTGGATATAAAAATCCAATGGCTGTACCTAAGATAGAGAAAATTGTAGTTAATATTGGCGTGAGCGAGGCTGTCCAAAATCCTGGAGCAATAGAGGCTGCGGCAAGAGATTTAGCAATAATTACAGGGCAGAAACCTATTGTAAGAAAAGCACGTAAATCTATCGCTAATTTCCATTTAAGAAAGGGAATGCCTATTGGATTAAAAGTTACTTTAAGAGGAGAAAGAATGTACGCCTTTTTATATAAGTTAATAAATCTTGCTCTTCCCAGGGTAAGGGATTTCTCTGGAGTTTCTCCTAATTCCTTTGATGGGAGAGGAAACTATTCTTTAGGTTTAAAAGAACAGTTGGTTTTTCCAGAGATTGAATATGATAAGATTGATAGGATTAGAGGTATGGATATTACTATAGTTACTACTGCTAAAACTGACGAAGAAGCTAAGGAGCTTTTAGCTCTTTTAGGAATGCCCTTTAAAAAATAAAATAATGAAAAGCGAGGGAGGTTATTGTGGCAAAGAAATCTCAAATAGTAAAGTGGCTCAAGCCTAAGAAATATAAAGTAAGAGAGTATAATAGATGTAGAATTTGTGGAAGACCAAGAGGTTATATTAGAAAATTTGGGTTGTGCCGTTTATGTTTTAGGGAGTTGGCTCTAAAAGGTGAAATACCAGGTGTAAGGAAAGCAAGTTGGTAAGGAGGGTTGCTATGACTGTAACAGATCCTATTGCTGATATGCTGGTTAGAATAAAGAATGCTAATATGCGAAGGCATCCTACTGTAGATGTTCCTTACTCTAAAATGAAGGAAAAGATCATAGAAATTCTTTTAAGAGAAGGGTATATTGCTAAATATGAGGTTATTGGAGAAATACCTCAAAAATACATAAGAGTTTATCTAAAATATAAAGGTAAAACTCCTGTAATTCAAGATGTTAAAAGAGTAAGTAAACCGGGAAGAAGATATTATGTGAATAAAGAAGAAATTCCAAGGGTGTTAGGTGGACTTGGAATTGCTATTTTATCTACCTCTAAAGGTATAATGACGGATAAAGAGGCAAGGCTTTTAGGTATTGGCGGAGAACTTATTTGTATGGTATGGTAGAAGGAGGAATAAATTATGTCTAGGATAGGAAGAAAGCCAGTTCCGATACCACAAAATGTACAAGTTGAAATAAAAGACGGAAATTGTGTGTCAGTAAAGGGACCCTTAGGACAGATTGAAAAAACTTTTAGTCCTTTACTGACTATTAAAAAAGTTGATAACCAAATAGTTGTAGAAAGGCCTAACGATGAGAAATTTGTGAAAGCTTTGCATGGTCTAACAAGAGCATTAATTAATAACATGGTATTAGGTGTGACTCAAGGATTTGAAAAAAGATTGGAATTACAAGGAACAGGGTATAGGGCAAGAGTTCAAGGTAATAAACTTGTTTTGGAAGTAGGTTTTTCTCATCCTGTAGAGTTAGAAATTCCTACAGGGTTAACAGTGTCGGTTCAAGATAATACTAAAATTAGTGTTAAGGGAATTGACAAGGAACTTGTAGGACAGTTTGCGGCTATTGTTAGGAGTGTAAGGCCTGCAGAACCTTATAAAGGCAAAGGAATAAGATATGAAGGCGAGAAGATAAGGCAAAAAGCTGGTAAAGCAGGTAAAAAATAGGAGGTTTGACAGGGTATGATTATAAAAAGATCTAGGAAAGAGCTTAGAAGAATAAGACATTTAAGAATCAGAAAAAAAATAACAGGTACTCCAGAAAGGCCCAGGTTAGCAGTTTATAAAAGTTTAAGATATATATATGCTCAGATTATTGATGATACAAAAGGGCATACTTTAGTTGCAGCTTCGTCTTTAGAAAAGGAATTGAGGAGTCAGTTGAAATCTACTAAAAATATAGAAGCAGCAAAATTGGTAGGTGAGGTTATAGCTAAGAGAGCTTTAGAAAAAGGCATTAAAAGGGTTGTATTTGATAGAGGTGGATTTTTATATCATGGGAAGGTAAAAGCTCTTGCCGATAGTGCAAGGGCTGCAGGACTTGAATTCTAAAAAAGGAGGGAAAACCTTGAAAGAGTTAGAACCGGTATTAAAAGAAAGGGTTATTGAGATAAGAAGGGTAGCAAAAGTAGTTGCTGGAGGTAAGAACTTAAGATTTAGGGCTCTAGTAGTGGTAGGAGACGAACAAGGAACAGTTGGGGTTGGAATAGCAAAAGCTGCGGAGGTTCCTGATGCTATTAGAAAAGCTATAAGAAAAGCAAAAAAGAATGCTGTTAAGGTTTCTATAAGTAAGGGTACTATTCCTCATGAGGTTGTAGGCAAATTAGGTGCTTCTAAAATACTACTTAAGCCTGCAGCTCCTGGTACAGGTGTGATAGCAGGAGGAGCAGCAAGGGCTGTATTAGAACTTGCTGGAATCAAAAATGTTTTAGCAAAGGCTCTCGGTTCTACTACTGCTGTAAATCTTGCTCAGGCAACTTTTGAGGCTCTTAAAAAGTTGAGATCTCTCCCTGAAGTAGCTGAGATGAGAGATAAGAGAATTAATGAAATAATCGGCTTAAAGACTGAGAGTAAGGGAAATGAGGAGGGAGAAAATTGAAACTGTTTGAATTAAAACCTAAATTAGGTTCCAGAAAGAAGCCTAAGAGAGTTGGCTGTGGTTATGCAGCCTCTGGAAAGTATGCTGGAAGAGGAATGAGTGGACAAAATGCGAGAACAGGAGATGGTGTAAGACCTGGTTTTGAGGGTGGCCAAACTCCTCTTACAAGACGTCTTCCAAAGATGGAAGGTATCCCAAGAGCTCCCAGAAGAAAATATACTATAGTGAATTTGTCTACTTTAGAGAAAAAATTTGAGGCAAATGAAGTAGTTGATCCTAATATTCTTTTAGAAAGAAAAATTATAAAAGAAATAGGATTTGGGGTAAAAATTCTTGGAGATGGTGAATTGACAAAACCTCTTGTTGTAAAAGCACATGCTTTTTCTGAAAAAGCCCGTGAGAAGATTGAAAGTGTGGGCGGAAAAGCTGAGGTGATTGAATAGTGTTTGATACTTTGGTTAGAGCTTTTAGAATACCTGATTTAAGAAAAAAAATATTATTTACTCTTTTTATTTTTGCCGTTTATCGATTGGGAGCTCATATTCCGGTTCCAGGAGTAGATAGAGTAGCATTGGCTAACCTCTTTAGGAGCCAAGGAGCTTTGGGCTTTTTGGATCTATTTACAGGGGGAGCCCTTTCTCGTTTTTCAATTTTTTCCATGGGAATTATTCCATTTATTAATGCTTCCATTATGATGGAGCTTTTAACTGCGGTGTTTCCCTCCTTAGCTGAATTAAAAAAGGAAGAAGATGGGAGAAAGAAATTAACAAGATATGCAAGAAATTTATCAGTTCTTCTTGCTGCTATAGAAGCTTTTGGCTTAACTATATTTATGCATAATTTCAAAGTAATCCCTAGCTTGAGCCCACTTTACGTCATAAGTAGCGTAATAACTCTTACTGCTGGAAGTACTTTTATTATGTGGCTTGGAGAGCAAATATCCCAATATGGTATAGGAAATGGAGTTTCACTTTTAATATTGACATCCATAGTTGCCCGTTTTCCTACAGATCTTGCTAGGACCTTTGCGCTGCTCAGTAGGGGTGAAATTGGAATACTTAACGTAATAGCATTCTTTGCTTTATTAATCCTTATAATAATTGGAGTTGTCTGGGAGGAAAGCGCAGAGAGGAGAATTCCAGTTCAGTATTCTCGTAGAATAGTAGGGAGAAGAGTTTATGGAGGGCAGAGCACTTATCTTCCTTTAAAGCTGAATCAAGCTGGAGTTATACCAATAATCTTTGCAATAACCATCTTAATGGTACCTCAAACTTTTATCCCTGTAGCTAAGGTTAGTTGGCTGAAAGCAATTCTTGGTATCTTTTCTCCTAATTCTGTTTTATATCCCATAATATATTTTCTGTTAGTTTTGGGGTTTACTTATTTTTATTCCTCTATAGTTTTTGACCCTGCAGATCTTGCAGAGAATTTTAAAAAGTATGGAGGATTTATTCCTGGAGTTAGGCCCGGAAAGCCTACTGAAGAATATCTTGCAAAGACTTTAAATCGTTTAAACTTTTTTGGTGGTGTCTTTCTTGGTATTATTGCATTGCTTCCTACTTTTATTGAAAGGCTAACTGGAGTAACGGAGTTTCAGCTTGGTGGAACAAGTATATTGATTATGGTCGGAGTAATCCTTGAGACTATAAAAACCTTAGAAGCTCAAATGATAATGAAAAGTTATGAGGGGTTTTTAAGATGATGAAAGCAATAATTTTCTTAGGACCTCCAGGTGCGGGTAAAGGTACTCATGCTAAAGAAGTAAGTCAGATTTTGAACATTCCTCATATCTCTACAGGTGATATTTTTAGAGAACATGTTAAAAATCAAACTGATTTGGGAATTAAAGTAAAAAGCTATTTAGATGCTGGAAAGTTAGTTCCTGATGAGGTGGTTTGGGAAGTAGTAAAAGATAGAATAGATAAAGAGGATTGTAAAAATGGTTTTATTTTAGATGGATTTCCAAGAACGATTCTGCAGGCAGAGATGTTAGAAAAGTATTTAAAGGAGAAAAATGCAGACATAAAAGTAATTTATCTTGATGCTCCTGATGAGTTAGTAATTAGAAGGCTTTCTGCAAGAAGAGTCTGTAAAAATTGTGGAGCAATATACAATTTAATATCCATGCCTCCTAAGAAAGATGGTATTTGTGATATATGTGGGGGAGAATTATATCAACGAAGCGATGATAAACCCGAAGTTATAAAACAAAGATTAGAAACTTATTATAAAGAAACGCAACCCTTAATTGATTATTACAAGAATAAGGATATTATGTATACTATTAATGCCGAAAAAGAGAGAGAAGAAGTACTAAAAGAAATTCTAAAGGTGATTAACGAATGAATATTTTGCTTAAGAATAAGGAAGATATTGAAATAATGAAAGCAGGAGGAAAGATATTAGCAAAAATATTAAAAGATATGGAAAAGGAATTAAAAGAAGGAATGACTACATATGACTTAGCAAGGATTGCAGAAAAACTGATGAAGAATTATGATGTTAAACCTGCCTTTAAAGGATATAGAGGTTATCCTGAAGTTATTTGTGTTTCTATAAATGAAGAGGTAGTTCATGGCATACCAAGTAAAAATAAATATATAAAATCGGGAGACATTGTTAGCATAGACATAGGTATAGAATATGAGGGGTTTTTTTTAGACGCAGCTAAGACTTATCCTATAGGCGAAGTATCTCCTTTAGGATTGAGATTGATTCAAGTTACGGAAGAAGCACTATGGAGAGGTATTACAAAGGCACAAGTAGGTAATAGGCTTTCTGATATTTCCTGGGCAATTCAGGAGTATGTAGAGAAGAACGGGTTTAATGTGATTAGAGATTTTGTTGGACATGGTATAGGTAGAAGTTTACATGAGCCTCCTAATGTATTAAACTATGGTCCTCCTGGAATGGGGCCTATATTAAAAGAGGGACTTGTTATTGCTATTGAGCCTATGGTAGTGACAGGAAGTTATGAGGTAAAAATCCTTGAAAACGGATGGACTGCAGTTACTAAAGATGGTGGATTGGCAGCTCATTTTGAGCATACTGTAGCAATAACTCCAAGTGGACCTCTTGTATTAACAATGGAGTAGAAGATTGGAGGGCCATATGGATAAAAAGGATAGAGAGGTAATTGAGGTGACTGGTACGGTAAAAGAGGCCTTGCCAAATGCAACTTTTAAAGTACAATTAGATAATGGTTTAGAGATTTTGGCTTATATATCTGGTAAGATGAGAATGAATTTTATAAGGGTAATGCCTGGTGATAGAGTAAAAGTAGAATTATCCATATATGACCTTTCTAAGGGCAGAATCATATACAGATATACTAATAAGGAGGGTAATAAGGATGAAGGTTAGATCCTCAGTAAAAAAGATATGTGAAAAATGTAAAATAGTAAGAAGAGGCGGTAGAGTCTTTGTAATATGTGAGAATCCAAGACATAAGCAGAAACAAGGATAGGAGGTGTTTAGTAAATGGCACGTATTGCAGGAGTAGACTTACCAAGTAATAAAAAAGTGGAGATTGCTTTAACATACATATACGGTATTGGACGTACCACAAGTAAGAAGATTCTTCAAGCTACTGGGGTGGATCCAAACAAGAGAGTTAAGGATCTTACTGAAGAAGAAATAAGTAAATTGAGGGAAGAAATTGAGAATAACTATAAAGTGGAAGGGGATCTAAGGCAAGAAGTGGCAGCAAATATTAGAAGGCTTATTGAAATAGGTTGTTATAGAGGTATAAGGCATAAGAGAGGACTTCCAGTTAGGGGACAGAGAACTCGTTGTAATGCCCGTACTAGGAAGGGCCCAAGGAAGACTGTGGGGGCTAAGAGAAAGGAAAAATAAAAATTAAGGTTTAGGAGGGAAATAGGATAAATGGCTAAAAAGAAGAGAACAAGAGGTCCTAAGAAGGAAAAAAGAATAGTTCCTGTTGGAGTTGCACATATCAATTCTACTTTCAATAATACTATAGTAACCATTACTGATCCTGAGGGAAATGTGTTAACATGGGGAAGTGGTGGGACAGCAGGTTTTAAAGGTACAAAGAAGGGTACTCCTTTTGCTGCTCAACTTGCTGCGGAAATGGCAGCGAAAAAAGCTATTTCAGAGTATGGAATGAAGAAAGTTGATGTTTTAGTAAAAGGGCCGGGACCTGGAAGAGAAACAGCTATTAGAGCTTTACAAGCTGCTGGATTGGAGATTTCTCTTATTAAAGATGTTACACCTATTCCTCATAATGGGTGTCGCCCACCACGTAGAAGAAGAGTGTAGTTTGAAAAGGAGGAGAGACGATGGCAAGATATACAGGACCAGATTGTCGTTTATGTAGAAGAGAAGGTATGAAGTTATTTTTAAAAGGGACAAAATGTTTTTCCGAAAAGTGTCCCTTTGAAAGAAGACCATTTCCACCTGGTCAACATGGTAGAGCTCAAAGAAAATTAACTGAGTACGGATTAAGGTTAAGAGAAAAACAAAGAGCAAAAAGAATATACGGAGTATTAGAAAGACAATTTAGGCGATACTTTGAGATAGCCTCTAAGGGTAGAGGTGTTACGGGAGAAAGGTTATTGCAACTTTTGGAAACAAGACTTGATAATGTAGTGTACAGGCTGGGTTGGGCTTTATCTCGAGCTCAAGCAAGGCAGATTGTGTCTCATGGTAAAATTGCTGTGAATGGTAAAAGAGTTAACATACCCTCTTATAATTTAAAGCCAGGAGATGTGGTAGAGCTCCTTGATAAAGATTTAATTCCTGTACAAGAAGCCATATCAGTTTTTGGAAATAAGAGTGTTCCAGCCTGGTTAGAATTGGATAGGGAAAACCTTAGAGGAAAAGTTTTGAGATTACCAAAGAGAGAAGAAATAGATACTCCTGTCCAAGAACAGCTTATTGTAGAGTTCTACTCCAGATAATTTTTGGTGGCCTTTGGGCAGGGTAAGGAGGTAGATAATTTGTTAGAGGAAAATGTAAGGGTTATTATTGAAAAGAGATCAGATGAATATGGGCGTTTTGTAATAGAGCCCTTAGAGAGAGGATATGGGTGGACCATAGGAAACTCTCTAAGGAGAATACTACTTTCTTCTATTGAAGGAGCAGCTGTGGTTTCGGTTAAGATTGAGGGAGTAAGACATGAGCTTGAGGTATTACCAGGCTTAAAAGAAGAGATTTTAGAAATTTTAATGAATCTAAAAAAGCTTGTAGTTAAAATAGAAGATAACAATTCTCATATTTTGGAACTTGATGTGAGAGGGCCTAAAGTAGTAACAGCAGGTGACTTTATAGTTCCAGCAAATGTTAAAATACTTAATCCAGATCTTGTAATTGCAACTTTGGTGGATGATATTCCATTTCATATGGAAGTAGAGGTAAGAAAAGGTAAAGGATATGTCAGTGCAGAGGAGAATAAAGATCAAAGTTATCCCATTGGAGTATTAGTATTAGATTCCATATTTTCTCCTGTAAAAAAGGTAAGTTATACTGTAGAGAAAACAAGGGTTGGTCGAAGAACAGACTTGGATAGATTAATAATAGAGATATGGACTAATAAGTCTGTAACCCCTGAAGAGGCTTTTAGAGAAGCTTCAAGAATATTAATGGAGTATTTTAAACTTTTAAGTGAAAGGGAGTTTCAACTTCCTCATGAGGAAGTAGGACAAGAGATTACATCCTTAGAAGAGGAAAAGAAAGGATTAACCCTTGAAGATTTGGGACTTTCTACAAGAGCTTATAATTCTTTGAGGCATGCAGGTATACACACTATTGAGGATCTTTTATCAAAAAGTAGAGAGGATTTAATGAAAATCAAAAATTTTGGGCAAAAATCCCTTCAGGAATTGGAAGAGAAATTAAGAGAAAAGGGACTGAGTTTGAGAGATGGTGGAAATCCTGATACGGAGAAAGGAGAGGGCTTAGAATGAGACACCGTAAAGCATATAGAAAATTAAGTAAACCAACTCCCCAAAGAAAAGCTTTATTTAAAGCTCTTTTGATATCATTATTTAAACATGGAAAGATAGTGACCACTTTACCGAGAGCAAAAGAAGTCACGAGAATTGCAGAAAAGCTTCTTACTATTGCTAAAGAAGATTCTGTTCATCATAGAAGATTAGTATATGCATGGCTTCAAGATAGGGAGTTAGTTAGGAAAGTTTTTGTAGAGATTGCTCCTAAATATAAGGATAGAAATGGTGGTTATATCAGAATATTAAAACTGGGTATGAGAAGAGGAGACGCAGCAGAGCAGGCAGTTATTGAATTCGTATAATGATAAAAGTTGAAAATTTATCTTATATTTATCAACCCGGCACCTCACAGGAGAAGGTAGCTCTTAAGAATATTAATTTAGAGATACCTTCTCCTTCTTTTTTTTGTATTGTAGGAGCTAATGGTTCAGGCAAGTCTACCTTCGCAAGGCTTCTTAATGGACTTTATACTCCAACTTCTGGTGATGTAATAGTAGATGGAATGAATACAAAGGATGAGAAAAGAATATGGGAAATAAGAAAAAACGTAGGTTTAGTTTTTCAAAATCCAGATAATCAGATAATAGGAATGACTGTGGAAGAAGATATAGCTTTTGGTTGTGAGAATTTAGGACTTCCCCCAGAAGAGATTGAAGAAAGGATTAATTTTGCTTTAAAAGCGGTAGGAATGGAAGAATATAGAAAGTATCCACCTTACTTACTTTCGGGAGGACAAAAACAACGGGTTGCTATAGCAGGAATTTTAGCTATGATGCCTAAGTACATTGTTCTTGACGAACCCACTACGATGCTTGATCCTAAGGGTAGAAAAGAGATAATAAATATAATAAGAAGGCTTTACGAAGAGGAAAAGAAAACCATAATTTTGATAACCCATCATATGGAGGAGGTAATTTGGGCAGAAAAGATTGTGGTCTTTTTTAATGGGGAGATTGTAGATTTAGGAACTCCAAGGGAGATATTTTCTAAAGATGAAAAATTAAATGAATGGGGATTGAATTTGCCTATAACTACAAGAATATCAAAGTGTCTTTTAGAGAGAGGCTTTAATATACCACATCCTATCTTAACTCCCGAGGAATTATCTCTATGGCTTTAATTAGTTTGAAGAGTGTATCTTACACATACTTAAAGGATACTCCTTTAGAGAAAGAAGCTCTTCTTAATGTTTCTTTAAATGTTGAACATGGAGAAAGAATAGGAATTCTTGGGAAGACGGGTTCGGGAAAGTCTACTTTAATTCAACTTATAGGAGGTCTTATTTATCCAACATCGGGAGAAGTGTATGTAAAAGATAAGGAGATCAGAAAATGGAATTCAAAAGAGCTATGTAAAATCGTGGGAGTAGTATTTCAATATCCCGAATATCAATTTTTTGCTGAAACAGTCTTTGAAGAAGTAGCTTTTGGACCTAAAAATATTGGTATTTCTGAAGAAAAAATTGAGGATTGTGTGAAGTCTGCTCTTATCTCAGTAGGTTTATCTTATGAAGAAATCAAAGATAGATCTCCCTTTCATCTCTCTGGGGGAGAGAAAAGAAGGTTAGCTATTGCAAGTATATTGGCCATGGATCCTGAAGTTCTCATTTTGGATGAGCCTACAGCAAATCTCGATCCAAGAGGTAAATTGCAGATAATGAACTATATAGATAGATGGGTGGATAAAAAACAAAAGACTCTTATCATAGTATCTCACGATCTTGATGAGGTTATGAGATTGGTGAGAAGAGTTATAGTTTTGAAAGCAGGAGAAATAATTTTTGATGGTCCCTCTGAAAGATTATTTATGAGCTATGATAAATTAGAAGAGGCGGAATTGGACTTGCCTGAGATAGTTAGGCTTGTAAAAATACTCCAAGAAAAAGGATATCCTATAGAAGGCGCTTTTACTGTTCAGGAGATTGTAGAGAGAATACTTGCTTATAAGGGATATAAGAGTTTATGGAAGTGTTAAAAACTTTTCCTATTGGGCAATATATACCTGCAAATTCCATACTTCATGGTTTGGATGCTAAGGCTAAAATTATAGCATCTTTTTGGCTTATCGTATTTATATTTCTAATAAGATTAAACCTCTCTTATTTGTTTTTCTTTCTTCTTATTATGTTAGGGATCTTTCTTTCTTCTCTACCTTTAAAGTATTTTCTTAGGTCTCTGAAACCTGTTTATTTTCTTGTTTTATTTACTTTTATTATTCATTTCTTTTTTGGGGAAGAAGGAGGAAGGGTTTTTTGGAGATTTGGAATTATACACATTACGGAATTAGGAATTAAAATGGCTATTTTTATGTCTTTGAGGCTCATATTTATAGTTATGATAACTTCTCTGCTTACTTTAACCACATCAGTGTTGGAACTGGCTCAAGCTTTAGAAGATCTTCTGAAGCCTCTAAAGTATTTCAAATTTCCTGTGCATGAGTTTTCTATGATGATGACTATAGCTATTAGATTTGTACCAACCCTTTTAGATGAGACAGATAAAATAATAAAAGCCCAAAAAGCAAGAGGAGCAGAATTTGGTAAAGGTAATATTGTAAATCAGGCTAAGAGTTTACTTCCCGTAATAATTCCTCTCTTTGTAAATGCTTTTAGAAGAGCAAATGAGCTTGCTGAAGCTATGGAATCAAGGTGTTATAGAGGGGGAGAGGGAAGAACAAGGTATAGAAGGACTTATTGGACGCTGAAGGAGACTTCTTTTATATTTTTCATAGGAATCTATTCTGCTCTTTTACTTATATTTTTTTGATAATGACTAACTGGAAGCTTGAGATCTCATACATTGGTAAAGATTTTTATGGATTTCAAAAACAACCTGGAAAGCGAACTATACAAGGGGAGTTAGAAAAAGTATTGAGTTTCTTATTTGATGAAGAAATAAGGGTAATAGGTGCAGGAAGAACCGATACGGGAGTTCACGCTTTGGGTCAGGTGGTTAATTTTAAGAGCAGGGGACATAAAGGTTTTTCCTGTGATAAGCTTCATAAAGTTTTAAATAGATTACTGCCTGAGGATATAAAGATAAAAAAGGTTGAAATTGTAGATGATAGTTTTCATGCTAGATATTCTGCAAAAAGAAGATGGTACATTTATGTGGTTTACAATAATGATGAAAGGGATTTGTTTTTAAAAGACTACTCCTGGTGGATAAGTAGAGAAATTAATAGAGAATTATTGATTTTTTCTGCAAATCTATTTAAAGGAGTTCACGATTTTAAAAATTTTTGTGTAACAGAGGATGAAGATCAAACGGTTATTGAAGTCTATGAATCTTTTTGGTATTTTAAGAAAGATCTGTTAATATATTTTATATCAGCCCCATTTTTTTTGAGAAAAATGGTAAGATTTATAGTAGGTAGCATGGTAGAAATAGCTTTAGGAAGAAAAAGTTTAATTGAGTTAGAAGATTATTTAAAGGAAGAAAGAAAAGAAAGGTTTTCAGTTCCTGCCCCTCCTTGGGGACTTTATCTTTTTAGAGTAGATTATTGACATTGTAAATAAAATTATATTAAAATGCTACGGGAAAGGAGGAAAAAGAAAAATGAAAACTTTTATGGCAAAAAAAGAAGAGATAAAAAGAGAGTGGTATGTAGTAGATGCAAAGGGAAAGGTGCTTGGTAGATTGGCTTCTGAAATAGCAAAAATATTAAGAGGAAAGCATAAACCAATTTATACGCCCCATGTAGATACAGGCGATTTTGTGATTGTTGTAAATGCGAAAGATGTGGTGTTGACTGGAAAGAAAGAGGATCAAAAAATATATTTCTTCCATTCAGGATATCCAGGTGGACATAGACTTATTACTGCAAGAGATATGAGAGCTAAAAGCCCTGAAAAGATGATTTACCTTGCTGTTAAAGGGATGCTTCCGAAGGGTCCCCTTGGTAGAAAAATGTTAAAAAAATTGAAGATCTATGCTGGACCTGAACATCCTCATCAAGCTCAGAAACCAAAAGAATTGAACATATAGTGGGAGGGATAAATGTTGGAATTTACTTCTCAAGATGTAAAAGTGATACATGAAGTTGGTGGAAGAAAGACTTCAAGGGTAAAAGTATGGTTGCGTTTTCCTGGAGAGGGTAAGATTATTGTTAATGATAAGCCTTTAGAGGAATATTTTGGAGGAAGAATATTTTTCCATAAAATAGCGAAGAAACCTCTAGAACTGACAGGGATGTTAAATCAGGTAGATGTGATAGCTCAAGCAATTGGTGGAGGAGTGAGTGCTCAAGCACAGGCTCTTGCTCATGGGATTTCAAAAGCTCTTGTAGCATTAAAGGAAGATTGGAAGACTCTTCTTAAGAAAGAGGGTTTGTTGAAGAGAGATCCAAGAGAAAAAGAAAGAAAGAAATATGGTTTGAAGAGAGCAAGAAGAGCACCACAATATTCAAAGCGATAATGGATTTTTATGGATTTAAGAGAATATATTGTGGGGCTTGCTCGTAAAGCCATAGAAACTTATTTAAAGGAGGGGAGAGTAATAACTCCACCTCCTGATATACCTGATTATCTAAAGAGAAAAGCAGGAACTTTTGTATCTTTGCACAGGAAATCAACAGGTGAGTTAAGAGGATGTATAGGTACTATAATACCTACTACTTCTAATATTGCTGAAGAAATTATAAGAAATGCTATAAGTGCAGCTACTGAAGATCCCAGATTTCCACCCCTTGATTTAGATGAACTTGACGATATAGAAATTTCAGTTGACGTTCTTTCACCTTTAGAAGAAATAAAAGATATTAAAGATCTTGATCCCAAAAAATATGGTGTAGTAGTAGAGAAGGGATGGAGAAGAGGAGTTCTTCTTCCTGATCTAGAAGGAGTGGACACTATAGAGGAGCAACTTTCTATTGCTTTGGCAAAAGCAGGAATTTCTCCTTCTGAAAATTTTAAAGTTTATAGATTTTCGGTGGATAGATTTAAGGAATGATTAATGAGAGAGGCTTTATATTATCAAAAATTAGAGAATCAGATAGTTCAATGTTTATTATGTCCTCATCATTGTATTATTCCCTTAGGAAAAAGGGGAATTTGTGGTGTAAGAGAAAATATTGAAGGAACTTTGTATTCTTTAGTTTATGGTAAGGCAAGCTCTATTGCCTTAGACCCTATTGAAAAAAAACCCCTTTATCATTTTTATCCAGGATCTGCTATTCTTTCCATAGGTACTGTAGGTTGTAATTTTAAGTGTCCTTTTTGTCAAAATTGGACCATATCTCAAGTTGGACCTGAAGATATTTTTCTTGAAGACGTTGATAAAGAATTGCTTTTGAAACTAGCCAAAAAAAATGGTTCTATTGGTATCTCATACACTTATAATGAGCCCTTTATTTGGTATGAATTTGTTTTAGAGGTAGCAAAGCATTTTAAGGAACATAATCTTAAGAATGTTTTTGTGACTAATGGTTTTATAGAAGTAGAACCTTTTTTGGAAATAGCTCCGTATATTGATGCTATGAATATTGACCTAAAATCAATAAGAGAGGAATTTTATAATAAGTTATGCAAGGGAAGCCTCAAAGGCGTAAAAAGAATAATAGAGTTTGCATATGAGAAGGGAATACATATAGAACTAACCAATTTAATTATCCCTGGTTATAATGACAATAAAGAAGAAATTGTAGCTTTAATTGATTATGTAGCAAGTATAAGCCCTAATATCCCTCTACATTTTACAAGATATTTTCCTGCATATAAATTCACAGTTCCTCCAACTCCCATAGAGATATTAAAATTTGCTTACAGTGAGGCAAGAAAAAGGTTACATTATGTTTACTTAGGAAATATATGGGATACAGAAGGAAGCACTACTTTTTGTCCTAACTGTGGTAATGAGCTTATTGTAAGAGAAGGATATTTTATTAGAAAAAATCTTTTAAAGAATTCTAATAAGTGTCCCTATTGTGGTACTTCTATCCCAGTACATACAGGGGGAGTTTAAATGAGAGAGGTATTAAGAAACAAAAAATTGAGAAACTATCTTATCCTCTTTTTGACATTATTAATATTTTTAGTTTATAGTTACTATGATTGGTTAAAAGATTCTCCATGGAGAGAAAAATGGAAGAATTTAGAGAAATATGTAGGAAAAGAAGTTACTTTGAAAGGAGAGGCTGTAAACCCTTATGGAATATGGGGTAGTATATATTCTGCTTATTCTTTAACTTTTGAAAACTTTCAAATTACTGTGCTGAGTACTACAGGAATTCCAGCAGAAGGAGAAAATTTGATTGTTACAGGAGAAATTAAGAAAAATTTCGAAGTGGTTGGTTTTTGGCAAGGAAAGGAAGTAAGAGAAAGTTATCCTATGGTGTTAATTGAGAAAGAAAGGAGAGAAATAAGGTGAGAAGATTTTTTGGAACTGACGGAATAAGGGGAGTGGTAAATGAAGATCTTACTCCTGAACTTGCTTACAAGCTAAGTAGGGCAATAGTTGGATATTTTGGTAATGTTAAGGGAAAAAAAGTTATTATTGGGAGTGATACAAGAAATTCTAAAGACATGTTGAAATCTGCTCTTGTTGCTGGTTTTACTTCGGGTGGAATGAATGTGTTAGATGTTGGTGTTATTTCGACTCCTGCTTTGTCTTATTTGGTTAAAAATCAGGATGAGGTTTTATTAGGGGTTATGATTTCTGCTTCTCATAATCCGGTAGAGTATAATGGGATAAAAATATTTAAAAACGATGGATTTAAACTTGATGATGATGTTGAGGCAGAGATAGAAAATTACCTTTTAAAGGAGGATAACTATTATAGAGCTAATCCGCGGGAGATTGGAGTAATTTATGATTTTTCTCATATAAAAGAAAAGTATAAAAACTATCTTAGAGAGATAATTAATGGAAACTTTGAGGGATATAAAGTTATGTTAGATTGTGCTTTTGGTTCTCTTTCAGAAATAGCACCTGAAGTTTTTAGAGAGTTAGGAGCAGAAGTTGTGGCTTATAATACCAAATATAATGGGTTAAACATTAATGAGAATTGTGGAGCAGTTTATCCTGAAACTAGTAAGAAGCTTTTCTTAAACTCGGGGGCTCATATAGGTTTTACTTATGATGGGGATGGAGATAGGGTAATTGCTTTTTCCGAGAACGGAGAGATAATAGATGGTGATATAATGCTGGGTATTTTGGCAAAATATCTTAAAGAAAAAGGGCTTCTTAAGGGAGATAAAATTGTAGGAACAATTATGACTAACTTGGGACTTGAAGAGTATTTAAAGAATATAAATGTGGAACTTATTAGGACTAAAGTTGGGGACAGATATGTGCTGGATGAGATTTTAAAATATGGTTTAAATCTTGGAGGTGAAACCTCTGGTCATATAATTCTTTTTGATTATATGTCTACAGGAGATGGTTTGTTGACCTCTTTATTTCTGCTTAAGATATTAAAGGAAAAGGGAGTAAAGCTTTCTGAGTTAGCTAAAGATATAAAGATCTTTCCTCAAGTACATGAAAAAGTCTCTGTAAAAGGACTTAATATTACAGAAGATATGGAGAAAAGATTTATAGAAATAACCGAGGAGGTGATAAATGGAAAAAATATAAGATATATAGTGAGGAAATCGGGTACTGAGCCAGTTGTTAGGATAACTTTAGAAGGAGATGTCCCTAAGGAATACCTAAATGAGTTAGTTTTAGAAATTAAAAGTAGAATAATTGATCTTCTTTCAAATTTTTAAGCGCCAGGACTTACTCCTTTAGGGAGTAAGTTGACGAGGTGGAGGTTTATCGAGGTTTTCGGCGGGTGCCTCCAGGTAGTTGCTACCTACCTTAAGGAGACTCACAAAACTGGTGGGTGACCACCAGGACAAAAGGTCTCCAAGTAGCATTAGGGACTATCTCCTTCTCCAAAAGAGAAAAGGAGGAGGAGAAAATGTGTGGTATTTTTGGTTATATAGGAAATAAAAACTGTATTCCTTTTATTATTTCAGGATTAGAGAAATTAGAGTATAGAGGCTATGATTCAGCAGGGATGGCTTATATAAGGAATGATAGTGTTTTGGAAATTAAGAAAGTAGTAGGGAAAGTTCAAAATTTAAAAGAGATATTGGATTTCAGTGATTTTTCAAAAGTAGGTATAGGTCATACTAGATGGGCAACCCATGGAGGAATATCTGTGGAAAATGCTCATCCACATACTGATTGTAAGGGAAACATTGTGGTGGTTCACAACGGGATTATAGAGAACTATAAGGAGTTGAAGGAGCTACTAATAAATAAGGGACATGTTTTTAAAAGCCAAACCGATACAGAAGTAATTCCTCATCTTCTAGAGGAGATGGTGGATAAAGAAGAGATAGGTTTAGAAGAAGCTGTAAAAGAGCTTTTTAAAAAATTAGAAGGGGCTTTTGCTTTATTGATCATGGATAAAAGAAATCCCAATATTTTATATGCTCTAAGAAAGCAGAGTCCTCTTATAGTTGGATTTGGAATAGGGGAAAACTTTATTGCCTCAGATATTCCTGCTTTAGGTGATTATACCGATAGATTTTACTATCTAAAAGACAATCAGATGGCGAAAATTTCTGCTAATGAGATAAAAGTATATGATATGGGAGTAGGCAAATATATAGGCGTAGAGCCCATAAGAATACCTCAGGATAGAATAAGGGCAGAAAAGAACGGATATCCTCACTTTATGTTAAAAGAGATTTTTGAGCAACCGTTAGTAGTAAGAAGAATTCTTTCTACAGTAAATAAGAATAGAGATGAGCTTCAGATAGAAGATATAAAAAGTATAGATATTTCTTGGGAAAAGATTAAAAAAGTTTTTATTGTGGCTTGTGGAACTTCTTACCATGCTGGATATTATGCTAAATTTTTGTGGGAAGAAGAGTTGCCATATTTTATAGAAGTTGAACTTGCTTCTCAGATGCATCATCGAAATTTGAGAGTTCCTGATGAGACTTTGTTTATAACTATAAGTCAATCAGGGGAAACAGCAGATGTGATCTCTACACTAAGGAAAGTAAAAGAAAAAGGCTTTAAGGTATTGTCCTTAGTTAACAACCCTCAAAGTACAGTGGCTAGAGAAAGTGATTACTTTATTAACCTGAGGGCCGGAATAGAAATTGGAGTTGCTGCTACAAAAACTTTTATGGCTGAGCTTGTTTATCTGGGACTTCTTAAAGAATATGTTAAAAACAAACTTTATAAGGTAAAAATTGATTTAGATAAGTGGAATATGCTACCTACATATTTGGAAAATTACCTTTCTAATATAAAAGATCAAGTGTTTGAGACAGCAAAGAAGTATTATCAAAAGAAGAACTTCCTGTATCTCGCAAGAGGAAGAAATTTCCCTCTTGCCCTCGAAGGAGCATTAAAATTGAAAGAAATTTCTTATATTCACGCAGAAGGTATTCCAGCGGGTGAGATGAAACATGGACCGATAGCATTATTAGATCCTGAAACACCAGTTTTTGGTATAGCGTATAAGGATGATGCTTATTCGAAAATGATAAACAATCTTGAGGAAGCAAAAGCAAGAAGAGCACCTATAATTGCTATTGGAAATGAAAAGGATAAAAAATTGGAAAACCTTGTAGATGATTTAATTCCTGTTCCCAATATTGATCCTTTTTATTACCCTTATATGGGAGTAATGGTACTTCAACTTTTTGCTTACTATGTAGCTGATCTTCTTGGAAGGGAAATAGATCAACCAAGAAATTTAGCCAAATCAGTGACAGTGGAATAGAAAATATGGAAAATATTAGTCTTGAAGTTGGACTTGATATTATAGAGATAGAAAGAATTAAAAATGCTTGCGAGAAACATAGAAATTTTAAAGAGAGAATATATTCTCACGAAGAACTAAAACAATTGGGCAATAAAAAGGATATTTATGCCTCCTTAGCTGCACGTTTTGCAGCTAAGGAGGCTTTTATTAAGGCTCTTGGTGGAAAATATGAGGGGTGGCGTTGGAAGGACGTAGAGATACTTTATGGACTAAATGGAAAGCCGGAGATTAGACTTAAAAATAAAGCGTTAGAGATGGCTCTTCAGAAGGGTGTTAAAGAGATTAAGGTGAGTCTATCTCATACTCATAAATATGCTGTTGCTATTGTGATACTTGTGAGGTGAGAAGTATGAAAGATTCTCCTATAGAACTTTTAAGGGAAAAAGTAGCTGATTTAAGAAAATTAATTAGTAAAATCTTAGTTCCAACCCAATCTGAAAGTAAGAAATATGCTGAAGACTTTATTTTGAAGAGGCAAGAAATTCAGGAATTAGTAGAGGATATTAGAAGGTTAGGTATATCTATAGAAGCCGAACTTGTGGAACTTAGTGAAATTGACGGAGAAGTGAAAAAGAATTTGGACAGTATCTACAAGTTGTTAAAAAATTCTGATCTGAAATCTAAAGGCAATACCTATCCTAGGGATTATTGGTGGTGGCATATATGGGATATAGTTGAGAAAAAAAGAAAAAGGAAGATTAAAAGGATAACAATTTATTCTTTACTAACAGTTTTAATCCTTATAGGGGTAGTAATTTTGTCAAATTATTTTAAGCCTTCCTCTCAAGAGATTATAGAAACTATGGATAGCAGTTATAAGTATTTATCTGAAGGCAAAGTAGATATGGCTCAGAGAGTTCTTGAAGAGAAAATAGAAAAGTATAATAATAGTCCTGATTTATGGCTTTCCTTGGGTATTGTTCTTGAGCATAAAGATGTTAAAAAAGCAAAGGAAGCTTTTGATAAGTCATTGAAGTTATATAAGACTAAAAAAGATTTTCTAATAAACAGAGCTATTCAATACAAGAAATTAGGATTTTACGAAAAAGCTGAAAGAGATTTGGAAGAAGTCTTAAGTATGGATAAAGATAATTCTCAGGCTCTTTACATTTTAGCTACCATATTTGAGGAGAAAAAACAGATTGGAGAAGCTATAAAAATTTATAAAAGAATAGAAGAACTAGGTGATAAAGCAGATCCTCAAATACTGGTTATGAGTAAAATGAGGCTTATTACCCTTTTACAAAGCTTAAATCTACCTTCTGATTCAAAATAAAAATTTGAAAAATCTTTTATTTTGTGCTATATTCATAATCAAAAGCGCCCTGCCGTGTGCGTGGTGTTTGCTGTGGTCCTGGCTCAACACCTCATTTCGGGAGGCCGATCTCCTGTTTTGGGATTGCGGCTCTTGAAGAGCTACATAACCAAGCAGGGTAGGCCTCAACTTTTGGGATGGGGCACAAGGACTCACACACCACGGCACGGCGGGGCTTTTTGATATTTCATAAAACCTTGCAAGGAGAGGTTATAACTTATGAGAAGTAGTGACATAAGGAAAAAATTTATAGATTATTTTGTAAGTAAGGACCATCTACATTTGCCCAGTGCCTCATTAGTGCCATCCGATGATCCAACTCTTCTTTTTACCACTGCTGGAATGGTACCTTTTAAACCATATTTCTTAGGTCAGGGCATACCTCCCAAAAGGAGAATTACTACTGTTCAAAAATGTTTTCGAACCACTGATATAGAAAGGGTCGGTATAACTCCAAGACATCTTACATTTTTGGAGATGCTTGGAAATTTTTCCTTTGGAGACTATTTTAAGAGGGAGGCAATCGGTTTTGCATATGAATTTTTAACTAAAGAACTTGGAATTCCTATATCCAAATTATGGATTTCAGTTTACGAAGAAGATGATGAGGCTTATGATATTTGGAATAAAGAGATAGGAATTCCTAAGGAAAGAATTGTAAGATTAGGAAAAGAAGATAATTTCTGGGGTCCCCCAGGACCCACTGGACCTTGTGGTCCTTGTTCCGAGATTTATTATGATTTTGGACCTAAAAGTAAAGATGAAGAGGATTGTAAGCCTGGAGACCCCTGTGATAGATTTATGGAAATATGGAATTTAGTATTTATGGCATATTATATGGATGAAGAAGGAAAACTTTCTCCTCTTCCTCAGAAAAATATTGATACAGGTATGGGGCTTGAGCGAATCACCACAGTGGTGGAAGGGGTAAGTAATGTTTTTGAAACGGATCTATTTGTTCCTATTATTGAGGAAATCAGGAAGATTGTAAAGGATTCGGATTCTGTTACGGAAAGATTAATTTCTGATCACATTAGAGGAATTACGTTTTTAATGGGAGACGGTGTAGTACCGACCAACGAAGGCAGAGGTTATGTTTTAAGAAGACTTATAAGGAGGTCATTAAGGAGGGCATATAAACATGGTATAGTGAAACCTTTCTTATACAAGTTAGTCCCTATTGTGGTGGATATAATGAAAGATGCTTATCCTGATTTAATAGAAAAAAAAGATTATATTCAAAAAGTACTCATAAAGGAAGAGGATCAATTTTTAAGGACCTTAGAGCAAGGTCTGTCCCTCTTAGAAGACTACTTTAGAAAAGCTCCAAGTAAAACGGTAGGTGGGGAGTTTGCTTTTAAACTTTATGATACTTATGGTTTTCCTATTGAGTTAACAAAAGAGATAGCAGAGGAAGAAGGATTCGTCGTAGATGTAGACGGTTTTAACAAATATATGGAGGAGCAAAGAGAAAAAGCAAGAGCCTCTATGGAGGCGAAGCTTGAAGAAAGTTTTATTTCTCTTTCCGATGATGAGGTCTATCTTATGAGATCTCTCCCTAAATCTGAGTTTGTTGGATATGAAGTTTTGGAAAGTGAAAGTAAGGTACTCTTCTTCATTGGAGGAAAACATGGGAAAAAGATTTCCAATGGAGAAGAAGTGTACTTTTTAATGGATAAAACCCCCTTTTATCCCGAAGGAGGAGGTCAAGTCTCTGATACAGGTAAGGTTTATAATTCGGAAGTTGAAGTAATGGTTTTGGAGGTCAAAAGATTAGGAGAAGATTTCATTATTCATAGAGGAAAGGTTTTAAAAGGAGAGTTTGAAGAAGGCCAAATAGTTAGGGCAGAAGTTGATAAGGAGAAAAGATATCACACTATGAGACATCATACCGCAACTCATCTTCTCCATGCAGCACTAAGGGAATATTTAGGTACCCATGTTATGCAGTCGGGATCCTTAGTGTCTCCCGAATTTTTAAGATTTGATTTTACCCATCATTCTCCCCTAACCTATGAAGATTTAAAGATAATAGAAAGAAAAGTAAATGAAAATATTTTAGCAAACCATAAGGTAGAGAAATTCTGGACTAATTTAGAAGAAGCAAAAAGGATGGGAGCTATTGCTCTGTTTACGGAAAAATACCAAAAAAATGTGAGAATTATTAAAATTAATAATGTAAGTATGGAACTTTGTGGTGGTACTCATGTGGATTGTACTGGAGAAATAGGAAGTTTTTACATAGTGAAAGAAGAAGGAATAGGAAGTGGGATAAGGAGAATTTTTGCTGTCTGTGGGTTAAAGGCTTGGGAGTTTCAAAAGAGAAGAGAAGAAATTCTAAATAAAATCTCTTTCGTACTTAAGTCTTCTCCCGATGAGATTTATGTGAAACTGGAAAAGTTAATTGATGAAATGAAAGAAAAAGAAAAGAAGATAAAAGATCTTGAAGAAAGAATAATTGAGAAAGAGTTGGAAGTTTTGGCTAATAAGATTGAAAATTGGGGTGAGTTTTCCTTTATTTGTACTTATGTAGATATGGAGAATGAAGCCATAAAAAAGCTTGGCGATCACTTAAAGAGTAAAAATGATAATCTAATTATGGTTTTCTTTAAGCCCTCAGATAATAAGCTTTTAGGAACAATTATGGTGAGCAAAAAAGTAAATTTGAAGGGAATAACTGCTAAAAAGATTGTGGAAATAATTGGAGAAAGATTTAATGGTAAAGGAGGAGGAAAGGATACCTTAGCCCAGATTAGTTTACCTAAGACTGATATAGAGGACATAAAGAGAGCCTTAAAAGAGACACTTTTGAAATGAGAGTCCTTGCTATTGATTGGGGAGAAAAATATATAGGGCTTGCTATATCGGATCCTTTAAGGATAATTGCTCAGGGATTAGATGTTTGGGAAATTAAAGATGAAGAAGATTTTGTAAATAGATTAAAAAAGTTGATAGAGGAATACAATGTTAGTGAAATAGTCTTAGGATATCCTATAAGTCTGAGAGGACATGAAAATGAGAAGACAAAAAAAATAGAGTATGTTGCAGAGAGAATAAAAACTGTCGTAAATCTGCCTATAAAATTTGTGGATGAAAGATTTACTACTATGGAGGCTGAAAGAGTTCTTTTAGAGGGTGACATAAAAAGAAGAGATCGAAAACTTTTGAAAAATAAACAGGCAGCAGTAATAATTTTACAGAAGTATCTTGATTCTTTATCTCTTGACACAAAAATATAAATAAGATTATAATTCTCTAAGGCATGGGCGCGTAGCTCAGTGGGAGAGCACTATCTTGACGCGGTAGGGGTCGGTGGTTCAATCCCACCCGCGCCCACCATAAATTAAGGGCAAAGAAGAGGAGAGTAGCCTTTTTCTTGACTTCCAGAGAGGAAAGCCTAAGGCTGAGAGGCTTTCTAAGTCGAGAAAAGGTGAACACCACCTTGGAGCTCCATGCTGAAATTCCTAAGTGGAAGAGTAAGCATTGGCGGTTGATCCCGTTATAGATCAAGAGAAAGTCCCTTTGGGGACTTATTAAGGTGGAACCGCGGGAACTCCCGTCCTTTACTGGGCGGGAGTTTTTTTATTTTTTTTAAAATATCAGCTAAGGGAGGAGATAAAAAATGGGTTGGAAGATGCAATATAAAGATAAAGTATGGGAAAAAGAAGGAAACCTTTTGGAAGTGATCAAAAAGGAGGGACTTGAAGGTAGAGTTTTTGGGGCTAAAATTAATGGGGTTTTTTCGGATTTAAATGTCTATCCTCCAGATGGGAGTTTAGTAGAACTCCTTGATTGGGAGAATGAAGAAGGAAGAAACATATATAGGCATACATCTGCCCACATTCTTGCGCATGCTGTAAAAGAGTTATTTCCTGAGGTAAAACTTGGAATTGGTCCTGCAATTGAGGATGGGTTTTACTATGATTTTTACAGAAAGGAACCTTTTTCTCAAGAAGATCTTGAAAAGATTGAAAATAAAATGAAGGAGATAATAAATCGCAATTTACCTATTGAAAGAATTGAAGTTACCAGGGAAGAGGCTATAAAGATTCTAAGGGATTTGAAAGAGGATTTTAAATTAGAACTTCTTGAAGAGATACCAGAGGGAGAAAAAATATCCTTTTATAAACAAGGTAGTTTTATGGATCTTTGTAGAGGACCTCATTTACCATCCACAAGTTGGGTAAAAGCTTTTAAACTGTTAAGTGTTTCTGGTGCTTATTGGAGAGGTGATGAGAAAAATCCTATGTTTCAAAGAATATATGGAACCTCTTTTCCCTCAGAAGAGGAGTTAAAAAAATATTTAGAGGAAAGAGAGGAAGCTCAAAGAAGAGATCACAGAAAATTAGGGAGGGAACTTGAGATATTTAACACTTTTGAAGAGGCAGGTCCAGGATTGATATTTTATCCTCCTAAAGGGGCTATGTTAAGACTTATAATTGAGGAGTTTGAAAGAAAAGAGCATTTAAAAAGAGGCTATCTTCCAGTAATAACTCCTCATTTAATGCAGGCAGAGTTATGGAAAAGATCTGGACATTGGGATAATTACCGAGAGAACATGTTTTTCTTACAGGTGGAGGATAAGGATTATGCGGTAAAGCCTATGAATTGTCCTGGGCATATTTTGATTTACAATTCCAAGGTGAGAAGCTATAGAGATTTACCATTAAGATTTTTTGAGATGGGTACGGTTTATAGGTATGAAAGATCAGGAGTACTTTATGGTCTTGAAAGAGCTAGAGGTTTTACTCAAGATGATGCTCATATATTTTGTACTCAAGAGCAGTTAGAAGATGAAATAAAGGGGGTTTTAGATTTTGTATTCTATATGTTAGATAGTTTTGGTTTAAAAGAGTATGTGGTAACCCTCTCTACGAAACCTGAAAAGTATATAGGCTCAGATGAGATTTGGGAAAAAGCGACTCAAGCTTTAAAGAATGCTTTAGAAAGTACTGGTATTGAATATAGAATTGCCGAAGGAGAAGGTGCTTTTTATGGTCCAAAGATTGATGTAGGATTAAAAGGACTTCTTGGGAAGATGTGGCAAGGACCTACTATACAGGTAGATTTTAATTTACCTGAGAGGTTTGATCTCACATATGATGCCCCTGATGGAACAAAAAGAAGGCCTGTTATGATTCATAGAGCTATACTTGGGTCTTATGAAAGATTTATAGGTATTCTTGTTGAGCATTATGGCGGAAGATTTCCTTTATGGCTTGCTCCAGAGCAAGTAAGGATACTTCCTATATCTGAGAGACATAATGAATATGCCGAATATGTATTACGTAATCTAAGAAATAATGATATAAGGGCAGAAATTGATAAAGATCAGGCTAAGTTGAATTACAAATTAAGAAAAGCTATAGCTGAAAAAGTACCATACATATTTATTGTGGGGGATAAAGAAAAGGAGGAAAATAAGGTAAGTGTAAGGGTGCATAATAAGGACTTGGGAATGTTTGACCTAGCTTATGTGGTAACCAAACTTCTTGAAGAGATAAGAAGCAAAAAAGTATTTAGCGGGGGTTTTGACTAATGATAAAGATATTGTTAACTTTTTGGTTTTTCCTTCTTGGAAGTGCTGTGGGAAGTTTTCTTAATGTAGTGATATATAGGCTTCCTCGAAGAGAGTCTATAGTTTTTCCTCCTTCTCATTGTCCCTTTTGTGGACATAAGTTGTCTGCAAAAGATCTTATTCCTATATTAAGCTATATTCTCCTTAAAGGTAAGTGTAGGTACTGTGGAGCAAAGATTTCGTCAAGATATCCCATAGTAGAATTTCTTACTGCTATTTTTTATGCATTAGTATTCTGGCTATATGGGTTTTCTTTTTCTACTTTAAAACTTCTTATTTTGTTTTCTATGCTTCTTCCTGTTTTTTTCATTGATCTTGAACATATGTTAATACCTGATGTGATTACTATTCCTGGAACAGGAGTAGGATTAATTATTTCTTTGTTTGAAGGAAGGTTGGCTCAAGGTATTTTAGGAAGTTTAATTTTTGGTGGAATTCTCTTACTGATTTATGTGATAGCCTTGTTGATATTAAAAGAGGAAGGTATGGGACAAGGTGACATAAAACTCGGTTTTATGCTGGGAAGTTTTCTTGGAATAAAATTATCCCTTCTTTCTTTATTTCTGAGTTATTTTATAGGTGGTTTATTCTCTCTACTGATAATATTGATAAAAGGTAAAGATTTAAAAACAGCCATTCCCTTTGGTCCCTTCCTAATAATTGGAGCATTAATATCACTATTCTTTGGTAAAACATTAATTAACCTATATCTTTCTCTTTTTTAAATGTATAATGTATAATAGAGGCTTTACTCTAATTGAGTTGCTTCTGACTTTTGTAATTTTGGGTATTATTGCAACTATTACTTTGAATTTTAGCCTTGCCATAATTGATGAGAGAAAAATGCTACAAAAGTCTTATGAGATAATGCAATGTCTTGTTGAGGTCAGGGATGGTGCTTTTACAAAAGAGGAAGATTATCCTGATTTAGTTTGTTTTTACCCATTCTCTGATTTAATTTTAGTAAAAACTTTTGATAGAGTTAAAAACATGTATAAAGTTATAAAAAAAATTGATTTATCACAGGAAAATATAGATTTAACATCGGCAGTTTTTGGTACTAACAATTATGTTTACTTTAACAAGTTAGGCATTCCTTCTTCTGGAGGAACTATTGCAATTTCATATAAAAGTGTGAGAAAATACATTATAGTAACTCCTGCAACAGGGAGGATATATGTAAGTAATGAAATGCCAAAAAGTTGGGACTGAAAGGGGATTTAGTTTATTAGAGGCTCTTGTAGTGGGTGTATTACTTTTAATAAGTATCATAGGCATACTTCAAATGTATTCTGTTACTTTTTATAATGCACCTAAGGTAGATAATTTAATGATGGCGAATTATATATTAACAAAGGAAGTGGAAATAGTTTTAGCCCAAACATATACCACATTGGATAATTTTCTTTCATCTAATTATCCTAAAATTGTAAACTATGGAAATGTAAATTATACTATAACGTATACTTTATTAGACAATATTAACTGGGGGAAATATATTAGAATAATCAACTCTTGGAGGGAAGGAAAAGAAAATAAAAATTTGAGTATTGAGTTATTTAAGGCGAAATTATGAGAAAAGGTTATACCTTAGTTGAGCTTTTAATAAGTATTTCTATAGTGCTAATAGTAATAGCATTGATAGTTAATTTTCTTATTACTGGTTCTTTAGGATATCAGTTTATCAATAAAAAAGTTCAATATCAGAGAAATGCAAGGCTTGTGGCTGAAAGAATGATAAGAGAAGTAAAAAAAGCTTCTCTAATTGATAGTGCTTCGGATGGAAGTAATTTGATTTTTAGTTACACCTATTATGACTTTTCAACAAACCCTATAAGTTCAACTTTGTCTACAGTTAAATATTATGTAGATTCTAATGGGATTTTAAGAAGACAGGTAAAACAGGGGAGTTTATGGGTAGGTAATAACCCTTTGACGGAAAGCGATTTTAAAATTTTGACTCCCATTTTTTATTATTATAATTCAGCAAGACGATTGGTATCTCCCCAAAATGCAGAATTAATTGAAATAGTTTTAAAATTTGATGGGGATAAGAACAATATACCAGACTATACTTTGACCTTTAATATTTTCTTACCAGTAAGGAGTGTCTATTATGTTAAATAAAGAGAAGGGACAATTAATTTTTGCTGTGCTGATTGTCCTTTTTGTGTTTTTACTTGGGATGATTATTATACAACTTATGCCCTCCGAATACGCCATAACTAAAAGAACAGTAGAGAGTAATCAAGCTTTCTATCTTGCCCAATCAGGGCTTCAGCAAGCTATATATTTTATCAATAATAATCCTGATTTAGCTTTCCTTGAGTTGTCTTTAAGAAAATCAGGTCAGAGTAATCTTTTATCTTATACTTTAACATATACTTATGGAGGTAATAAAAAGGAAAATATAAATTTAAATAGTATATCCTTAGGTGAATATTCTGTTAATGTAACCTATTCTCTTTCTAATATGTCCTCAGGAGGTATTATTGTTAGTTTTCCCATATATAAGATTGTAAGTATCGGATATATTCCTTCAATTGCTAATCCAAGGGTTGTAAGAAGTATAGAGGTATATGGAAATAATACAGATATCTCTTTAGACCCTTTTAAATTTGCGGTTTATGCAGGGAAATCTGTTAGTTTTTCTGGAAAATCTGCAGTAATTGAAGGTGAAAGACTCCCTGATGGTTCTTTTGATACTGCTATATATTCCAATGGTCCTGTGGATTTAATAAACCCTCCTTTGATTAATGGTACTTATTCTCCAATTCTTGGAAAAGATGTTATAGCTAATGACAGTACTCTAACTATGCCTGTTTTAAATGATAGTTATCTTAAAAGCATTTCTCAGTCTCAAGGATTATATAGGTCTGGCAATAACATAGACATAGGTAATATTGTAAGTTATGCCAAATCTAATCCCAACTGGTATAATTCAGCTACAAAAACGTGGCTTACCTGGTCTCTTGTAATATATATAGAAGGCTCTGCTAAAATGGCAGGAAATGTGGAATTTCAAGGGATGGTTATAGTAAAAGGTGATGTTAAGATTACGGGAACAGGAAATAAGATAAGAGGCATTTTATATGCAGCTGAAGTAGACACTGCAGTGCAAGATTTATCTATTTATGGTGATCCCATAATTGAGGGAACCAGTATAGGTGAGGACGTAAGTATAGGAGGAAACAGTACTGTAAGACATAATAAACAATATATTGAAAACATATTTAAAACTCATAGTATAACGAACATTGTAAAAGCTGTAAAAACTAAGTTAAAAATTCTTGCTTGGCAAGAAAGATAGAGTATTGTATTTTTTTTAAGTTTGTATTAAAATAAAATCCAATCAGGGAGAGGTTGAAAGAAAGGAAAAATGGGGATGAGTTTATTTTTTTCTGAGGTTCCAATTTTAAGTATTGAATTTGGTAATCCGTTAAGGGTCATTTTTGGGGGGAAGAGGAAAGATAAGAAGGTTGTAATTAAAAATTTTGCAGTAGAAACTCTTCCACCAGAAATTATTCAAGGTGGTCAATTAAACAATTCAGATTATCTTTTAGAAGTGCTCAAGAGTATTTTAAAGAGGTTTAAATTAAAATCGGGAAAAACTTTAATATCCATACCAGCCCAAAATGTAATTGTGAGGTTCTTTAATTTTCCTTACATGCCTGAAGAAGAACTTAGGGAGTCAATAAAGTGGGAGCTTGAAAGATATGTTCCTCTTTCACCTGAGGATATAAATTATGATATACAGGTTGTATCTTTGGTAGAGAGAGGAGATATAAAAGAAAGTAGAGTGATGCTTGTGGCGGTTCCTAAGGAAGTTTTAAGTCCTTATCTTGATGTGGTTAAAAAACTGAATCTTGATCCTGATTTAGTAGATGTTAGTGTTTTTTCAGCGGTGAGAACAGTGATTATGAATAGAAAAGACATTCCTAAGGGAAATACTATATACCTTTATACTCATGATAATGTGGCAGAATTTGTGGTGGCAAAAGAGAATCAGCCTTTATTTTTCAGAAGCACTGTTATGGAGGAATGGAATCCACAAGAAGAAGTAGATGATTTGACCAAGTCTTTTATGCTTGAGGATTTTGTTAGAAAGATACAGGAGGCGGTAAATTTCTTCTATATGCAATTTCCTGAAGAACACATAGATCAAGCCATAGTTACAGGGAGTAATGCTAAAAATAAGGACTTTATAGATCTTTTAGAGGCAATTCTCAATGTTAATACTGAAGTTTCTCCAGGTTCTTCGGTTAATATAAATGATTTATTAGTGTTGAATTTAAAAAAGCAGGATAAAGAGTTTTTAGGTGATATTTACTCCTGGGTTGTTCCCATCGGATTATTCTTCTGGGAGAGGTTATGAACCATGTTTAGGATCAATTTACTGCCAAAAGAGGTTAAGAAAAAAGAGCCTATAAGATTACCTTTTCTGGGCATATTAATTACAGTAGTAGGTTTAATTCTACTTCTTGGAGAAGTTATACTCTATTTTAATCTTTCTTCAGAGGTTACTAATTTGAGAAATGAAAATACGTCCTTGGAGTTTCAAATTAATGATCTTAAATCTAAGATCAATGAGCTTCAAAGGTTGCAGAGTATAAAGACCCAGTATGAGGAAAAGTTGAGGCTTGTAGATGAGATATCCAAAAGAGAAATATCTTGGCTTGATCTTTTTGAAACTTTGAATAGGATAACTCCTAAAAATTTATGGGTTAAGAGCTTTAATTTAGATTCCTCTGATAATATTAATATTGAAGGCTTCGCACTAAATTATAAAGAGATCGCTATATTTTTGGATCAACTTGATAAGAGTGATCTTGTGAAAAATGTTTCTTTGGGTTTTGCTCAAAAAGTAGGAGAACCACCTTTGGTTTCTATAAATTTTAGAATTGTGGCTCAATATAAGAGGGGTGAGCAATGAAGATAAGTATAAACAAATGGGTTATAATTGGTATTATAATCTTTATAATCGCAATTGGTTTCTATTTTGTTTTCTACAAGGCTTTAGAGAATGAAAAAGTGGCTCTTACAGAGAGCATTGAAACTAACAGACAAATGCTTTTAAAATACCAACTTAGTTATAAGAAAAGTTTAGAGGAGTGGGAGAAATTTAAAGATTCTCTCCAAAGATTTGCCGAAATTCAACAAAAACTTCCTACTAAAGAAGATTTGCCAACTCTTTTAGCTTTTATTGAATCCATAGCTAAGAATTCTAAGCTCTCTATTAATAGCTTTAAACCATTACCTCCTGCGACTAAACAGGAAACTACAACTCAACAACAGGGAAAACAACCTCAACAAGAGCAAAAATCAACTTATGAGGAGAGATCTTATAGTCTTGATCTTCAGGGAAATTATGGTGGGTTTCTATTATTCTTGGCAAAATTAAAAACTGCACCGAGATTGATTCTTATGAAAGATCTAAAGATAGATCCTGTGGATGTAAGTGCAAAAGAGTTGAAATTTTCTTTTATTCTTTCAACTTTTATAACTAAATAGGTGGGAAAGAAAAATGGATTTAAAAAGTTTGTTTAATAATCCAAAACAAAGAATGATGTTTTTAGTTATTCTTCTTGTTTTAGTTGGTCTTATTGGAGGATATTACGTCATCACCAATTATATATTACCACCATCGGAAGAAACTGTGGTGACAACTCCTAAGCGAGTGAGAACTACTCAGGAAACTTATACTTTAGCTCAAGTGCTTGAGACATTAACCCAACAAACTGCAGTAGTATTTACTTATTCAACAGTAGAGCTCGGTAGGAGTAATCCATTTATTCCTGTTATTGATCTTACTCCTAAAAAACCCTCGCTGGTTCAATCTTCACCAGCTGCCTCCAGCAGTGTTAATATTTCTGTGACTCCTAAGGTGTCTTCAGAACCAATTAAAACATGGTACAGTGGTTTTAAGTTAACGGGAATTGTAAGGGGGAGAGATCGAAGTTATGCTATTATTGAAGAGGGAGAGAGAGGATATGTATTGAGGGAAGGAGATCTTTTAAGAAGTGACATTTATGTTTCTAAAATTAATGATAATTCGGTGATTTTAAAGAGTGGTAATGCTTACGCCACAT